>Ga0334895_1000675_pt1 | contig 42597 bp, 32 predicted proteins | sample GraSluR3_MG_7_FD_207229 | JGI IMG/M metagenome (GOLD analysis project Ga0334895, IMG submission 207229) | Sludge microbial communities from methane-producing bioreactor in Wageningen University, Netherlands - Granular Sludge_31_05-R3 | ecosystem: Engineered > Bioreactor > Anaerobic >... | reverse complement strand
GTTCCCTTGCCCCTTTGATGATAATGTTGTTTTGCATATTTTTAACTCCCATTTTTGCTTTGCAATTTGCAATTAATTTAAGATATCATTATTTGTGTATAAAAAAAGTATAACGTATACCGTATAAAGTATAACATTAAGATAATCAATATTATAAATAAAAAATCAATCCCCAATAGACTGCTCATAATCAATCATTCATCAGATTTCCAAATTTCAGAACCAATACATCTTTTTATATTATCCCTATAATCAAACTAATAAGTTACATTCTCAACTAAATTTAAAAGTGGGAAAGGTTTTAGAACTCCAATATTTGAAATATTACTGCGAATCTTTTGAAATTATTTATCTATGAACTAAAAACTGTTATCTGAAAACTATTTTTTAATTATGCTTACCCTGTATTTCTTTTAACTATAATCTGGATACTATTTTTCTTGAACATTGTCTTTAACTAACTACTAACTACCAATGACTAACTACTATTATCTCCCGCTTATTCACACATTATTTTATTATCTTAGTGTATACACGATATTTAATTAATTTTATTTAAACATTGTTCTTTCTTTTTTTAATCTCCTTATTTCATCTCTCAGCAAGGCTGCTTTTTCAAAATCCAATTGTTTGGCAGCCTGATTCATTTCATTCTTAAGTGATTTTAGCAGGCTGCTTAAACTGCTCTTTGGCAGGTATTTTGCTTTCCCTTCCCCTACTGAGTATTCTTCTTCCTCTAAATCAACCTTTTCATTATAAAGCATTTCATAGATGGGTTTTTTAATGGTTTGCGGGGTAATGTTATATTTTTTATTATACTCCAATTGAATCTTTCTTCTGCGATTAGTTTCATTTATTGCTCTCTGCATGGAACCGGTTATTTCATTACAATACAGTATAACTGTACCATTTACATTTCGCGCTGCACGTCCCATAGTTTGAATCAGTGATGTTTCTGACCTTAAAAAACCTTCTTTATCTGCATCAAGAATTGCTACCAGGGAAACTTCCGGTAAATCCAGTCCCTCTCTTAATAAATTAACACCAACCAGTACATCAAACTTTCCTTCTCTGAGATTTTTCAATATCTTAATTCTTTCTATGGTACCGATTTCTGAGTGAAGATACCTTACATTTATATTAATGTTCTGTAAATAATTAGCTGTATCTTCTGCCATTCTCTTTGTTAATGTAGTAACCAGTATTCTCTCCTTTTTAACAACTCTTTTTTTGATTTCTGCAATAAGGTCATCAATTTGAAATTCAGCCGGTTTTATAATCACTTCCGGATCTGCCAATCCGGTAGGTCGGATAATCTGCTCAACAATCTGCTGGCTTTTTTCAAGTTCATACCGGGCGGGGGTTGCCGATACAAATATGGCCTTCTTGATATATTTTTCAAATTCATGAAAAACTAACGGGCGGTTATCATAAGCAGAAGGCAGCCGGAAACCATACTTTACAAGACTGTCCTTTCTTGATTTATCTCCTGCATACATTCCTCTTATCTGAGGTAATGTCACATGTGATTCATCAATTATCATCAAAAAAGACCGGGGGAAATAATCTAATAGAGTAGCCGGTGGTTCACCAGGATTTCTTCCACTTAAATGTCTGGAATAATTTTCAATACCTGTGCAATAACCAAATTGGACAAGCATTTCCAAATCATATTTCGTTCTTTGTTTTAACCTTTCTGCCTCTAATACCTTATTATGCTTTTTAAAATACGTAAGCCTCTCCTCTAACTCATTGTTAATTGTTTTTATTGCTTCTTTTACACGACCATGAGTAGTAACAAAATGTTTTGCCGGGTAAATAGCGACTGTCTCTTTTTTTTGTATTTTATGCCCGGTTAAAGGATTTATCTCATGAATTGCTTCAACAACGTCTCCGAATAGTTCTATTCGGAATGCACTTTCAGAATATGCAGGAAATACTTCTACTATATCTCCTCTGACCCTAAAAGAGCTTCTCTGAAATTCAATATCATTTCTTTCGTACTGAATATCAATTAATCTATTAATAATATCACTTCTCGGGTATTGCTGGTTTTCCCTTATAATCAATACCAGATTAGAAAAGTCACCAGGAGAACCCAGACCATATATGCAGGAGACACTTGAAACAATAATTACATCTTTTCTTTCCAGTAAATTAGCTGTAGCGGCTAACCTTAACCTGTCAATCTCTTCATTGATAGAAGAATCTTTTTCAATATAAGTGTCAGTTCGAGGTATATATGCTTCAGGTTGATAGTAATCATAGTAGCTTACAAAATAACCAACAGCATTATGAGGGAAATATTGTTTAAACTCATTGCACAGTTGCGCTGCTAAAGTCTTGTTATGTGATATAACCAGGGTCGGTAATTGTAGTTTTTGAATTATATTAGCCATAGTAAATGTTTTTCCTGAACCGGTAACACCAAGCAGTGTTTGGATTTCCTTTTTATTCTGAAAACCATTGCTGATTCTGTCTATTGCCTCCGGCTGATCTCCCTGAGGTTTATAATTAGAAACTAACTGAAATTTTTTTACCATTTAAAAATACCTATAAAATGTTTTGTATGTTTTAATCATAATACTCTTTAATAAAAATAGTTCAAACAATTATTATATCACATATTATAATTTAATCAGCAGGGTAAATATAATGAGGTTTGTTTACCTTTTGATAGTGTCTGTTACTAATACATATAATTGTTTATTGTAATATATTGTAATTACAGCAGATAAATTACTTGGTCTCTTTATCACACATAGTATTTAATAATAATTAATCTATATTACTTCTTAGAAATTTCTTTCAATAAATACATATTCTTTCAATTGAATTATTGAAAATTTTTATTCAGTTCTTCCCATAAATGTAGAACCTGTTTTTTAGTATATTCCAGGCTGTTACTATTATCAATAATATAATCAGCCATTTTTACCTTTTCCTCTATCGGTATCTGTGTTTTAATCCTTTTCAGGGCATCTTCCCGTGTCAGATTGTTTCTTTTCATTAATCTGTTTATCTGTTTTTTTGGATCGAGATATACAACAATGATTTTATTCATCATATTCTCAAAGCCTGTTTCAAAAAGTAAAGGTACATCAACAATACAAACATTATTCCTGTTGTTGTTATTAATTATATTTTCTAACTTCTTTTTTATCAATTCAGTGATTTCCGGGTGAGTAATCTGATTCAATAATTTGAGTTTGTTTTTGTCAGAAAAAACAATATTTCCTAATTTTTTCCTGTTGATTTCCTGATTTTCCCTTAATATTCCTACACCAAAATGTTTCACAATTTTTTCCCAGGCTTTTTCCTTTGGGCGTACAACTTCCCTGGCAATAATATCTGCATCAATAATATCTGCACCTAATTCCCTGAACATATCTGCAACAGTTGTTTTTCCGGATACAATCCCCCCGGTGAGCCCTACTATAAGTGCTTTCAAATTATTTTTACCTCATTGTTGTAATAAAACTAAAATAATTATCATATTATTCCAAATCACCCCAGCGATGGCCGGTCTTAAAATTGACTATTAGTGGAATACTCAATTGCAGGCTTCCCTCCATTATGCTCCTAATAATTGATTTTCTGTCTTCTATTTCAAATTCTGGTATTTCAAAGATTAATTCATCATGAATCTGTAAAATCAAACCACTGTCAAGATTTTTTTCTCTCATTGCTTCGTTTATTCTAATCATAGCAATTTTAATCAAATCTGCAGCTGTTCCCTGAATAGGTGTATTAATAGCAGTCCGCTCGAAAAACTCCCGAATATTTCTGTTATGACTGTCAATGCCCTCAAGATATCTTCTACGGTTTAACATTGTATGCACATATTTATTTTTCCTTGCACTTACAATCTGCTCCTCTATAAATTCTTTAACCCTGTAATATTTTTGAAAATATGCATCTATATAAAGCTGTGCCTCATTCCTGCTGATACCCAGGTTATTTGCCAAACCATAACTGCTTATTCCATAGATAATTCCAAAATTTATAGTCTTGGCAATTCTTCGCATCTCTTCGCTGACAATATTCTCATCAATATTGAATAACTTTGCCGCAGTGAATGCATGTATATCCTCACCTTTTGAAAATGCCTGTAATAAATTTTCATCCCGGGATAGATGTGCTAATATCCTTAATTCTATCTGGGAATAATCAGCTGAAAGGTAGATATAGTCCTTTTCCGCAATAAATGCATTTCTGATTGCCTTTCCTAACTCAGTCCTAACAGGAATATTCTGTAAATTCGGGTTGTTGCTGCTTAACCTTCCGGTTGTAGTTCCTGTTTGATTAAAGCAGGTATGGAGTCTGCCGGTTTCCGGATTAATAAGTTGAGGTAATTTATCAATATAGGTATTTTTTAATTTTTCCAGTTCACGGTAATTGAGTATCTTTGCTACTATTTCATGTCTTTCTGATAACTTATTCAGAACACCAGCATCAGTGGAATAGCCTGTTTTAATTTTTTTAGTTGCAGGTAGTTTTAATTTTTGAAATAATATATAGCTCAACTGTTTTGGGGAATTAGGGTTAAATTTTTCACCAGCCATATTAAATATTTCTTTTTTAATATCTCCAATTTTTTTAGAAAATTGCTGGGACATTTCCTTAAGAAAGGCGCTATCCAGCTTTATTCCCCTTTTTTCCATCTGAAAAATAACCTTAATAAGGGGTAATTCAATTTCCTGGTAAAGTTCTTCTAAATGGTTTTCCTTTAACAATTTGTTAAAATATTTCTTTAAAGGTATCAATGTCTTGATTTGTCTACAAAGTTCTAACTCTTTTTCAGAAATATCATTATCACCCTGTATGCCTGTTGCTATTGTAATTCCTGCCTGCTCTGAGTAATCCTGTATTGTCTTTGTCAGAGAATATTCTGTTTGGGATGGATTTAGCAGATATGCAGCAATCATTATGTCAAAATAAGGCAGATTGAAAAAAAAGCTATTTTCATGAAAGCAGTTCCAGATATTTTTCAGATCATAGCCAACCTTTTCAATTTTTTTATCCTGAAAAAGTGGATACAGATATTCTTTTATCTGTTTTAATGAAAAGTATTCAGATTTTTTAATCAAAGCATTGCCTGCATCAATTCTAATCAGATACACATCTTCCTCAATAGCAAATAATATTTTATCTATCACTCCGGTAAAATCTCTTTTCAGGCTTGCCTTGTTAAATAAAAAAGAAAATATATCTTTAGATTTAATTTTTTTTGTTAACTGCTTTAGCTCTGATACTTTTTTTATCTCGTGAAGTGAAATATATTCCTCTTCAGCTTGACTATTTTTATTACCATCATCAGGTAATTTTTCTAACAATTTTTTAAATTCATATTTCTGGAAAAGACTCCGCAGCCTTGAATAGTCAGGTCCTTTATATAAAACATTTTTAATTTTTAAATCAAGATCCATATCCTTTTTTATAATAGCTAACGATTTGCTTAACTCTGCCTGTTCCTGGAATTTTTCAATTTTATTCCTTATTGCAGGCTTTTCTATCATATCCTTGTTATTTATTATATTTTCCAGGCTACCGAATGTTTTTATTAAATCACTGGCAGTTTTTTCTCCTATGCCGGGAACACCGGGAATGTTATCTGATTTATCTCCTTTTAAACCCACATAATCCGGGATTAATTGAGGAGAAAATCCTAAAAATTCCTTTACAGAATCCAACTGGTACTGCTTGACCTGCGTAATCCCTTTTTGCATTAATAATATCTCTGTGTCCTTATCAATTAGCTGTAATAAATCACGGTCACCTGTTACAATAACAGTCTGATAATCACTGTTCTTTGCCATCTCTGCCAGAGACCCTATAATATCATCTGCCTCAAAACCTTCGACAGCAATTGAAGGAATATTGTAGCAATCAACTATTTCTTTTATAATGGATAGTTGTTCTATCAATTCCTGTGGCATCTTCTCCCGCTGTGCCTTATATTCACTATACTGTTTATGGCGAAAGGTAGGTTTAGGGGTATCAAAGGCAATAATTAATCCGTCCGGCTTTTGTTCCTCCAGTAATCTTGTGAGTACTAAAGTAAATCCATAAGCGGCATTTATTAACTGTCCATGTGTAGTAGTCAATTTTGGCAATGCAAAGAAAGCGCGGTAGATTAAACCCTGTCCATCAATCAGGTATAGTTTTTTTGTATCTTTTTTACTCATAATTATAATAATCTTTCTTGACGTATCTTGTATATATTTGAATTCAGCTGTCAAATAAATCTTTTTTATTATTTTTCATATTTTTCCACGTTTTACAAACCTTATTTTACAGGCATTTTACTTGACATTATAAATATACTAAACTATAATTTTTAAGAATGTTTCCATTAAACCAGAAACAATTATGCCGAAGTGGCGAAATTGGTAGACGCACTGGACTCAAAATCCAGCGGGCCTCGCAGCTCATGTCGGTTCGACTCCGACCTTCGGCACCATTAAAATTTTTTTATTCACTATCCTCAAACCACACCCTGCTATAATTTAATACATTCTTTATTTCACTAATAATTTTTTCGTTGTATTCTATCCTATCATCAGTTTGCTGGCGATAAATTTTTTGTGGTGATTTGAAGTGAATAATGACATTGTTTTGACCAGGATATTTTTTAAATATTTTTTTCAGGTCTTTCAAACTTTGTTTATCTATATGATTAATATCTGCCTCGATATGTAAAAGGTGCTTATTACTCTTTCTGCTATTATTTTTACGTCTTTTTTTTATCTTATATTCATTGATAGGTGTAATTGATTCAGCCAGTAGTTTTACATTAAACTCTGCTGCATCAAGGCGGCCTTCAACTATTATTATATTCTCCTCACTGAGCGCCTCTTTGTAATCTTCGTATGTTTTTGGGAATACTATTACATCAACAGTACCGTCTAAATCCTCTAAAACAAAAAGAGCCATCATATTGCCGTTTTTAGTTGTTTTTTTGCGCAAAGAAGTAATTATACCACCAAGAACCAGTTTACTCTTATCTGCAAATTGGTTTAATTGTGCAGAATTGCCAGAAACCGCTTGTTTTAGCTTCTCCTGGTAATCTTCCAGTGGATGGTGTGATAGATAGAAACCAAGTGTTTCTTTCTCCATTGTTAATAAATCCTTATCTGAAAATTCGTCAATATCCGGCAATGGTATATCATCTGTCTGTTGAGATTGAGAATTTTCAGACATTAAAGAAAAAAGATTGGTCTGACCATTTCTCTTGTCTTTCTGCATCTCATTCCCTAAATTGATGGCTTTTTCCAAAATTGATAATAATTGGGCTCTTTTGGATTTAGTGGAATCAAATGCACCGCATTTTATCAGACTTTCAATGACCCTGCGATTCATAGTTTTGAAATCCACCCTGCGGCAAAAATCAACAAGGGAGGTAAAATGACCATTTGCTTTTCTTTCTTCTATAATATTTTCAATAGCTGCTCTTCCTACATTTTTTACTGCAGCAAGGCCAAATCGGATTGCATCTTTGTCAACAACTGTGAAGTCAATCAGGCTTTCATTGATATCCGGTGGTAATATCTTAAGTCCCATATTCTGACATTCTTTTATATACTTTACTACTTTATCAGTATTTTGCATAATACTTGTTAGTAGTGCAGCCATAAACTCAACAGGGTAGTGTGCCTTTAGATACGCGGTCTGGTATGATATAAATGCATATGATACGCTATGCGATTTGTTAAAACCATATCCGGCAAAATATGCAATAAGATCAAATATTTCACTTGCAGTCTGTCTTTCAATTTCATTTTTTACAGCTCCCTCTATAAACAGCTGCTGTTGTTTTTTCATTACCTCTTTTTTCTTTTTGCCCATGGCTTTTCTCAAAATATCTGCCTGTCCAAGGGAAAAACCTGCTAATTGGCTGGCAATCTGCATTACCTGTTCCTGGTATACAATAACACCATATGTATCACGTAAAATAGGTTCTAAACTGGGATGTATGTACTTTATTTCAGAATTTCCTTTTTTTCGGTCAATAAAATCATCAATCATATTACTGCCCAGGGGACCCGGCCTGAATAAGGCTATAAGGGCTGTTATATCCTCTATATTCCTGGGTTCTAACCGCTTGACCAGATCAATCATGCCTGAACTTTCTAATTGAAACAATCCACAGCATTCCCCTCTGGATAATAATTGATACACTTTTTCATCATTGAGTGGAATATTTTCAATATCAATATTTTCTCCACGTGTTTTCCGGATAATCTTTAGGGTGTTATTGATTACTGAAAGAGTTCTCAAACCCAGAAAATCCATTTTTAATAATCCTAATGATTCCAGTACATCAGCTGCATATTGTGTCGATATTTCGCCATCAGATGTTAGTTGCAGGGGAACAAAATTGGTAAGTGACTCTTTAGACAGTACTACACCGGCAGCATGGGTTGAAGCATGTCGGGATAATCCTTCCAATTTTGATGATATCTCGATCATTTTATTTATATTAGCATCATTTGCCATTATATTTTTTAATTCAGGTTCCAGCTTCAATGCTTTTTCAATGGTCATTTTGGGATCCATGGGCACTAATTTGGCAATTTTGTCCACCTGTCCATAAGGTATACCCAGAGCCCTGCCAACATCCCGAATTGCTGCCCGGGCAGCCATAGTACCAAAAGTAATTATCTGAGATACTTTATCTCTTCCATATTTCTTACTGACATATTCAATAACATCCCCTCTTTCTTCATAACTGAAATCAATATCGAAATCCGGCATGCTGATTCTTTCAGGGTTCAGGAATCTTTCAAAAAGTAAATTATAATCCAGGGGATTTATGCTGGTAATGTTGAGACAATAAGCTATCAGACTTCCTGCTGCAGACCCTCTTCCAGGACCTACCATAACATGATTATTTTTTGCATAATTAACAAAATCCCATACAATAAGAAAATATGTGGCAAAACCCATCTTTTTAATAACTGATAATTCATAATCCAGTCTTTCTCTGATTTCCTTATTTAATTCCTTGAATTTAGTCTTTGCACCTTCGTAACAAAGCTGTCGTAAATAATCATTATCTGTAAGCTTTTCGGGTAAATCAAAATCAGGTAGATGGGCATTACGAAATTCAATTTCCAGATTACATTTTTCGGCTATTTTTAAAGTATTGCTTAATGCTTCGGGAACATCAATAAAATGCTGTTGCATTTCTTCAGGGGTATTAAAATAGAATTCATCAGTACTTAATTTCATTCTATTCGGATCATCAAGGTTGGTTGCTGTCTGAATACATAACAGTACATCATGGGCTTCCCTGTCTTCTCTATTTATGTAATGTACATCATTTGTTGCAACTAAAGGTATTTCTAACAGACGTCCCAATTTAATCAGCTCTTCGTTCACTTTGATCTGTTCCGGCATAGTATTATTCTGTATTTCCAAATAAAAATCATCCTTACCGAATATCTGCTGATAGGAAACTGCCAGTTCCCTGGCTTCGGTAAAATTATTCTGCAGAATCATTCGGGGAACCTCTCCTTTTAGGCAGGCAGATAACCCAATTAAACCCTTACTGTATTTTTTTAAAATATCTTTATCTATTCTCGGTTTATAATAGAATCCTTCTAAAAAAGACTTTGTTACCAACTGGAGGAGGTTCTGGTAACCCTCTTTATTCTTAACCAGAAGTATTAAATGGCTGGGTGATTCTTTTTTTCCATTTGATTTATCTTTCCTGCTCTTAGGGGCAACATACACTTCACAACCAATTATTGGTTTAATTTTATTAGCTACTGCTTCTTTGTAAAAATTTATCACACCATACATTACTCCATGATCAGTTAAAGCTAATGCTGGCATGTTATTCTTTTTTGCCTTTGAAATCAGGTCTTTTATCCTGCATGCCCCGTCAAGAAGGCTATATTCAGAATGTACATGAAGATGGACAAAATTTATCTTTTCTGACATATTTAAACACTCTCTTAAATTTCTAAAAAAATGGAAAGCCTGGCTGGCTTCCCATTAATTATTTCTCTATATTAATACTATCACAAATTTTTCTTAATTTTCTATTATGATTAAAAATATTTGAATTTTCTAAAAGATTTTTAATCCGGATTACTTGAAGAAAATCTTTGCGAAATCAATCCATTCCTGGTTAACTGTTTTAATCTCTTTTGTCGCTTCTTCCAGAGGAGTGGCAACTATTTGATTTCCCTTCATAGCTGCAAGCTTTCCAAATTCCTGTTGTTCGATTAACTCAACTGCCTTTACACCGGTGCGCAGACCCAGCATCCTGTCAAATACAGTAGGAATTCCTCCTCTTTGCATGTGTCCGATCACGGCATGTCTTGTTTCTATACCGGTTTTTTCAGTAATTATATCCCCTAATGATTGCCCGATTTCTCTCTTTTTTAGTATCATATGACCAAATTGGTCTAACTCTTCTTCTCCCATACCAACTCCTGGCAATTCTACTCCTTCCGAGACAACAACTAAGGCATATTTTTTCCGGGAATATACTCTTTGCAGTTGCTTGCACATTCCTTCTATGTCCGGGGTTTCTTCCGGTATCAAAATCCAGTCTGCACCGGAGGAAAGACCCGTATAAAGAGCTACCCACCCGGCATGTCTTCCCATTACTTCCAGTATCATTACACGATGATGGGATCTACCTGTATCTTCCAGACTTTTCATGGCTTCTACTGCCCTGGTAACTGAGCTGTCAAAGCCAAAGGTAAAATCAGTAGCAGATAAGTCATTATCCATTGTTTTGGGGGCACCAACCACATTTACCTGATGTTCATGGTATAACTTACTGGCAACACCCAGAGTATCCTCTCCTCCCATTGCTAATATAGCATCCAAACCATAATTATTTATTGTATTTAATACTCTCTGTACACCGCCTTCAATTTTAAATGGATTAGTCCGGGAGGTTCCCAGGAAAGTTCCTGCTTTATCAATTAATTCCTCTGCATCCTGTAAATGAATTTTAAAAAGGTTTCCATCAATTAATCCTCTCCAGCCATCCCTGATGCCAAAAACTTCATAATTATAATCATGGGCTCTATAAACAGCACCGCGAATAGCCGGATTTAATCCACAACAATCTCCTCCACCAGTTAAAATTCCTATTCTTTTTGACATAAGTAATTCCTCCCAAAAATGTATATTATATTTTTTTATGATTTAACATTATTTATGCCTTATTGTTTGAACCTAATACTCTGATACGCCCTCTTATAACCTCTTTTGCAGCTTCTTTTGCAGGTGTCAGCATTTTTCGGGGATCTATCTCTTCAGGGTTTTTTTCAAGAAAATCATTTGCGGCTTTAGTAAAAGCCATACGAATTCGGGTATCAATATTTATTTTAGTTATACCTGCAGCTATTCCTTTTCTTATTTCTTCATCACATGCCCCGGATGCTCCGTGCAAAACCAAAGGTACTCCTGTTAAATCTCGTATCTTTTCTATTCTTGGTATATCCAACTGTGCTATTGGTTCCTTACATCCATGAATTGTTCCCACTGCGGCAGCCAATGAATCAATTTTAGTCATTTTGACAAATCTTTCAGCCTCTTCCGGATCAGCCATATATTCCTTTATTTTTTCAAGAGCTACACCAGGCTCATCGCTGGAATCCATCTTCCCGATTTGACCGATTTCGGCTTCTACCGGTACATCGCAAACATGAGCCATTTCAACTACTTTTTTGGTCATTGCCACATTTTCATCAAAGGGAAGCTTGGATCCATCAAACATCAATGAAGTAAAGCCAGCTCTCAAACAAAGAATATTCTGATTATAATCAGTTCCATGGTCTAAGTGTAACACAACCGGTATAGTTGCCCTTTCCGCCATTGACCTGACCATACTGACAATCATGTCCAAGCCGGCATATTGTATTGCTCCCTGGGAAGCCTGGACTATAACCGGAGATTTTTCCTCTTCTGCCGTTTCAATGATAGCTTGAACAATCTCCATATTGTTTGCATTAAATGCTCCGACAGCATACTGTCTTTTTTGTGCGTCAATTAACATCTCTTTACTGGTTACTAATGGCATTCTGTTCTCCTCTCAATATTTTAGAAATTCCAGTTTTAATTATTTTTTTTATTGATTAATATCATATTGATAAAAATTTTTAATGTTTTTTTATTATATAGCTGTTGTAATCTTATTGCAAACATAAAAAATCTTTAATGTCTAAATAGTCATATGTATAGGAGGTGTCTGCGAGTATAATTATATAATATTCGGCAAATAAAACAGGTAAATATATTTGAGTAAAAGTTTATTTGGTGTTATATTCAAAAAAGCCTGTTTATTATTAAAAATAGACTATGGGCTTAAATAAAAAAGAAAGGAGATAAATATGCCAGAATTTGGAAATGAAAATAACCCTGATAAATTTGCTAATATAACAGAAAAGATATCAAAGATACAAATTGGAAAAGGTATAATTAAAATATTATTCCTGCTCATTCTTATTATTTATCTTGCCAGCGGTATTTATATTGTTCAGCCAAATGAACAGGGTGTAATAAAGCGCTTTGGAAAATTTGCAAGAATTGACAGTCCTGGATTGCATTATCATCTTCCCTACCCTTTTGAATCAGCCCTGACCCCCTCTGTTACTGAGGTAAAGCGTATTGAAATTGGCTTTAGAACTGTTCGGGGAGGTTATGTAGAAGTATCCGAGGAGGCATTAATGCTAACCGGTGATGAGAATATTGTCAGTGCAGAGTCAATAGTCCAGTACAGGATAAAAAATGCTGCTGATTATCTCTTCAATATCATTGAACCGGAACAAACGGTTAGGAATGCTGCTGAAGCAGCATTACGACAGGTCATTGGGGAACGAAAAATTGATGATGCTTTAACTGAGGGAAAGTATGAAATACAGGAAGAGTCAAAGGTATTAATTCAAGAACTGCTTGATTCCTATGAATCAGGGATTGTAGTTATTGCAGTACAGCTTCAGGATGTAAATCCTCCTGAGGAGGTTTCGTCAGCTTTTAAAGATGTGGCCAGTGCAAAAGAAGATAAAAGCAAATTCATCAATCAGGCTGAAGGCTATCGGAATGACATAATTCCAAATGCCAGAGGTGAAGCTGCTAAGATTATCAAAGAAGCCGAGGGTTACAAAGTTGAGAGAATAAGAAAAGCTGAAGGAGATGTTGCTAAATTTAATCAGGTTCTGACTGAATACCAAAATGGAAAGGATGTAACAAAATATCGTCTGTATATTGAGACTATGGAATTAATACTGCCTAAGATGAAAAAATACATCATGGAAACGAATAATGATACTGACTTGCTGAAATTTTTACCTCTGAGTGATTCATTTATGCCAGAAATCCTCGGAAAGGAGGCTACCAAATAATGAGAAAAAGTCTATTAATAATTATTTTAGTATTAGTTATCATAGTTGCAAATTTTTCCTTCTTTATTGTTGATGAAACCAAGCAGGCTATAATTCTGCAATTCGGCAAGCCTATAAAGGCAATTCAGCAAGCCGGTCTATATATGAAAATACCTTTTATTCAAAATGCAGTATTGTTTGAAGGAAGACTGCTTATCTATGATGCCCAGCCGACAGAGATTATTACCCGGGATAAGAAAACTTTAATTTTAGACAATTATGCCAGATGGAAAATTGAAGATCCTTTGCTTTTCCTGCAAACTGTTAGAGATATTAATGGCGCACAGGCAAGACTGGATGACATTATTTACTCAGAATTGAGAGTAGATTTGGGAAAGTTTGATATGAGTGAAATTGTCTCTCAAAAAAGAACAGAAATTATGAAGACAGTAACTGAACGAAGTAATGAAAAATCAATAGAATATGGAATTAACATTATTGATGTAAGAATTAAAAGAGCGGATTTACCTCCTGAAAATGAGCAAAATATCTTTGCCAGAATGGAAGCTGAACGTGAAAGAATTGCCAAACAATATCGAGCAGAAGGTGAGGAAGAATCTGCAAAGATTATTGCAGAAACAGAGAGAGAAAAAACAGTTATTCTCGCTGAAGCATACAAGGAAGCGCAACAGTTAAGAGGTGAAGGAGAGGCAGAAGCAATTCGAGTATATGCAGAAAGTTTTAATCAGGACCCGGAATTTTACAAATTCTACAGGTCATTGGAAGCATATTTAAATAGCTTTAATGAAAACACCACTATTTTATTATCTCCTGATAATGAATATATAAAATATATTAATGATTTATCAGGTAATTAGAATTTTATAAAATAAACAAAAAGGGTCTTTTGTGTATTTATCTTACTGGATGATAACACAAAAGACCCTTTTGAATTATTCAATATTACCGAAAGCTTCTAAAGCTAAACTTTGTGCAGATAAAAAAATATGATTATCGATTAATATCCTTCTGAGAGATCCACTTTATTTTCCGGCTCCTCCCCATAAAAAATCCTGGTAATATTATTGTAAACAGATTGTATATTCTCTTCAACCGCCTTATCACTGTACCCGGCATTATGAGGAGTCATGATAATATTATCCAGTTCGTGAAAAGGATATTTTCCCGGCAATGTTTCAGGGTGTTCTCTGTCAGGATAACGATACCATGTATCTATTGCCGCTCCGGCTAAATGTCCATTTTTTAAGTTATGATAGAGAGCCTTTTCATCAACAACCCTACCTCTACCTATATTGATAAGGTACTTATCTTTCATTAATTTTAACATATCTCCATCCAGCATATTATTGGTTTTTTCAGTAAGGGGCACTGCAACAATAATAAAATCAGACATTTTGATTACATACTCCAGGGATTCATGATTGCCTAAGAATGTTAATCCGTATATCTTCTCCAATTGCTCTTCCTCTTTAATTTTCCGTTTAATGGCATAGATATTCATACCGAAAGGTAATGCCCTTTTCGCAATTTCTAAACCAATAGCACCAAAACCGATAATACCCAGGTTTCTACCATGAAGCTGGAGTGTGGTTTCCTGTGAAATAAAGCCATGCCATTTTCCTTTTCTTAAATCTCTGTCAGTATTGATTAAATCTTTTGCCAGTGCTAATAATAAACAGATTGCATGTTCTGATACAGCATGGCTGTTTCCGTGAACATTACACACATTAACTTTTGGAAATTTCCGGAAAGCATCCAGGTTCTGCTTATCTACACCTGCAAATGGTATCTGAAATAATTTTAGATTCTTGGCCATTTGAAGGTTATCCTCATTTAGCTCTCCACCAATGATTACATCCGCCTCTGCTATCAGTTTATTTAGTTCAGTCTTCTTTTTTGCTTTAAAATTAATATTCAGGGGAATACTATTAATTTTATTAGATTTATTTAATAGTTTTACCCAGTTCTCTCTGCTGACCATCTTGCTTAAAACAAGTACATTTATTGTCTTATTACATGACTCGCTAATCAGATTTTGTCTATCATTTTCATATCTGCGTGCAGCAATTATATGTTTGCATTCCAAATTCCATTTTTGACAGTTATTTTGAAAATCATAACAATCACATTCTGGAACATCAAGGTTGACATGATATGTTTTTTTACTCTTTTGGTTTTTTACCAAAAAAATATTCCCCTCTCCTCCCTCTCTGCAAATAGACAAATCATTTGCGGCTAAAGCCCTGTTGTTTTGTTCCTCCTGTATCAACAGCTTTCTTGCTAAATTATCAGCTATCTTGTTTTCTTCCCGACGATTCCAGATAAAAAATACCGGTACTTTTATTTCATTTAGTAATTCCTGTATTCTCTCATAAAGAGGGATCATCCTTTTGTTTTTTACTTTAAATTGCTTATTCAACTGTTTCACGACCAACTGACTGTCACAATAAAATTCAACACTTTCTGCAGGTATATTTTTTATCTCTTCCAATCCTCTGATTACAGCCTGATATTCAGCAATGTTGTTTGTTCCCCTGCCGATAATTTCATTTACTTTTTTAACAATATTTCCATCCTTATAGATTACAACACCAATAGCCATTTTTCCCGGATTGGGAATACATGAACCATCAACACGCAATAATAATTTAGACATAATAATCCTCTACTTTTGTCATTTCTTTTAATATTTCTCTTGATTAGTTAAAATCATTGGTACAAAAAACCTGGTAATTATTCAGATAACTGTTAATCCGGGAACAAACTTCAAACGGGAATCGGAATGGTTAAGGTCCCCAAAATATTATTTATCCTGAAATAATTAAGTATCATTTTTATACTCTTACTCTTATATATTATCATATATTATCGCTATAATTACCAAATTTTGTCAGCAAATTACAACATATCCACGAAAGATTTGACATTTTTAAATATATAACTAAAATGTTGTAAGTGAGTATAACTTTATACAAAAAAACAATGATTTGTATAAAAATGTATTCCTAAAAAGAAGGGATAGTGAATATGGATAAGAGAATACAGTATGCATTTGAAAACTCGAAAATATTAAAATGGCCGAAGCAGCTTTTGTCTTCCTTTGGTTCCTCAGAAATACACTATCATGTTTTGACAGAGCCTGTTTACCAGGAATTTACCAAAGGAGATACCGAAACTGTTGTCAGAGAGGGAACAGTCAGCTGGCATCGTCCGCAGCTCTTAACACCAGGGTATATTCTTCGAATTGAGGGCTTTAGTGATGAAGCCAGAAATGCTTTTTCTGAATTAGCAGATGAAATGCCTGATTTAGCCAGCATTTTATATCGTTTCCATTTCAAAAGAGAAGTAGACTCAATGAACTTTGTTTCAGGAAATTTAGAAACTGTTGCAGATAAGATTGCAAGGGGTATCGAAAAAAGAGGAGATAATCTATCTGCTATTATTCAAGGAGTAGGAGATTTATGGGATATTTCACTCTCTAAATTTATTCTTGACATGATGACTAAAAGTGCGCGACAATCTCATTTTCCGGAACTAAGAAAAAGGGGGCTGGTATCTTATAATCAATTTGGCCAGCAGGTAGTATCAAGAGATAACCAGGGTATTCCGCTTATTGCTAAAAAAGAAATTGAGTCAATGTTCCAGATGGTAAAAAATGGTGATATGGAACCCAGGGATTTAAAAAAGGAATTAGATCGTTGGGGATTATTTGAATTATATCAGGATCGTTTTTTCGATTTGTTCAGAAGGAGGTAAGTGTGGCAAAGATCAAATCAGCATTAGAAATAGCCATGGAAAAATCAAAAAAAATTGAAAAATTAAGTTCTCAGGAAATGAATGAGATAAGACAACAAGAAAAAATTGATAGAATTTTAGCGAAATATTACAAAGACGAAATTGAGGCAGATGATTTATGGCGTCATCTAAAAGATATTTCCAATAAAATGTTAATTAATGCACAAAATAACTTTCTTCAATCATTAACATTTCAAAGCAATGAATTTGAGATTGAAAAAAGAAAAAACGGAATACTTGCAATTGAAAACCTGAAAAATGACAATTTAACTTCAGACATTGAATTCTCTTTTGAGCAACTGGCCAAAATACGTACTGAGTTCAAAAAAAACAAAGAGCAATTGATGCAAATACTTCGAGAAGAGTTAGAAAGAGATCCCCAAAGGAGATTTCAGACATTTCAACAGGATGGTCAGATTGTTGTAAAACAATTAAGTATGGAAGAAGCCATGGAACAGGATGAGCAGTTGAAGAAAAATTTAAAACAACTGGAAATGCAATTCAGCAAAAAGTATAATACCGTTAAAGAAAAAATAAGTAACATTATTAACAATTAGCTTAGCAGTCTATATACAAAAACCGGTTTTTTTATCAGAAAGACCGGTTTTTTTCCATTCATCCAATAAGGCATATCTTTTAATGTATCAAAAATGTTTATTTTATGGCAAATCTATTACCTGTAAATCTCTCGGATGTATAACAGTGTACCCAATATTGATTTCAATCTTCTCCTTTGGCTGCAATAAAACTTCCCACATCCATACTCCTTTTTTATCATCCCAATCCTTTATATCAGGCTCCAGACTGATATCTTCAATATTTACCTGAATTCTATCATCCGCCGGAATAGGGATATTTTCAAAAATCTGGCATAGTGATTCCGAATCCTGATAATTTTCTAATACTATTTTGTATTCATACTTAGTGGCAATTTTAGAGGAAGGTATACTGGCAATTAAGGTTTCATCTACGTATTTTCTAATTAGCTTTCTCTGTATCCGAACATTTTCCGCAATTCCTAATGAAACTTCAAAGTCTTCTCCCGTGGGAATATAATCTATTGAGCTGTTACCTATATAACCTCCTTCTAAAAATAGGTTAGCTTCACCGGGTAGTAAGGGAATATCCATGTTATTTTTTAAAGATACATTATAATAAACAAAAGGGCTTTCCTTTGGATATGCCTTATACTGAAAATTTCCTGTTAATTCTTCTTCAGAGATTAACAACTTTTCCTGTCTGTTACCTGATAAAACAGAAATTTTGTGAGGAATATTATAAGTAACACTTGTACCTTTATGCTCTACGGGTACAATATTTTTTTCATACATACTGTCTCCTGAAACTGCTTCTAAGGCATATTCCTCCATTATAGGAGTCTGTACCATCTTACTGTCTCTTTGCTCTAACTGGAATGGTTTTAAAAACCACGGTTCAACGGTAGGCATAATACCTGATACAGTTGGCCTTGCAGTAGATAAAGAAATATAAACATCCTCCCAGTTTGTTCCAGTAGACTGATTTATTAAGGCATATGTAAAGATAGTGATGCTGTTTTCATTGATATTTGCCCTGATATCATAAGCGGGTCGCCAGCTGATTTCATTATCTACCAGGTATGATATTAAAATATATGGATTGCTTTTTTTATAGACATCTAACTCAATAGTTACTATTACTTTGGTATCAATTTGTCTATCTATTATTTGTTGTAATTGTTTTTCCAGGAAAACAATCTTTTCCTGAAGTGATTCTATTTCCAAGTCATAATTCAGTTCTTCTTCATAGTTTGATTTTAATTTTTCATCTAAAAAATCATAGATTCTTTCAAACTGCTCCACTGCTGGCATCTGAATAATGTAATCAGAAGATATATCCTGGTTTTGAAAATAATATATAATTGAATCTAAAAATCCTTTTTTGTCTTTTAGAGTATCTTTTTTACTGATTAGCAGTCTTATCTCTTTTTCCAGCTGCACAATCTCTTCCTTTAACTGCCTGATTTCTATAGAAGGCTCTACTTCTAATAAAACTTTTTCAATACTTACATTTCTTATACTGATTGCATCTTCACTGATTCCTTTTAATTCCGCATTGATTGTTCTCTCATCAAATGTTTCTAAAATATTATCAAATACAATTTTGTGAAAGCCCTCACCCAGTTCAACTTCTGTTTCTCTGATTATCATTCCGGTATTGGGATAAATATTTATTCGGGTTGGCTGTGAATCTATTATCACTTCCTGTGTCATCGAAAGTGCCACTCCGGAAAATATAAACATAACAAAAAAAACAGCTATTATTTTTTTAATCATCCTTATACCTACCCGTATTTCTGAAGTTTTTTTAAGAACTAAAAATATATTTTTTATTTCCTATTATTATCAATATTATTAGTATTAATATTGTAAGACAACCCCTGAACCAATCTCTTCTAATGGAGAAACCTGTGATAAGGCAATCTTTGATTTTAAGTCAACACAATGACAGGCATGTAACTTTTTAGGATTAATCCTTTTAAAATATTCAATTGTATTTTTTAATTGTTCTTTTGGTGAATTCAGTAGATGAAATCCGCCAATAATGTCATATATTCTGTCTTCCTTACACACCGATATTGCATAATCTATAATATTGCAAATACCAGCATGTGAGCAACCGGTGACAATTATTAATCCTTCCGGGGAATTAATAGCTATGGCAGAATCGTCAAAATTAAAATCATCAACTTCCCTTTCTTCTATACAGGTTTTACCAATCGGAGTTTTCGCCTCAAACTCATATTTCCTGGGAATCTCTCCCAGAAAAACTACATTGGGAGTTAACCATAGTGGTTTTATAGAAGTCTTCGTCGGAAAAAATCGTTCCAGGGAATTTCTATCCAGCATGGAACCGATAGCTCCGATTTCAGGAATTTTTTTAGATGAAAAAGCATCAGGGTGTGAAATGACTGTTGGCTTATGATAAGACAATCCCTCTATTGCAGCTTCGCTTATCAATCTAATCAGGTATGGTAATCCCCATGTGTGGTCCATATGTCCATGAGAAATAACAAGATAATCAAGACTCAATAAATCTATCTTCATTTTTTGAGCATTTATTAAAAAAGCATCTGAATACCCGGTATCAAATAAGATATTCTTATTGTCAGTTTCTATATATATGGAAAGTCCCGGCTCAGCCAGAAAGTATCTGTCAATAATACTGTTGTTATCTATCAGGATTGTTATCTTTATCTCTTTATCCCCCAACTCCTAAATCTCGCCTCTAACCTTAAAGAAGATAATGGCAAAATCCTCTATCATTCTATTTATATGATTTCTGGCTATCTGTTTTATATCCTTTTCATCACAAATCCCAAGCACCTCATCGGTCCACATTTCGTACTTTTCGTAATTACCTGCCTTGCACTCAATAAGGTAGGCTATGGGTGAGTTCTCTCCCGCTATCCATACTCTAAACCAGATACTCCCTGCTCTTTTTGCTTTTTCCTCTTCCTGAAATATAGATGTTTCTTCTGCAGTTATTTCCTGATACTCAATACCGCTAAAATTATTCTTATATCTGAGTTTTGCATAATCCGTCAGCTCTTCGCTGCTCAATCCGATTCTTGGTGCCCGTTCTCCCTGTACTTTAACATAAATATAACCAAAGGTTTCTATTTGTGCTAAATCACCATATAGTATATCAGTAATATTTCTTTGAGCAGCAGCGTTTATACCGGCTAATAAGAAAGCTACCATCAGGATGGAAATAACAATAACTATATTCCTGAACATATTTAATCACCTCTATATACAATTGTAACCAATTTGCTACAAAACAAATCATTTTTATGATATTTTAGATCAAGGATTTAAAATGTTATTTTTAAATTTATACTTTTTTAATCATTCTGACTATTTCAATTTATTGTGATTATCGGCAATTTGTTCTGCCAGCTTATCAAGTTTTGCTAAATCTTCCTTTCTGGGGTAACTTTTTACCATTACTGTTGGCAATAATTCAACTTTTAAATTACTTATTAATTGAAGAATATTTTCCTCCATTTTACTGCCCCATCCATAAGAACCTATAATCCCTGCATATTTTGTCTTGGGTTTTAAAGCATTACAGAGGTAGGCAGCATATACAATTTGCGGATGAGGACCTGTTAGCACTGTCGGGGAAGCTATAATAACTGTTGCCGCATCTACTAAATCCATTGCCAGGTCACCAATATCAGTATAAATAAGGTTATATGGAGTTACATTGATATCTCTTTTTATAAGCTGATCTACCAGGTATAAAACCATCATCTCTGTACTGCCATGCATAGAAACATAAGGAATTATCACCTTATTTTTCACCTTCTCAGATACCCAATCACGATAAGCGTTTAGAATGAAATTAGGGTCTTTGTAAACCGGACCATGTGATGGAGCAATAATTTTAATGGAAACATTATCTAATTTTTTCAAGTGTCCTTTAATCTGTTTCCTGAAGGGCATCATAATTTCTGCATAATAGCGTTTGGCAGCACGATAAAAATATGCATCATCCCTGGCCCATAATTCACTTGTAGCCATATGGGAGCCAAAAAAATCACAGGTGAATAATATTTTTTCGTTAATCAGGTAGGTTAAAAAAGTTTCCGGCCAATGTACCCATGGTGCAAATATAAATTTAAACTTCATCTCACCAAATTGAAATATTTCCCCATCCTTAATCTCATAAAAATCTTTTTCTTCCAGGTGTAATTCATCGATTAATAATCCCTTACATTTTTTATTTGTGATAACACGACAACCTGGGTACTCTATTAATACATCTTTTATGCATCCGGAATGGTCCTGTTCAGCATGGTGTGCAATAATATAACTGATTTTCTTGATTTTTATTTCTTTTAATTTTTGAAAGAACTCTTCCTTCTTTGCAGGATCAACAGTATCAATAAGAATTGCTTCATCTTTGTTTTTTACTAAATAGGAATTATAGCTGGTCCCATCAGGTAAGGGTATTAATTCATCAAAAAGTCTTCGATCCCAGTCTATGGAACCAATACAGTAAATATTGCTATCAAGTTGTCTGAATGCCAATATTACTCCTCCTTTTCAAATTCGTCTTTGCCTGCTCCGCATAGGGGGCATACCCAATCATCAGGCAAATCATCAAAAGAAGTTCCGGGCTCAATTTCTGATTCCGGGTCCCCTTTCTCCGGGTCGTAGATATAACCGCAAACTGTGCATTTATATTTATCCATTATTTTTCCCCTTTCATTTTTATATTTATATTATATTGTTTTTATTATAATTAATACAAGCTAATTTGACAATTTATTCACTTTTTCTTTTAATAAATCAAGCACCAAATCCGGTTGTGCCCTTCCTTTTGTGTATCGCATAACCTGTCCTACTAAATAATTTAATGCTTTTTCCTTACCAGAATGGTAATCCTGTACTGACTGGTAATTTTGGCTGATAACTTTTTCTATTACAGTATCAATTTCACTTTTATCGCTAATTTGGGTTAAACCGCTTTCCTGTACCAACTCTTCAGCTCGCTGGCCTGTTTTATACATTTTTTCAAAAATTGTTTTAGCAATCTTTCCACTGATAATATTTCTGTCAATCAATACCAATAATTCTGTTAATCTTTCAGCTGAAACCGGGCTTGAACTAATATCGATACTGTCTTCGCTCAGATATCCCAGCAGCTCACTTAGAATCCAGTTAGTCAGCTTTTCATAATTTTTATAATGTCCTACCGCTTCCTCAAAGTAATCACCTAATGATTTTACCTCCACCAATCTGTCTGCATTATACTCGGAAAGGCCAAAATCTTTCACAAATCTTTTTTTTCTATCTGCAGGCAATTCAGGCAAGTTATCTTCTATCTCCTTAATCCAGGAACTTTCAATTGTTAGAGGCAATAAATCAGGTTCGGGAAAATATCGATAATCATGTGCTTCTTCCTTGGTTCTCATGCTAATAGTTTTATTGTTTGCCTCATCCCATCTTCTCGTTTCCTGTAATATTTTTTCACCATCTTCAATCATCTTTCTCTGTCGAATTATTTCATAATCCAGAGCCTTCTTGATTGCCCGGAATGAATTCATATTTTTAACTTCAGTCTTGGTACCTAATTGATGGGTTTTTGAATCCCTTATAGAAATATTTGCATCACATCTCATAGACCCTCTTTCCAGATTGCCATCACAGACACCAAGATACTGAACAATGCTCCTGAGATTTTGTAAAAATATTATAGCTTCATCGGAAGAATGTATATCCGGTTCAGTAACTATTTCCAGCAATGGAATACATGAACGATTATAATCTACTAAAGAACCGGTTATCCTGCCATTCTCTTCAATATGTACTAATTTACCGGCATCTTCTTCCATGTGGGCTCGATTTATTCTTATTCTGACCTTTTCATTTTGATTACCGGTCAGAATTTCCAGATACCCTTCCCCTGCTAAGGGTAAATCATATTGTGATATCTGATAGGCCTTTGGTAAATCCGGGTAAAAATAATTTTTTCGATGAAAAATATTTGTTGTATTTATATGGCAATTTAAAGCAATTGCCGTTCTAACAGCTAATTCCACTGCTTTTTTATTTAAGACCGGCAGGCATCCGGGCAATCCTAAACAAACCGGACATGTGTTAGTATTGGGTTCCCGGTCTATATAATCTGTGCTGCAATGGCAAAATAGTTTTGTTTGCGTTAACAATTGAACATGGATTTCTAAACCAATTACAATATCATCTTGCATTATAATTCTCCAATCCTTTAAATTCACATTCTTCTTATTATTTCCTTTATTTTATGGAATATACAATTTTTACTGACATAATTCTATGTTTACCGGTTAGCCTACTGGAGGTTTTGGTCTTTTAATCTTTAGTGTATGATTATAATGTCTTTCAAGATTATAGCCAACACGTAATATATTTTCTTCCTCAAATGCCCTGCTGATAATCTGTAATCCAATAGGTAAATTATCCTCATTAGTAAATCCACAATTCAGGGACATGCCGGGCAGTCCTGCCAGGTTCACCGGCATTGTATAAGTATCAGTTAAATACATAGTCAGTGGATCATCTATTTTTTCGCCTATTTTAAAAGCAGGAACAGGAGAGGCAGGACAAAGTATAATGTCAATATTTTTAAAGACTTTATCAAAATCTTCTTTGATTACAGTTCTGACCTTTTGTGCTTTTAAATAATAGGCATCGTAATAACCTGAACTTAAAGCATAGGTGCCAAGCATTATTCGGCGAATTACTTCCGGTCCAAATCCGGAACTTCTCGTTTTTCTGTACATATCCTCAAGGTCATCATTATCATCTATTCTCAAGCCATATTGCACTCCGTCAAATTTAGCTAAATTCGAACTTGCCTCTGCCATCCCTATCAAGTAATAAGCAGGCAGTGCGTACTCTATACTCGGTAAGGATATTTCTTCTACTTTTCCACCTAATTTTGATATATGATCAATTGCTTTTAGTACAGCATCCTTTACCTCAGGATTTAAGCCTTCTTTAAAATACTCTCCGGGGACACCAAATCTTAAATCTGAAATATCATCACGGCATGCACTAAGAAAATCCGGTACAGGTACTTTAGCTGATGTGGAATCCATTTCATCATAGCCACATATTATATTCATCATTAAAGCAGCATCCTGAACACTTTTAGTTAAAACACCTACCTGGTCTAAAGAGGAGGCATAGGCAATAACACCATAACGGGATACCCGTCCATAAGTAGGTTTAAGACCAACCACCCCACAAAATGAAGCAGGCAATCTAACGGAACCCCCGGTATCTGTTCCCAAAGCCACCAGTGCTTCGTCTGCTGCTACGGCTACTGCCGAACCACCACTGGACCCTCCGGGAACACGGGTAATATCCCAGGGGTTTGTAGTTACCTGATATGCAGAATTTTCATTAGATGAACCCATACCAAATTCATCCATATTTGTTTTGCCTAATATAATCGCACCAGCATCTTTTATTTTTCTGATAACCGTGGCATTAAAAGGAGGGATAAAACCCTGTAAAATCCTGGATGCACAGTTAGTTTCTATACCTTCTGTACAAATAATATCTTTTACAGCCACCGGAAGCCCTGCAAGAGGAGGAATCTTTTCACCATTGCTTATTTTTCTATCTATTACCCTTGCCTCCTGTAATGCTTCATCCCGATTTGTCCTCAGGTAGGCCTTAAATATTTTATCAGTCTTATCAATTTGACTAAATATATCCAATATAACCTGTTCAACTGATAATTCCTTTTCATGGACCATTCTTATATAATCAATTCCCTTTAGCTCATTCAATTGCAAATCAATTTCCTCCCATTTTTTAGCATTTATTTTCCTTGTATTATATATTATAAAAAATATTCAAATTACTTATAATGTTTTTGGAACCTTAAAATATCCATCTTTTCTGGAATTAGTCAAATTCATTACTTTTTCCTGAGGCAGTGACGGCCTCGGAATATCCTCATGAAACGTAAGATTAGAATGCAATATTTGAGAAGTAGGGCTTACCTCCCTGGTATCTAATTCATTTAATTTCTTGAAATAAGTAAGTATATCATTAAATTGTTTTACATATAATTCTTTTTGTTCTTCAGATAATTCCAGTTTAGCTAATTGTGCTACATATTCAACATCTTTTTTCTCAATAATTTTTTCAGACATATGAAACCATTCCTCCTATCAGATTATCCGCTTTTACCTATCATTTTTTTAAAATCTTCTTCTTTAATTATTTTTGTATTCAGTTCTAATGCTTTTTGATATTTCTTACCCGGATCATTTCCTAATACTAAATAATCTGTTTTGCCTGTTACATTACCGGTGACTCTCCCGCCTAATTTTTCAATTTCAATTTTTGCCTGTTCTCTGCTGAAACTTTCCAGTGTGCCGGTTATAACAAATTGAGTACCATCTAACAGTTGCTTCTCCTCTTTTCCTGTTACTGCACTCAGTTTAACTCCTGCATCCTTTAATTTATCAATTATTAATAAATTTTCTGTTTCCTTAAAAAATAATTGAATGCTCTCTGCAATCTTAGGACCTATCTCCTGAATTCTGATTAAATCGTCTAAGCTCTTATTTTGTAAATCATAAATATTGTCTATTTTTTGGGAAATTACTTTCGCAGCATAACTGCCAACATAGCGAATGCCCAAAGCATACAGCAAATTAGGTAAAGGTCTGTTTTTACTTTCTTTTATAGCATTTATTATATTTTCCGATGATTTTTCTGCCATTCTTTCCAGTTTAATCAAATCATCCTTTTTCAGATAATACAAATCAGCAAAATCATTGATAATCTTCTTGTCAACAAGCTGTTCTATTAAGGCTGAACCCAGGCCATCAATATCCATTGCCTGCCTGGAAACAAAATGCTTAATCCTCTCTTTTACCTGAGCAGGACAGGCAATATTATTGCAGCGAGTAGCGACTTCATCATTTAATTTTACGACACGGGAATTACAAACAGGGCATTTCGATGGCATATTAAACTTTCTTTCTTTACCATTACGATTTTCCGTGATTACCTTTACCACTTCAGGAATAACTTCTCCAGCTTTTTGCACCAGCACAGTGTCCCCGATCCGAATATCCTTTCTTCTAATTTCATCTTCATTATGCAATGTAGCTCTCTGAACTCTTGACCCGGAAATAATTATCGGTTTTAAAACAGCTACCGGGGTAAGAGTTCCGGTTCGGCCAACACTTACTTTAATATCTTTTATTACAGTTGTCATCTGCACAGCGGGAAATTTAAAGGCTATTGCCCAACGGGGACTTTTAGAAGTGGAGCCAAGTTGTTCTCTAATTTTTAACTGGTTAATTTTTATCACCATTCCGTCAATCTCGTAGTTAAGGTCATTTTTTCTTTTACTCCAGGAATCACAATACTCTATAGCATCTCTTATATTCCGGCAATGTTTAATATGCGGATTTACCTTGAACCCAGCATTTCTTAAAAATTCCAATACTTCCATATGTGTTCTGAATTCACTTTTTTCAGGTAGCATTGCCTGGTAAATAAAGGTGTCGAGCTGCCTTTTTGCTGTTATTGCAGGATCCAGCTGGCGTACTGAACCGGCAGCGGCATTGCGGGGATTAGCAAACAGGTTTTCACCTTTTTTTATTCTTTCTTCATTAAGCATCTTAAAGCTATCCTTATTCATATATACTTCACCGTAAACTTCAATACGTTGAAATTGATTATTATTTCTTAATTTTAATGGTATACTATTTATTGTTCTTAAATTTTGAGTAATATCCTCCCCGGTAAAACCATCGCCTCTGGTTGCTCCGCGAATTAGAATCCCTTCTTCGTAAACCAGGGCAATTGCAAGTCCATCTATCTTTAATTCAACAACATAATCAAATAATTCTGATGGATAACTCTTCTTGATTCTTTTATCAAAATCTAACAATTCTTTGTCTGAAAAAGCATTGGACAGACTTAACATAGGAACAAGGTGTTTAGCAGTTTTAAATTCAGCTAAGGGTTTTGCTCCAACTCTTTGCGTAGGTGAGTCAGGAATAATTAATTCAGGATATTTTTGTTCTAATTTAATCAATTGATTCAGCAAAGTATCATATTCATAATCTGATATAAGAGGCTTATCAAGAATATAGTAATTATAATTGTGGTTTCTAATTACCTCTCTAAGTTTGTTTATCTCCTTTTTTATATCCGATTTTTTTCCTGTTAATCCCATAACCGCAATTCCTTCAATTAACTTTTAAATTTTATTGTATTATAGTATATAACAAAATACATTGGAACCTCAATATTTAATGCTTAAATAACATACAATTAAAATTCTTATGTGTTTAAACAGGGTTAAAGTAAATTTGACAAATATTCTTAGTAATATTATATTTATAATCGATATCCAAATTAATTTTAAGGAGACTATATACCACTATGCAATTTATTCGTAAGAACGTAAAACCAATTCTACTAATCATTGTTGCTGCTTTTGTTGTCTCAATATTTTATGGTCTTGGCCAATACAGGTCTTCTGGTGGAAGTCAACAAAACCCGGGAGCACTAATAGCGCAAGTGAATGATACAGGAATCAGTTATCAGCAATGGCAAAGCGCTTTTACAAATTTTATTTCCCGTTATGACAATCAGACACTATCAAATATGAATGAGGAAACCCTGGCGTATATAAAAAACAGCATAACTGAACAACTGATTAATTCAATACTATTATATCAGCACGCACAGAACGAAAATATAATGATTTCTGACAGTGATATCAGTAATGAATTAGAAGTAGTTAAAAGCACTTTCGATTCAGAAGAATCATTCAACCAGGCTTTGAAAAGAAATAATATTACCGTTAACCAGTTAAAAGATGACATAAACATGCAATTGATGATAGGAAAAGCTGTCGAACAGGAATATGATAAAATTGAGATTACTGAAGAGGAAATCTTGCAATATTATGAAGAAAACAAAGAATTCTTCTTTCAACCGGAACAAAGAAAAGTCAGCCATATTTTAGTTGAGAGTTTGGAAGAAGCTGAAAATATTCAAAATCAATTAAACGACAAAATGGTTGATTTTGAAAAATTGGCAACTGATAACTCTATATGTCCTTCTGCAGAACAAGGCGGAGATTTAGGCTATATTTCCCGTGGACAAACAGTTCAACCATTTGAAGATGCAGCTTTTTCCTTAGAGCCCGGAGAAATAAGTGATATAGTGGAAACTGAGTTTGGTTTCCATATTATTAAAAGTGAAGAGATTCTTGAAGAACATCAGTCTGATTTTGAGGAAAGCAGAGAAGAAATTGAAAATATTTTAAAAACTCAAAAACAGAATTCTGCTATAAATGAATTAGTAACTCAACTAAGGGAAGATTCAGAAATAGAGATTTATTATGATTTTACTTCTGAATTAGAAGAGTCAGCCCAGGCTGAAAGCCAGGAAGTTTTATCTGAAGACGATGGTGACAATGAACAGATAACCATTGATGAAAATAATCCTGAAGGTGAAGGACTGGAAGAATCAATAACAGAAACAGATGAAGAATAATTTTAAAATAGAAAAAAGGCCTTGTAATTTAAAATACAAGGCCTTTTTTCATTCTTACTTTGTTGCTAATTTTGCTATGGAAGAATCATGTCAAAATAATCCAGTAATTTTTCAATACAAATAAGATGAAACTCTACCCTCCTGCCATATTCTATCTTAGTACATGTTTCAAAAGTTATACCGGGTGTACCAGTTTTATCCAGGGATTCATAAGTGCTGCTTCCTTCAATGGGTTTTTGAATAATTTGGAATTGATTTTCAGGATATATTATTGCACTGTTTAATTCCTGTAATAGATAGTCTGCTACTTCCTTTAAAAGGATATCATGGTCATCAAGTACAATAGTTTGCCCATAAAAGGTTGCACCTTCTTGAAAATAATCAACTGATTCATGTAAATCTAACAAAAAATCAACTTCATTTTTTATGATTATATCAAATATTTCTCCGGCTAATCCTTTTATTCCTTCTGAAGCAGGTTCTCCTGGGAAATTCCGGTTTAAATCTTCTAAAGGAGACATTGCTCTAACACTATTGTTAACTGCCTCCTTGTTAGCTTCAGGGATAATTATGACTGTACCTTTTTTAAGCCCGGTATCATTTATTCTTTTTATAAACTGTTTTGTTGCCTCAATTCCTGCAAATTCATCCCCATGAACCCCTGCCATAATCATTACAATTGGGCCATTCTGTTCAGACAAAAAAAAGTATGCAGTAGTTTCAAATTGAGATCCTTCACAAAGTATTTTTTGTGAACTGGTGATAACTGAGGTATTATCAGCGTAAACAAGCATCAGGGATATGGAAAAGATTAAACTTACAATTATTAATAATAAAAATACGCTATTTCTGTTTTTTAAATTAACCGGGTTATTTTTATCCATATTTTTATTCGAATCTTGATAATTTAAATCAATCAACTATTACTTTCATTGGTACACTTAAATATTTATCATTTGAAATAAATTCCATACTTTCGCCACGGGAATCGGCAATAACCCTATATGTCTTTACAGTATAACCAGGAATGCCTTCCTGTAACACTCTATCCTTAATATACTCCATATTTTGTCTCTTAATCTCTATAATATCAAAATCATGTATCTCTTCATCCCGGGTTATAATTGTAATTTCTTTATCTAATACCTTTTCACCATATACAGTCGTTATAAGGTTATCTTCTTTAGTCTCAGAAAATATTACAATTGTCTGGTCAAGTGAATTCTTAAACCTTAAATCTTTAAAGCCATAAAATATTGCCGCATCTCTTCCCAGGGGAACATAGTTTGTAGCCTCTCCATATATAGAATGATTGTATCTCTCAATTATTTGAAGGTTAGCAAGAAGTACTGCATTATATAAAGTGGTTGATACCTGGCAAACACCACCCCCATACCCGTTGGTATATTGTCCATTTACTATAATAGTACTCTCCTTGTATCCATCTTCCTTCTCAGCAGGTCCAACCAATTGGTTAAACAGGAAGTTATCTCCTGGTTTAAGTATGATTCCATTAATATCGTCAGATGCCTTTTTTATATTAAATAATGTATTGCTTTCCTTCCCCTGCAGGCTGGTTTTAAAAGAACTGATTTCCTGATTGATTCCTAATTGTGCAAGAAGTTTGTCTGTTGATATTTCAGGATATTCATGTTTAACCGGTACCTCAACTACGACATCGGCAGTGTCAGCATTTGCTGCATGGATTAGATTTCTATTTATTTCTTCATATAATTCCTGCTTTTGTATTTCAATTCCTATCTGCGAAGGAATAATTCTGTCTACTTTTAATTCTGCATCTCTTGTGGGTTGCTCTATTTCAGTTTTAAGTATATTAATCAAATCATCATAGTCTGAATTATTAAAATCAAAATAGGGAGTAACGATCTTTGCCCTTCTTATTAAAGATATTCTATCTGCTATTCTCTGCCATACACTACCCTGTCTGCAAATTGCATATGCTTTATCAATTAATTTATCTAAATCTATGGAAGCGCCAAGATCCTCCCGGGGAACAATAGTAATTGCATAATCATCATGTTTTATTTGAATTGATCTATGCAGCAGCTCTTCTACTATTGGTGATAAAGCATTCTCAGTTTGGGTTTTGTTCAGCTTTCCAATATTATGTTCTAAAGCAAAAACATTGCTATAATTTTTCCCTCTATGGATTAAATAATCCACAGAAAATATCAAGAAAAAAATCAGGACAAGTAAAAGAAATGCTGTAAAAATGTTTTTATAAATACCGGCCTTATTATTTTTAGTTTGCCTTCTTCTATAATAATTTTGTGAATACAACTATTTTTCCTCCGTATTAGATATACCTGTAATTGTTTAAATTATAAATATAATGTTCATTGAAAAATAAAGATTTTTAATATATAATAAAAATCTATCAAGACATTATGCGGGAATAGCTCAGTTGGTAGAGCGTTGGCTTCCCAAGCCAAAGGCCGCGGGTTCAAACCCCGTTTCCCGCTCCATCCAGTTTCAACTTAACATTTTTTCCAAATTATCCCAGGAACCTTCCAATCACATCTTCTCCTTTGAGCATCAGATAAATGATGTAAATAAGCATTGCCAGCAGGAATCCAAGCAATATTCTACTGTATGCAATAGGTATCCTGTATTTTTTATCATCTGTTTTCATCATCCTTACCGTAAAACTTGAAATAACAGCAATTATAAAAACTATTATTAATAAGAGCATTATTACTTCATTTGTCATCTTAATCCCTCTTTTTGTTTCTCACTTATGAATAACCCTATTATGAAACATAGCTTCGGCTTATTTGCTAATAATTGCAATCCCAAAACTATATCAATATATCTATATTAATCTACTCTTAATTTCCCGGGCAGTAATAACTCCGGAAATAGATGCTTGAATCAATCCTCTTGTAATACCTGCTCCGTCACCAATAGCGTAAAGGTTTTCAACCTCTGTTTCAAGACATCGGGACAATTTAATCCTTACAGAATAAAATTTTACCTCTACCCCATATAATAATGTCTGCTTACAATAAGTACCAGGAGCTATTTTATCCAGTGCCTTTAAAGTTTCAAGTATATCACTCAGAATTCTATAAGGTAAAACAAAACTTAAATCACCGGGTGTAGCACTGTTTAGAGTAGGTATTACAGCAGAATTTTTTATCCTGTCAATAGTTGACCTTCTACCAGCAAGTAAATCTCCTAAACGCTGTACAATAACTCCTCCGCTTAAGATATTAGCCAGATTAGCGATAAACCTTCCATAAGCAATAGGGTCTTTAAATGGTTCTGTAAAATTAGTGCTCACCAATAATGCAAAATTTGTATTATTGGTCTTTTTATCAGTATAACTATGACCATTTACTGTGGTTATTTCATTATTATATTCTAATACTACCTCACCGTGAGGGCACATACAGAAAGTTCGTACCTGGTCATCAAACTGGGCTGTGTAATAAACTAACTTTGATTCATAAAAAATATCTGTTATATGTTCCATAACTATGGCAGGTAATTCCACTCTTACTCCAACATCTACAGGATTATTAAAAGTACTTAAACCTAAATCAAGAGATTGTTTTTTTAACCATTCAGACCCAACCCTTCCAGGTGACAAAACAACATATCTACTATGGATAATTTCATCGGTTGTGGTAATTATTCCCTGTATTTTGTTATTTTTTTCGATTATTTCTTTTACTTCCGTTGAAGTTCTTATTTGTACTTTATTCTTGATAAAATTATAGATACTGTTTAATATTAAGAAACATTTTTCAGTACCAAGGTGTCTTACTCTGGCTGAAATAAATTTAAGATTTGCTTTAGCAGATGCCTTTCTTATGAGATTAATTTCTTCCTGATTGTTGCCATAGATTTTTTCATCTGCACCAAATTGTAGATATATATCATCCACATATTTAATTAGGCATCCTAATTCTTCTGAGCTTATATAATCAGATAGTTGTCCTCCGATATTACCGGTTAGATTTAATTTTCCATCACTAAAGGCACCGGCACCGCCCCAGCCTGCCAATAAGGAACAGGGCTTACAATGCTGACAGGGTATATTTTGCTCTCTCATAGGACATTTTCTTTCATCGATATTTTTCCCTTTTTCCAGCATTAATATATCAACTTTATTGTTATCTTTCAGAAGTTCAAGAGCTGTAAAGATACCAGCTGGTCCTGCCCCTACAATAATTACATCATATATCTTATTCATTCGTATCACCTTCTTACCTGTTTACAGGGTTTAAGCAATAAGTGATTTAATAAAAAAACGTCCCGGGGGACGATTATACAACATGTCATTATTATTAATGTCAAATATGTAAACACTATTTTTTTAGTATTGAAACAATATTTTCCTTCATATTTTCCAATGTACATGTTCTTATGTCAAATCTGTGATAATCAAGGATACCAGGATATTTTAAGCCGGAACCGGTAATTATAGCCACACACTTATCTGTTTTACTGATTATTCCCTTTATCCTTAATTTTTGGATTGCCGATATGGATACCGCAGCTGCAGGTTGTGCAAAAATCCCCTCTCTCGCTAACATTTTTTGAGCTGCAAGTGCCTCCTTATCAGAAACAGCAGTAACAATACCGTCGTATTTTCTTAGTTTTCGCAATAACTCATTTCCACTTGGCGGATAGGGGTTGGCAATAGCATTATCAATAGCTTTGGGCTTTACAACCGGAGAAATTCTGTCAATCCGGTCAATCCATGCCTGATATATAGGTGCACAGCCTTCCAGCTGAACACAAACAAATCTGGGTAAATTATCAATAATCCCACTTTGGTAAAATTCTAAAAACCCCTTTATTATTCCTCTGGCATTTCCCCCTGAACTGGTTGGTATTATTACATAATCCGGAACATCATAGTTAAATTGTTCACAAAGTTCAAAGGCAATGCTTTTGGAGCCTTCAACTCTGAAAGGAACATCTGAATTTAGAAAATAAATACCAGTTTCACGACCAATTTTTAAACTCTCGAAATACAATTTTCCATAATTACCTTCTACCTTTATCAATACGGGGTTATATATCAAAACAGGTTTAATTTTTTCTTCAGGTATATCAGCGCTTACCAATACAAATGTTTTAATATTGGCACGGGCACCGTAAGCGGCTACTGAAACGGCCATATTTCCACTGGAAACAGTTCCTATATAATTATAACCGGAATTCTTTGCGTGCTGAATGCTGCTAAGCGTCCCCCTGTCTTTGAAAGACCAGGTCGGGTTGACAGTTTCATTTTTCAGATAAATGTTGTCAATATCCAATAACGATGGCAAACTATTTGCCTGTATTAGGGGTGTATTGCCTTCCTTTAAAGATAGTTCTTTATCTAAATGGGTAAAGGAATAATATGAGGCATATTTGCTTAGAATATTGTTATCATGAATATCAACAGTGGTCTTTGGATGATTCTTCTTATTAATTTTTTCCTGAAATATTTCTACTTCTAATGGCTCAAAACAATCATCACAACGTGGGAATATTCTATCTGGCGGATATCTCTTTTGGCATCCTGTACATACAAAATATTTTTCTTCCAATACTCCCTCTCTAATTAATTAAAAAAGTATGGTCGGGGCGAGAGGATTTGAACCTCCGACCCCCTGAACCCCATTCAGGTGCGCTTGCCAAACTGCGCTACGCCCCGACTTTTTGATTAACACAAATATTATTATACAGTAGCATTTTTATTCTAGCAACTATAAATAAATAAACTTTGCCTCATTCTTTGAATAATGATTAGAAAGGAGTGTTTATATCCGGATGAATCTTTTACCTTCAATTTCCCTGATTATGTTTTTCAACTCAAGGGATAATAATATCTCATTAACCTTTGCCTGTGGTAATTCGGTTAAATCAGCTATTTCATCTATGTGTAGCGGTTCAGTGGAAATAAATGTTAAAAATTTCCTCTCAAAGACAGTCAACTCTTTTACTATTTCCTGCTCTCTGTTTGTATTAGTCTCACTATTATTTTCACAAAAACTACCTTCTTCTTCTATCTCCTCTATTATATCCTTATAATCATTTACCAGTTTTGCTCCCTGTTTAATCAAATTATGACAACCACTGGATAAAAAAGAATGTACATTGCCGGGAATGGCAAATACTTCTCTTCCCTGCTCAAGGGCAAAATCGGCAGTAATTAAGGCTCCGCTTTTTGCAGCTGCTTCAACAACCAAAATACCTGCAGACAAACCGCTGATTATCCTGTTTCTTCGTGGGAAATTAGCCCTTTCCGGTTTAGTATAAATGGGGAATTCTGAGATAATCGCTCCCTTTTTGGTAATTTTATCAGCCAATTCCTTATTTTCTGCAGGATATATTCTATCAAGACCGCATCCCAATACCGCGACTGTCTCTCCATCTGCATTCAATGCCCCTATATGTGCATTTGTATCAATACCTCTTGCCAATCCACTTATAATAATATAATTACGGGTAGATAAATCCAGGGCAATCTCTCTGGCTATTTTTTTTCCATAATAAGTTGCCTTTCTGGAGCCAACAATAGCAATAGCCTTTTTTTTGTTCACTATCCCGGTAAAATTTCCTCGATAATAGATAATTGGGGGAGGATCATAAATGTTTTTCAACAATTCCGGGTAATCTTTTTCCTTGATGGTGATAACCTTGACTTTCATCTTATCCAGATATATTAATTCATCTTCCGGCTTAATCTTTTGCTTTTCCGATTTAATCCTCAACCATGTATCCTGGCTGATATGTAACAATTCTGCTATGTTTTTTATTTCAGAACTTTTATTCCAGGCCTCTTCAAGTGAAGAAAAATATTTCATTAAATATCCAAAGCGAATGGGACCAATTTCTTTCACTCTGTTCCATGCTAACCAGTATTTTAATTCTCTATTATCAATCATTTCCCTACCCTGCTGGATATATTTTTTTTAAATACCTGTTTCCTGGTACTTTTTAGTACAAACCTTTACTGACTAAAATATTAATTCTTCCATTTTTTTCAATTTGTTCTCCCGGACCAGGGGTCTGAGCAATTATCATACCCTGAGATAATTGATGGTGCATTGAATATGCAATACTACCAATCTGGTAACCTGTTTCAGATAATAAAAATTCAGCTTCCTGGACGGTTTTCCCTATTAAATTTGGTATTTGATTTGCAGCTATTGATGTTCTTACTTCAACTGCTACACTGCGATTCTTTTTTATCTCTTTCCCTGGAAAAGGATTTTGGCTTACTACATAAAGATTTCCCCCTTCAGAAAAAAGAGGTTCATCGATAATCTCCATTTTTAAACCTGCTTTATTTAAAATATCATGGGCATCCTTAATCTCCATATCAAGTACAGAGGGGACATTTACATTTGGTATATAAAATACGGTTTGATAAGTTAAAAAAGCTACATATCCACCCATGGCTACTGTTCCGAATATAACAGCCATTATTACTATAAAACGAAAAATTCCCGAAAATAGCTTTAAAAACATACTCTTATCCTATTCTAATTGTCTTTTACAAGTTTTACCATATAGAAGCCATCAATATCATCTCCTGAAAAACCGGGTAAAAGTTGTATTGATTCTTTTATCTCTGTACTATATTTTTTCACACCAAATTTTTTTATAAAAGAAGAACTGTCCTGCACAGTATATTGCTTATTATGTTTAAGGAAGTCCATGATTAACAAGTCATTCTCTTCTCTTTCCATACTGCATGTTGAGTAAAGCAATTCTCCTCCATTTTTTACATATTTTGAGGCAATATTAAGAATATTCATCTGTAATTCATTTAAAATCCTTATTTGCTTGCTGTTTATATTCTTCCACTTGATATCCGGCTTTTTCCTGATAACTCCGGTCCCGGTACATGGTACATCTGCCAGTACTTTATCAGCCTTTTCAAAATAATCTTCCTTATAATCAGCTGCATTTCCCTTTTTAGTTTCCACAATATCAATATCAAGTCTCTTGCATTCCTCTCTCACCATTTGAAGCCTTTTAGGGTTTTTTTCCAGGGCAATAATTCTCCCCTTATTAGCCATCAACTGTGCCATATGAGTAGTCTTTCCTCCCGGTCCGCTGCACATATCAATAATAAGCTGACCTGGTAAAGGATTCAAAAACCTGGATGCCAGGGCAGAGCTTTCATCCTGGATAGAAAATAACCCATCTTTAAATATTTTTAAACTGGCAACATCGGTTAAATTCTCAAGAAATATTATTTCAGAAGGAATATATTTACCTTCTTTGAATATAATATCCCCTTCAGATAACACTTTTTTTAACTCCGCCATATTAATTTTTAGACTATTTGCCCGTATACTTGTATTTGGTTTTTTATTCATAGTCTTACAGATAACTTCACATAATTCTAAACCAAACCTCTTTATCCACCTATCTATCAGCCAGTTAGGAAATGAATAAACCACGGAAATATATTCTACAGGATCTTTTGATATATCTGGCCAATCAAAATTACCGAATTTTCTGATTATATTCCTTAATACCGCATTAACTAAATTTGAATATTTAAAATGCTTTCTTTCTTTAGTCAATTTTACTGCTTCATTGACAATAGCATAATCAGGTACCTTATCTAAAAAGATAATCTGGTAAACACTCATTCTTAAAATATTTTGAATTACAAAAGGCAGTTTTTTATTTTGTATTTTAAGAAATTGAAAAATAATCCAATCTAATTTTTTTCTAAATCGGGTTACACCATAGGTTGTCTCCTGCAGGAAAGCCCTATCTTCTTTTTTAAAGGAATAATTATTTAAATAATACTGAACCAGGATATTTAAATAAGAATTCTTTTCTTCCACCCTTACAAGTATTTCTAATATTACGTCTCTTATATTTTCTGCTTTCAAGTTTTACATTCCTTTTTATTTTACCATGCAAATAACATCACTTTTTATTCAATAATTGCAATAAACCAGGTTAATATTCAAATGAATCTTCTACAGTAATTTTGTAACCGTTAATAAATTGAGAGACATCCATCTCTTTAGAACCAGGCAGAATAAGACGCTTGATTACTATGCTATCATCATCTCCCGTTAATACTTGTATACCTTTCTTACTTACATCTATTATATCTCCCGGTTTTTGGCTCTGTTTGATATGATTTGTGTTTTCCAGTGTAACCAAAGATGCTTTGGTTATTTTGATTCTTTTGCCTTTAAATTCAGTATAAGCGCAAGGAATGTAGGCAATTCCTCTAATAAGGTTAAAAATGTCCTTACCGGTTTTACTCCAATCGATTCTACAGTCATCCTTGCATATTTTTCTTGCATAAAAATATTCTCCCTCTGCCTGGGAATACTTTTTATAATTGCCTTTTTTTAAACTATCAAGTATATCGGGTAGCATTTCCGCACTCTGAATGGAAAGCCTGTTACTTAATTCCAGATAATTTTCTCCGGGCAATATATTCACTTTTTTTTGTAAAATAATATCTCCCGAATCAATCTTCTCACTCATAAATAAAAAACTTATACCGGTTTCTTTCTCACCCCGTATGATTGTCCACTGGACAGGTGCAGAACCTTTATAATATGGTAATAAGGATGGATGAATATTCAGACATCCCTGTACTGGTATTCCTAATACGTTCCTGGACAGTATCTGACCATAGGCAATTAAAACAATCAAGTCCGGTGAAAGTTCTTTAATTTTTTTAACGGAATCCCCGGAATTAATACTTTCTGGCTGATACAGGCTTAGTCCTGCATTCATGGCAGCCTCTTTTATAGGGGAAGGCTGCAGCTTTTTACCTCTTCCTGCCGGCCTATCCGGCTGAGTGATAACTGTTACTATCTCTTCTTCCAAAGAGATTAATTTTTTTAATACAGGAACTCCAAATGCTGCTGTTCCTACAAATATAATTCTCACAACAAACCTCCTCAAACAGGCTATTTAATCTCTTTTAGCTGATTTTTAATCATTATCCTTTTTGCAGGTCCAAGCCTATCTATAAAAAGATATCCCTCTAAATGGTCTATCTCATGCTGTAAGGCAATAGCCAAAAACCCTTCCCGGGTAATTTGAATCTTCTTTTCATCTAAATCAATTGCTTCTACAGTGACCGAGTATGATCTTTTTACCGGTGAATAGATTCCGGGCACACTTAAGCATCCCTCTTCTTCACTGGTTTCTCCCTCTCGTTTAACAATTTCAGGATTTATCAAGACAATGGGACCTTTATCCTCTGTATCAATTACAATTATTTTTTTGGAAACACCAACCTGGGGAGCAGCCAAACCAGCTCCTCCTTCGGCATACATTGTCTCAATCATATTGTTTACTAATTCCTTGATTTCATCATCAATTTTAGTTACCGGCATAGCCTTTTCTCTTAAAACCGGAGAACCATATTTGTGTAATCTTAAAATAGCCATTTCCTACTCCTAATACATTTTCATTGGATTAACATCAATTATTAATTTTACATCATGTGACCGATATTTTGAAATATATTTGGATAAACTGTCTTTAAAAAAATCCAGATCATTTTTTTCAGTATTTATCCTCATAATAAAACTTACCTTGCTATTATATTTCTCCCGCGTAATAACTATATTATCCTTATCCAGTTGAAATCCTAATTCATATTTATTTATCAAATCAAGATGATTAAAGTATTGAATTAACTCGTCTGCATTTTTTTTTACATTTTCTCTTTTTTTTCCTAAAAAATCAATTTTTATCATCTGAGTAAAAGGGGGATAATCAAGCTCTTTCCTGATTAATAACTCCTGTTGATAGAATAACCTGTAGTTAATTTTTTCGATAGCCTGCAGACTATAATGTTCAGGCTGATAACTCTGTATTAATATCTTTTTTGCATCTTTTCTGGTACTATATTTCAAAGCCAGATTATAAATAAACTGAAATGTTAATTCAGCTGACCGGTAATCAGGGATATTAAGCAGATAATCCGCTAAAATTAATCCTAACAGACCTACATTATCATATTTTACCTGCCTGAAAATAATCTGGGTTCCTATTAAAATATCAATTTTTCCTCTGTTAAATTCATTTATTATTTTTTTCTGTTCAATGGCACCGGGTGCATTATCGATATCAAGTCGACTGACAGTAGCTTTAGGAAACATTCTTTTTGTTAGCGCCTCTACATGTTGAGTTCCTGCTCCAACCGGTTTTATTCTTCCTTTACCACACTTGGGACAATACTCTTCCATTCTTACTCTTTTTCCACACATATGACATAGAACAGATTTAATCTCACCAGTAATGTGATAGGCTAAAATGTGATTACATTCGGGACATTTTATTACATGACCGCATTGAGAACAAACCATATGCCCGGCAAATCCACGCCTGTTTAAGAATAGTATGACTTTTTCACCTTTTTTCAGGCATTGGGAAATATTTTGTTGTAACTCGAAACTTATAATTCGCTGATATGCTTTCTCCTCTTTCAAGTCAACTAATTTTATCTCAGGAAATATTTTCTGAGAATGTATCATTTGTTTTTCAGTTTTTAAAATATACTTATTATTTTCTGCACACCAATAACTATCCACTGAGGGAGTATGACTGCTTAGAATTACCTCTATTTTCTCTAATTTTCCCCTGCTTAAGGCAACATGTTTGGCATTATAGCGGGGCATTCTTTCTTCCTTATATAATAATGAGTTTTCCTGCTCAACAATAATCAATCCTAAATCCTTAAAAGGAAGAAATATATTGGACCTGGTTCCAATTACTACATCCACATCACCTCTTTTTGCCTTCAGGAATCGAATATATTTTTCTGTTTGACTCACTTTTTTGTCAAATATCCCCAATTTAGCTCCATACCTGTTCGCCAGTTTCTTTTTTAATTCAGCACAACACCATTGGTCTGGAACCATAATAAAAACCTGTCTTTTTCTCTGCAGTACCCTATTGATACATTTCCTGTAGAAACGATCTCTCAGGTTATGATTATTATAATGAAACAAAAATGGTTTATCAGGGACATCTTTGTATTGCAATTCACTGTTTTCAGGCAAGGGGAATTGATTCTCTTTCTCTTCAAGAGTACTGATACCATTATTTACCATGTTAATATCAACACCTGGTTGAGATTGGTTGTCTACTCCATTCTGAAGAAAAGCTAATATTTTTTTTCTTGATATCTTGGTAGGAACAATATAATTCACAACAGTCCCTATTGGACATATATAATACCTGGAAATCCAGTCAGCCAAATCCAAAATTGATTCGGTTATTACAGGAATAGGGTCAATTACCTCTTCAATATTTTTCAGGCTGGTAATATTGGTCTGGTAAATTTTTTTGGTAATAACACCGACTATCTGCTTATTTCTGAATGGAATTTTTACTCTTTTACCAATATCAGCTATATCCTCCATCTCAGGAGGTATATAATAATGAAAACCTTTGGTTAAATTGTTCCTTAATGGAATTATTTCTGCTACACTTTTCCTGCTCATTACAACAACATACCATTATGTCGGTTGCTAAGTTTTATTTCTATAATATTAAGAATATGTTCAGCTAACTTGTGCTTGGACATCAGTGGTAAATCCTTTTTCTCACCTTCATTGTCAATAATTATAACTTTATTGGTATTAGTTCCAAATCCACTGTCTTTTCGGGTTATATCATTAGCTATGATATAGTCTAACTTTTTTGTTTTTAATTTTGTTAACGCATTCTCCAGCAAATCCTGGGCTTCAGCAGCGAACCCTACTAATATCTGGTTTGTTTTTTTCTCTCCTGCCTCTTTCAAAATATCGATATTCTTTGCAAGCTTAACAGTAAATGTTTCCTGCCCTTCTTTTTTAATTTTTCCGGAATACTTTTTATCAGGTTTAAAATCTGCTACAGCGGCTGCTGATATAAATACATCTGAATCCATAAAATAATTCATTACCTGCTCTCTCATCTCTTCTGCTGTAGTAACATGGATTGTCCTGGCTCCGAAAGGATCCTGTAAACAGGTAGGACCGGTAATCAGTGTTACATCTGCACCATAGTTTACAGCTGTCTCAGCTAAGGCAAATCCCATCTTGCCGGTTGAATAATTTGTTATAAACCTTACCCTGTCAATCGGTTCTCTTGTTGCAGAGGCTGATATTAATATTTTTTTATCTTTTAAATTATTCTTTCTGTTAATTTGCCCTTTTATAAAATTTACTATGTGAGCAGGTTCAGCCATACGCCCATCTCCGTAATCCCCGCAAGCTAAATTGCCTGTTTCTGCATTAATAAAGTGATATCCTTTTTCTATTAAGTATTTGACATTATCCTGATAAATAGAGTTATTTATCATTACAGTATTCATTGCAGGAGCCAGGTAAACTTTTCCCGGAAAA
>Ga0334895_1000660_pt1 | contig 43359 bp, 41 predicted proteins | sample GraSluR3_MG_7_FD_207229 | JGI IMG/M metagenome (GOLD analysis project Ga0334895, IMG submission 207229) | Sludge microbial communities from methane-producing bioreactor in Wageningen University, Netherlands - Granular Sludge_31_05-R3 | ecosystem: Engineered > Bioreactor > Anaerobic >... | reverse complement strand
CAATCAGCTTTTGTAAGATGGCTTCAGGACAAAAGTTTTTGAGCTTACCTTTTATAGCTCTAAAAGCAAGCTTTTTAACTGTTCCAGAGTGCTTGGGAGGTTGTTTCTCACCTAACTTTAGTTTTTTCTTTGGCTTACTTGTAAATCGTTTGACATTGAGTTTGCGCCTGACATGGAGTTTATGATCAGCAAGCCATAACCGTACAAGAAGGTCATAGTACGATGCTACAGCGGGTGCATTATCCGTAAAACCACAAATGTCAAACAGTAAAGGATCTGAGGCTACCTTTTTGGCCCAGTTTGTGATAGAATATTCCTGCATATCAAGCATTAATACAAGTGAACGTATTATACCTTGCTGATTTTTGGCGGGGCGGCCGAAATCAGGGTATAAAGGCTTGATGACAGGAAGCAGGTTATCCAGGTTGAGAAGGTAGAGCTTTGAAATGCTCTTATCTAAAGCAACCAGCCTGCTTCTTTGCATTTCGTAATGAAGCAGCATATTCAGCCGAAGCGTTTCTTGATACCTTGTATGAGGTGCCCAATCTCGTAACATAATGATACCCCCTAAGAAGAATGTTATTTTAGACCTACAATGCGATTCTACTCGGGGGTAGTGCGGTAAAATCAAATGCAATGCTTTCCACTAAAGAGCTATTATGGCACGGCTACTGGAAAAGATGAAAGCAATATAGTGGAAAAAGTAGGGGTGATACAGAAATGTTGAGCCTTGAAATGCATATAAATAAAGCTCTTTAAGTTTTCGAGAGCGTACTAAAGTATACTCGGGGGTTAATAATGAACAGAGGTTTACACCAAAGATGGTTTATGGTAACAATAAATTGAGGTAAGATTCTGTAACCTGTCTCCTTTAAATTATATATTAAGTGTTAATTAAGTTACATAATATGTGTCATCCGCTTTGTGCGGGATGACGGTTGTGTAAATTATTTATCACGTTATATGTAGTTGCTTAATAATATAATATATAAGGCTTGTAGGGAGTGTTAAAGGTGACTGCCAAGTATTATTTTGTTTTTAATTCCAGAAGCCAGGCAATTTATATGGAAGCCAAACTAAAGGAGAAGGGTTATAGTCCCATATTACGGCCCACTCCCGGCAAACTGGGTAAAGCCTGCAGTTATTCGCTGGTTATATCGGGCGACCTGATGAGAATCAAACATATACGTGAGCAAATATTAGGTTGCAAAATTTGTTTAAAGGGAGTATACAAAGCTTCAAAAATCGGGCATTCATTAAACTACACCAAAGTATTTTAAACTATTTAAAAAAATCTAGTAATTTCCTTACCAGGCTCCGTTCAGAAAAACACTTAGACTTCTCCCAAAGCTCAATATGCTTGTTAGTCATTTCTTCGAGGGCTTGTTGATGCTCTTTAAATTTGTTTTGCCAATTGCTTATAGAGGACATTATTCCCGAGTTTTCGTTTTTAATTTTTTCTAATTTTTCCCCCAGTCGCTGCACTTCTTTTTTGAATTCTTCCAGGTCGTTGCAGCTTTGCTTTATTTCATCAGTCTGTTTCATTATCATTCCTTCAATTTCCTTTTTTTTGCCTTCTATCTTGCCGACTTCTTCTACCAGTTTACTGATAAAGTTTTTGGCCTCGATAGCATACTCTTTAATCTTCTCCTCATCAACATCAATACTCACTTTTTGATCCTCGGCTTTTGGATGCTCACTATCGAGAACGTCATCAATAACAGGAATTATAATATCTCCCTCCCTTTCATAACCATAAGCAAGTAAAACCGATATTTCAGGGTATTCACTCCTATCTAAAACAATTTTATATGTTTTTAACCGACAATCCAGCGGAATATCTATACGAACCGGACTGGTCCAGTTCTTGCCTTCGTCATAGCTGAAGCTGCCAAACAGCAAGCTTTTATGTATCCATACAACCCATTGAGTATTACCGATTATGTAGAAAAGAGGTTGTTCATTATCTGCTCCTTCACCGGATATTATTGAATCGTTTTTCCATACGGCTCTTTGATAGCTTATCTTGGTACGCTGCAAATATTTGATATGATTAACGCCGTTTACCAGATAGTTCCACACCAGATGCAGGGTATCATTATTGTTTGTCAGCGCATAATGATAGGAATCTCCTCCGCCCACTGTTGTAATTTTTTCAGGGTTGCCCCATACGGAATAATCAGGGCGGAATTTGCAGTAGTATAACTGCTCAACACCCAATCTTGGTGCTTTATAGACAAGGTGAATGGTACCCGCATGGTCATATCCCACATAAAAAGGATCAATACTACCATCTGACGTTATCCGTACTACCTTGAAGTTTTCCCATTTGCCGCCGTTCCAGAAATTATGCTGTATACTGCAAACGCTTGGGTTTTTTAGAGGGCATACCGCAAAAAATATGTTTATATGCTTGCCCCGGCATGAAATTGTCAGGTATTCCAGTTTGTATCTATCCAGAGGGAAAGTAGCAAGTACTTTATTATACCAATGAGTTCCTTTATACACAAAGTAAATGAGTTCCCCCTTTGTATTTAAACATATAAGATGAAGGTTCCCTGTCGAATCTGAATCAACAGAAAAATCATCCAACACATTATCCAGTAGTTTGGTATCGTCCGCCCAACACCCGTTTTCACCACGCATTCTATATATTATGCTGTTCTGTTTGCAGGCAAAGTGCCAGGATTGGGTTTTATTCTTTATTATTATGTATTCGTGGCAAATATATTTGTCCATACACTATATCACCGCCCTATAGCTTGTTAATAAATTATATGCCTAATTATCGGATATATGTTCAATAGGGCATGTACGACGAGCATTTACCGGAGTTAAGCTATCCAGTTTATTGGATTAAACTTTATTAGGCAAATTCTTCACCATTTCATTTACATATTCATAATATGAAAGTGACAGTACAGAAGAAATATCATTACATTTTATATTAGTAAAAGGGGGATAGTATATGGAAGTCAAAAAAGCCAGGTTTCTGCAACAGGAACCCTATGAACCAATTCCGGAATGCGTAATTACAGATAAAGTATTTTTCCAGTGCTTTCAAAGAGAATGCATCCCGGAAGCAATAGCTGAACTGCCGGACAGTGGAGGACCATTTACTTTTGTAGATGTAACGTTTCAACCGGGATTCATTGTGGAGGGGACTTTAAACATAACTCCGATAGATGACACAGATCCCACGCTAAACAGGATTACTTTCACCCTCAGGATACCCTTTGTAGTAAGGGTAAGGAATGCAGAAGGATGTATAGTTTCAGTTGAAAGCTGTGTCGACTTTTTCAAAGATGATGCCGTGAGAATACCAGAAAATCCCTTTGATGAATTCTCATTTAATATCGTATTGGAAACCCGATCTGAGGCTCTGAGAACAACTATCAGAAACAATTGCTTGGTACTAACAATAGGAGCCCTGGTAGTCATCAAGGTGGTTGGAAGGGTAGAACTTACAGTACTCTCGCTGGGTTACTGCGTACCTGACATCTGCGAAGAGTTCATTCCAAGAGATATATGCGAGGAGTTCCTTGATTTACCCTTTACTCAGATATTCCCTGAGCAACTGAGTGCTTTCTAGTTTACAATGGCCTCCCCTAACAACTTGAGCCGGCTAGACGCGAAAGGGCTGCTATCTTATGATAACAGCCCTTTGTCTATTTCCTTATAAACATCTCGGTATAATAGGTGCCCGATATCCCAACCCCGATATGGGTAAACCCCGGAGTAAGAATATTCTTCCTGTGACCCTCCGAGTTCATAAAACCTGTGTGAGCCCTATCCACGCCTGAGGTCTTTGCAAGGTTTTCGGCTGCGCTTTTGTAAGATATACCGAAGTCTTTCATCATCTGGAAGGGTGAGCCGTAAGTAGGAGATGTATGTGCAAAATAACTGTTTGTTCTCATATCCTCGGACTTAATCCTTGCCACCTTTGAAAGCTGTAAGTCAATAGCAAGTGGGTTAAGTCCTGCCTTTGCCCGTTCTTCATTTATAAGGTTTATAAGCTTTTGTTCACCGGCTGTAAGCTGATGCTTGCCCTCACTCCCGGGAGGGTCCTGTGGTGCAGGCTGCCCGGTTGAAGGCGAGCCTGTCCCGGTATTCTTATTAATAACTACAGGATAGTAGTTTGTGTTCTGATTGGAGGAGTTTCCATAGTTTACTTTTGTGTTTCCAATAGTTTCATATCCTGACGAAGGAGCTGCAGGTACAACTGGAGTGCCGGTATTCCCGCTGCTGCCCGGCTTACTATTAGTAGGTTGAATTTTTGGCTTCCTTACTGAATAGTAATTATTATATGTACTGTTACTCTGGTTATAGGTAATTTTCTGACCATTGCCCATGCTGTAGGTTGCTCCCAGGGCGCTCTGCATAAACAAAACGCTGGACATTAGTGTAACTACTGTGAACATTATTAAAATTTTTTTCTTCATAAAACCACCTCTCTGCTTTTAGTTTGAATTTTTTTGTGTGTGAAGCATGCAGGAAACTCGGGACACCAATGTACATCAATATTATAGCATTGGTAGACATAATGCAAGTAATATGACAAATGCTACAAATGTAGTTTATTCCAGCTTTGAAAAGGGGTAATAACATGAAGGTATTGTTCCAGATAAGGCCGGACTTTCTTACAAACCCGGCCGGAGATAGTATGCAGATGATTTATACAAAGAGATACTTAAGCAGTCTGGGAGTACAAGTAGATATATCCACCGTGTATTCACAGGACTATAAAGGATACGACCTGGTACATTTGTTTAATCTGACCAGAGTGGTGGAAACCTATGCTTATTCCTACAGGGCCTATGAACAAGGTATTCCCATAGTACTTTCTACAATCTACTGGGATAACAGCGATTACTATATGAATAATGAGCTTCCTGACTGGAAGCAAAAAGCGTGGCATCAGCAAAATATGCTAAGGAGAATTGTGCTTTCAAAGGCATCAATACTCCTTCCCAATTCGCAGCTTGAGGCGGAAAAAATCAGAAAGAATTTTGAAACGGAAAAACCCTATCATGTGGTTCCGAATTGTGTGGACAGGAGGTTTTCCCAAGGAGACAAAGACCGTTTTTTTCAAGAGCATGGTTTGGCTGATTTCGCTCTGTGTGTTGGCAGGATTTCTCCCAGAAAAAATCAGCTGGCATTAATAGAAGCGCTTAAGGATACAGGTATAAAACTGGTTTTAATAGGGCCGGTGAACGACCGGGAATATGGAGAAAGGTGCAATAAAGCAGGCAAAGAGAGTGTCGTTTTTATCCCGGGACAAAGCTCCGCTCAGCTCAGAGACAGCTATGCAGCAGCAGCTATACATGTACTTCCCAGTTGGTTTGAGACACCGGGGCTTTCAAACCTGGAAGCTGCAGCAGCAGGATGTCCCATTGCAACTACAAAATATGGCTGTACGCAGGAGTATTTCGGTAAGCTCGCCTGTTATTGCCTGCCGGATGATATTGACAGCATAAGGCAGTCGATATTGCAGGGGCTTGAGAATAAAAACGGAGAAAAGCTTCAAAAACATGTCCTTTCAAACTATACATGGGAACGAGCGGCCGGGGAGACGCTCACAGCATACAAAAAGGTGCTTGAACAATGAATAGATTTATTCTTCCGCCGGGTTTGAATAAAAGAAAGAGAAGGCCGGTTGGGCCCGGAGTCAGCATTGGGCACCCCAAGGCTAAGGGAGGGACATTTGGAGCAGTTGCAAGGCAAAGGAAAACTGGAGAATTATTAATACTTTCAAATAATCATGTACTTGCCAACTGCATCAGCATCCTGGATATAAGAGCAAAGTTGGGGGATCCGGTACTACAGCCCTCTGCCAGCGACGGAGGTATTTATACAATGATGATAGGGCGGCTTTATAATTGGGTACCCCTGAAGGATACCGGTAGTAATCTGGTGGACGCTGCCGTGGCAAAACCATTATCCCATGACTTAATCTCCTGTGAAGTCAGGGGTATAGGCAGAATTTGCGGAACCGCTGCCGGAGTGCCCGGAATGCGGATTAAGAAAGTCGGACATACTACCGGCTTAACTCATGGCAAGATAACCGAGGTTAATTATTCTGTAACAATACCCTTTGCAGGAAAAGAGTATCTTTTTTGTGATCAGCTTGCAGCCAGAATTCACTGCAGGGAAGGAGACAGCGGTTCCATAGTCGTGGACGATCAGAACAGAGCAGTGGGACTTCTGTTTGCCGCGCAGGACGGTTTAGGGATAATTAACAAGATCGAGCATGTTATGCATTTGCTCAACATTGAGTTTATTTAGGGAAACCATATTTATAGTGAGTTTTATTATAAGGGGATGCCGGTCTTAAAGCGGCATCCCCTTAAGGTTAAATTACCGTGATATCTAACTGTAACACTTTTTTTGCGTACTACATAAAAATATACCAGCTTAAAATTATCATAATGGACTATTGATTGTGGAGGAAAATGTATGAATAAAATCAGAATCCTGGTATTTGCAAAATTAAACAGGCCTATTAACAGACATTTAAGGGATTTTATTTTAGAACTGCGTAATCATTCCCATGTAGTTGTGTGGGAAAAGGATGGATGGGGAATCAACCATGTTTTGAAGATTCTTAAGGGAAGAGGCTTCAGTCCGGATTTTATATTTTACTACGATTTTGTTTACAGGCATGTATATGCCCCCAGGATTTATGGTCTTGGATGGACCAATATACCAAAGGGAGTCTACTATATAGACCTTCAAACCCAAACTGCAGAACGGAAGGAATTTATAAAGAATAATGGAATTGACCTCATATTCAGTCCTTCAAAGGACTTCTTCTTCAGAACCCTTCCTGAATTTAAGAGTAAATTCAGGTGGCTGCCCTTCAACAACAACCCGGCAGTATTCAAGGATTGGTCCCTGAGAAAGGATATTGACATTTTATTTATGGGACGGGTTAAGAGGGAAATGCATCCTTTCAGAGTCAAGGTAATAGAGAGGTTTAAGGGGCATAGAGGATTTGTTTATCACCAGCACCCCTACGATATGAAATGTAAAAGCGGCAGAGTGTATACGGGAGAAGAATACGCAAAAGAGATTAACAGAGCGAAAATATTTATTACCAGCGGTACTAAGTATAGCTACCCGGTTGCCAAGTACTTTGAAGTGCCCGCCTGCAACACCCTGCTCTTAGCAAAGGGTAATAAGGATTTGAAAGAGCTCGGTTTTGTCAGCGGCCAGAACTTTGTGGAGTGCACCGATGACAATTTCTATGACCTTGCTATGTATTACCTGAAAAACCATAAGGAAAGAGAACGGATAGCCAAAAACGGATATGACCTGGTGCATTCAAGGCATACCAATAGAAAAAGGGCTAAAGAGTTTATTGCAATTATTCAGAAGCAACTGAATGCTATTAGGGCCAGAAGGTAGGGAAATTGACCTGCAGATCATGGGACTGCTGGGATTGGGGAGGAAAATATGCCCAGAAGAAAAATACTTGTGCTGGCAAAGCTCAGCAACAAAAGGTTTATGCATTTTAAGCATTTTATAACAGAATTGAGCAAGCATGCTGATGTAATGATATGGGATAAAGATAGATGGGAAATCGGACGAATTTTTAGGATATTAAGCGGCAGAAAATTCTTCCCCGATTTCATTCTCTACTATGACTTTGCATATAATTATGCTTTAGCACCGCGAGTATACGGTCTTGGTTCTACAAATATACCTAAGGGAGTTTACTATATAGACCTCCAGACACAAACAGAAGAGAGAAAGAAATTTATCCGTGAAAACAAAATAGACCTTGTTTTTAGCCCAACAAAGGATTTTTTTTACCGTACTCTCCCCGAATTAAGAGACAAATTCAGGTGGTTGCCCTTCAGCAACAATCCCAGTCTGTTCAAAGACTGGTTGCTTAATAAGGATATTGACTTTTTGCTGATGGGCAGGTGCTGGGGTGCCTGGTACCCCTTCAGGGTTCTGGTATTAAAGAAAATGACAGGTGTGCAGGGTTTTGTCTATCACAAACATCCTTACGAAACAGGCCCGGAGAACAAAAAAATATATACAGGGAAAGAATACGCCAAAGAAATCAACAGGGCTAATCTTTTTTTCACCTGTGGTACAAAATTCAATTATCCGGTCAGGAAATACTTTGAAGTGCCCGCCTGCAATACCCTGCTCATAGCAAAGGGTAATAAGGATTTGAAAGACCTAGGCTTTGTCAGCGGCGAAAACTTTGTGGAGTGCACCGATAGCAATTTCTATGACCTTGCAATGTATTACCTGAAAAACGATAGGGAGAGAAAAAGGATTGCCAAAAATGGATATGACCTGGTGCATTCAAGACACACCGATAAGGTCAGGGTGAAAGAGTTTTTAAACATGATAAACCAGCATTTAAGAAATAGAAGGATTTGATTAGATTGCTCCAGGCAATCTCTAAAAGGGGAGGAGGACCAAACAGTTGATACCAATTACCGATCTATCGGCACAGTATAAGAGCATAGGGGGAGAGATTCAAAAAGAAGTATCCAGAGTACTCGAATCAGGCAGTTATATTATGGGTAAACACGTCAGGCAGTTTGAAGAGGACTTCGCAGCATATAATGGTTGCAAATATGCCATTGGTGTTGCCAATGGAACCGATGCGTTGGTTATTTCGCTAATGGCTGCTGGTATTGGAAAAGGTGATGAGGTTATTACTACATCTTTTTCGTTTTTCGCAACAGCGGAAGCCATTTCAAGTGTAGGTGCAAAACCCGTTTTTGCTGATATTGATGCAGAAACCTATAATATCGACCCCGGAGATATAGAAAACAAAATCACAGGTAAAACAAAGGCAATAGTCCCTGTTCATATATTTGGTAACCCGGCGAATATGGAAAAAATCCTTAATGTGGCATCAAAGCATAAACTTTATGTTATTGAAGACGCCTGCCAGGCCGTCGGAGCCTCATATAAAGGCAAACGGGCAGGTTCCATGGGGAATGCGGGATGTTTTTCATTCTTCCCTTCCAAGAATCTTGGGTGCTGCGGTGACGGCGGCGCTATCATAACCAATGACGAGAGGATTGCGGTAATTGCAAAGGCATTAAGCAGTCATGGCGGCGGAAAGACAGGGTTAAGGGCATATAACCTGATTACCGGATCCACTGAAAAAGGAAGCCCGGATAAATACTGTAATTATCTGATTGGGTACAACAGCAGACTGGATGAAATTCAGGCAGCAATTCTGAATATTAAACTGAAATACCTCGATAGGTGGAATGAACAAAGGAGAGAAAAAGCCTATCTTTATAACAGCATATTAAGGGATTATCCTATAAGTATTCCCAAAGAAGAGACCGGGTCCCAACCGGCATATCATATTTATACTATCAGGACAAGAAGCAGGGATGGCATCTTAAAAGCTCTTAGGGAACAAGAGATAGATGCAAGGGTATATTATTCAATCCCTCTGCACCTGCAGAAAGGTTTGGAACACCTTGGCTATAAGAAAGGAGACATGAAAGTAGCAGAGGAAGTAATACCATGCATGATTTCCCTTCCTTTATACCCGGAATTGACAACAAAAGAGCAGAATAAAATCATTAAGTGTATAATTAACACCCTAACCTAAATAATGGGGGGATGGACTTTGAGAAAATTAAGATTGGGAGTGATTGGCTGCGGTAGTATAAGGGAAAAGCATATACAGGCCCTTATACTCAACAGAGATGAAATCTCTCTGACCTCGGTATGCGATATATGTGCAGAAAGGGCACAAGGTTTTAAAGATTCATATTTATCTTTGAAAGGCGACGGTGAAAATATATCCATATACACAGACTACCGCCGGATGCTAAATATAGAAAAGCTTGATATAACAAGCATTCTGACGGATAGCGGCAAACACTATACTGTTGCTTCCGATTGTATCAAATGCGGAACAAATGTCCTTGTGGAAAAACCCCTTGCCCTTTCGCTGGGTGAGGTTGACAGCCTGATAAAAATAGCTTCAGTGAACAAAGTCAGGCTGGGGGTTGTTCACCAGTATAGGTATAACCCTCTGATAAGGGGCCTTAAGGACTGCATTGATACGGGGCGCTTGGGGAAACTGTTCTATGGAGTGACGACTGTAAGGTGGAACAGAAACAGAGAATATTATAACAAGGCCAAGTGGCGCGGCACAAAGCATTTGGACGGCGGAGTGCTTATGAACCAGTGCATCCAGAATGTAGACCTTCTACAGTGGCTGCTGGGGGAAAAGGCAGCAGAGGTGTATGCTTATAAACGGAACTACGCACATCCTTATATTGATACCGAGGATACGGTACTGGCTTTAATCAAATTCGGCAATGGGATGCTGGGCATGGTTGAAGGGACAGTGAGCATATTTTCCGGCAATCTCGAAAACAGCATTGCGATTTTTGGAGAAAAAGGGAGCGTAAAAATCGGTGGGAAAGCCTTAAACAGGATAGAAGTCTGGAACGTTGGAGATAAGGATTCCCAGGCAACTTGTATCCGGAGTGATGATGCAAAAAGTATTAACCAAAACTCTTGCTGCCACAGCCATGTATATAAGGATTTTATTAAAAAATTAAAATCCCAGGAAGAACCGGCCATAAACGGCGAAGAAGCGAGAAAAAGCATAGAGATTATTCTGGCGATACAGCAATCATCAGAACTGGGGCTGCCGGTGACCCTGACGTTGAAAGGGGGTAATGCTAATTGGGAATAAACTTAATAGCTGATAGTGCCAAGGTGGGCAGTGGCCTCAAGGTCGGAGACTTCAGCATTATTGGAGAGTATGTGGTCATTGGAGATAATGTTACAATCGGAAACGGAGTAATCATTCACAAGGACACCCGAATTGGTAATAATGTCACGATACAGGATAACGCCGTTGTTGGAAAGGATTCGGTACGTGCAAAAAACAGTGTGGCAAATATTATTGGCAGCAAAGATAGGGATACTGCTCCTACAATTATTATGGATAGTTGTATAATAGGAACCTCCTCCATACTGTACAGGGGGTGCACTCTGCACAATGATTGCTATATTGCAGACCAGGCCGCAATCAGGGAAAACGTAAGAATCGGGGAAGGTACAATAGTAGGCCGGGGCGTATGCATAGAGAATTGCTGTGATATAGGTAAAATGTGTAAAATCGAGACCAACGCATATATCACTGCTTTTTCCCGTTTGGAGGATTATGTGTTTATAGCTCCCGGAGTAATTACAACCAACGACAATTACCTCGGAAGAACAAGCGAACGATTCAGTCGTATAAAGGGGGTCACGGTAAAGCGCGGCGGAAGGATTGGGGGCAACTCAACCATTCTTCCCGGCAGGATTATAGAAAGCGAAGCCCTTGTCGGAGCGGGCAGTATTGTAACAAAGGATGTACCAGAGGGTACTGTAGTAAAGGGCAATCCGGCCCGTCCGTATAAAAAGGTACCTGAAAAAGAGCTGCTTAAAAATAGTCTATAGAATACGTTGGGGACACTCCTTTTTCCTGAGTGTCCCTGCCCTATTTCCGGTATCAAAAGGCCATAAGCGTACATAGACTATAGTGAAAATCACATGGATTGCCAGGATGGCAAAATCCAGGCAGCTTTGAGGTGTTGTTATTGAGCAAAGGCGACAAAGCTCTAATTGAGCATTTTCTAAAAGAGCATAAAATTCTGGATGTCCAAGAGGTTTATAGTTTGATCAGAGAAGCGCTGAATAAAAAAGATAAGCTGTCTATGGTCAGAATCGGAGACGGCGAAGCCCTGGCCCTGGCGCAGCAGGTAGTGTTACCGATAAATGAGGTTAAAAAGAATGCATTCCTGACCTATGCCGGTGTCCGTATCCCTGACATAATTGGCAGGGATATGCTGGCAGACTCGGTAAGAAAATCGGATATTGTAGGTGTACCCTTAAATCCTGCACCGTACTTTTTACCTCTTTTCCTGAAAGCATGTAAAGCCCATAATATTGACCTTCATTCCCTGAAACTGACCAATGCATGCATTAACTACTTTTTATGCAACTCCGGAAACCTGGATGCTCTCTTGACTAAAGGAAAACCCAGGATACTGGTAATAGGCAACAAGGGAAAGGCTCTGGCTAATCTGCTGCAAAGCCATGGGGTAAATGTCAGTGGAGTCATCTCCCCTGTCTATGGACTGAGAGATGTTAACAGGATAGTGAGAATGGCAAAGGGCCACAGCTTTGATATTGCCCTGTCAGCATCAGGAGTGGCAGCGGTAGTTATAAGCGAAAGGATCGCAAACAATCAAAAAAAAGTGGCTCTCGATATCGGCCATGCGGCGGATATGCTTATACGTAACGGGCAAATAAAGAAGAAAGGATAGATTGCATGGATATTGTATGCTTCTCATCAACCCGATGGGATTTCCTGTGGCAGAGACCGCAGCAATTGATGAGCCGTTTATCCGATCGTCACAACATTCTATATGTTGACCACTTTCAGCCTTGCACTGCGGGCACCCTGGGGCAAATAAACCATGAACCTTTCCTTACCAGGGCAAAGAAAAACCTGCACATTTTTTCTCCCCGCTATGCAACAAAAACATGGCTGATAAGCAGCCTTGACAGCATATACAAGAAGATTGGAATGAACCGTCCGGTCCTCCTGATTTATTATCCTACAATAGTCCCTGCCCTTAAATTCATGGAGTACTCACTGCTTTGCTACGACTGTGTGGACGACTTTTCCAAGTTTAGCTGGAGCCCGGCATTAAACAGCTCCTTGGAAGACAGACTTATAGAGAAAAGTGATATAATATTTGTTACTTCTCAAAAGCTCATGAAATTAAAGAAGAAGTTCAGACAAAACCCATACCTGATACCAAACGGAGCCGATGTTGAGCATTTTTCCAAGGCTTTGGACAATGCTACTGTCTGTCCACAGGAAATAATGATGCTTGACAGGCCCGTTATAGGCTTCGTAGGTGCTATATACGAATGGGTAGATTTGGATTTAATAAAGCATTTGTGTAGGCTTAGGCCGCACTGGTCCTTTGTGCTTATTGGGCCTAAAGGGCCGGGAATATCTTCGCAGGCAGGCCCCGAAAACCTGTATATGCCCGGTAAAAAAGAGTATAAGGACCTTCCCGGGATTATTAAAGCCTTCGATGCCTGCATAATCCCCTTTAAACTCAATGACCTCACAGCAAGCGCAAACCCGGTGAAACTCTACGAATACCTGGCAGCGGGAAAGCCTGTGGTATCGACCCCTATCCCCGAAGTGCTGAAGTATAAGGATGTTGTGAGTATTGCAGAAGAACCGGCAGAATTTATCAGAGCACTGGAGAAGTCCATATCCGACAACAGGCCAGAAAATGTACAAAAAAAACTCCGGACAGCCCGGAAAAATAGCTGGGAAGTAAGAATTGAGCAGATGGAAAGCATTATAGAGAAAGCGCTGGATTCAAGGCAGCAGTATATTTAAATAGGCCTAGGCAGGCTATAGCAAATCAACCCTTAGCGGTTAGCCTTTGAATAGAAGCATTGGTATAGTAATATATATATAGCATTTAGAACTTTACGTCTCCTAGTGTGCATCCTGGGCGTAACGGTTGTCATCCTGATCGAAGCGAAGGATCTTATGTCTATCTCCGAGAAGATTCTTTGGGCCTTGCTTCTTTAGAATGACATATAAAGGAAAGTAATATTATTAATGTGTTATATATAGATAGAATAATATTCGGGGTGATATCATGAAAAAGAACGCAAGGAACTTGCTTTGGACCCTTGTGATTGCTGCCATCCTGATGACTGCTGCTCTGCCGGCAGCAGCCAACATGGCACAGCCGGTGGATTTTCCCACCGACCAGATGCTTTTATTCAACGAGAATCCGGACGCCTCGCTGGTAGAGGAAACGGTACTCTTTAAGTTTACCGGGAACAACCCGGCCAGGGCCAGGGTGGAGATAAGCTATATTATGGAAAACCTGCTGGATGAGGACCAGGCCTTTGACGTGATGTTCGTTACGCCGAACCTTGACGATGCAGAATTCGAAGTATATATAGACGGTGAGAGGATTAGCGACGTGACGCTGGATGAAGATATTGGATGGCCGGCCAACTGGCAGCCGGTTGTAACGGAAGAGATTATTGACCCGGTGAGCGGCAAGCCCCTTGATATAAGCCGCGGCGGCTTCTGGAGCCCTAACCGCCGGGCCTTTTCCGGGGCAACCTTCCCTGCAGCCTTAAGAGCAGGCGAAACAACCGATATTAAGGTGGCCTATAACAGCCGAAGCGGGTATTACCGGTATCAAGACGTAATAAATACAGTGTACACACAGTTATATTACCTCACCCCTGCAAGGTTCTGGGACGGCAGTGCAAGGGTAAACTTAATGGTTGAGTTCCCCAAGGGAAGCAATATGGCGGTTCACTCCAACATACCATTGGAAAAGGAGAATGGGCATACCTTTGTGGCGGACCTTGACGGTATCCCCGACAGCGAATGGACCTTTTCCTGCGTAGACGCCAAAGGGCTTATATTCGGCACCAACGACCTAATGAAACACGACATGCTGGTATTCATGATAACAGCTGTTCTCCTAATGACGGTACCGTTATCCAGAAGATACAGCAAAAAGACCTTTGTTACCTGCCTTGCGGCCCTGCCCGGCGCGGCCTTCTTTCTTGCAACCGTAAAGGTCACCTACGGCTTCATGTTCCTTATGTATTTGCTCGGGCCGGTTATGCTCTTTGCCGTAGCAGCCGTGCTGATATTTATCGTATACAAAAGAAGGGCGGCGTAACGCCATTCTACAGCTTTGCCAGTACACCGTCCAGTATGCCAACCGCCATGTCCGCCTCTTCTTTGGTTATAATAAAGGTTGGCAGAAGCCTTAACACATTCCCTCCCACGCAGTTTATTATCAGCCCTTCCTCCATGCATTCGTCAACCACTTTATTCCCGTCAATTTCCAATTGTATGCCTATCATAAGCCCCATACCCCTTACTTCCTTGATAAAGGAATACTTGTCCTTAAGCTCTTCAAATTTTGCCTTCAAATAAATTCCCATATCAAGGTTATGCTTCATCAGGTCATTGTCCAGTATAAATTTAACCACCGCCAGAGCCGTGCTGCATGCCAGCTGGCTGCCCCCGAAGGTGGAAGCATGGTCACCGGGGCCAAAGGCGGAGGCTGCCTCGTCACTGGCAAGCATGGCGCCTATCGGGAACCCCCCGGCCAAAGACTTGGCCAGCGTCAGCATATCCGGCTTGACACCGAAATTCTGGTGCGCGAAAAACTTTCCGGTCCTTCCTATACCGCACTGCACCTCATCAAAAATAAGCAGAATCCCTTTATGGTCACACAGCTTTCTTACCCCTTTCAGGAACTCCGGCGACGGCACGTTTATACCGCCCTCCCCCTGGATGGGCTCAAGCATTACGGCACAGGTTTTCTCTGTTATTTTACTCTTCAAATCTTCCAGGTCGCCAAATTTGGCGTACCCGAACCCCTTCGGCATCGGCTCGAAGCCCTTCTGGTATTTGGTCTGCCCCGTCGCCGCCAAAGTGGCAAGGGTTCTTCCATGGAACGAACTGGAAAAGGTTATCACCTCGAATTTATCTTCCCCCATTTTAGCTTTGGCATATTTCCGTGCCAGCTTAATAGCCGACTCGTTGGCCTCACCACCGCTGTTGCAGAAGAAGGCCTTACCCAGGCCGCTTTGTTCTGCCAAAACTTGCGCCAGTTCCACCTGCTGCTTAATCCAGTACAGGTTTGAAGTGTGCATAATTTTAGCTGCCTGCTCGGATATTGCCTTAACCATAACCGGGTGGTTATAACCCAGGCAGTTTACCGCAAGGCCGCTTAAAAAATCAAGATATTTGTTATCGTCGGCATCCCACAGCCAGCTTCCCTGCCCCTTTACAAAGGCCAGTGGCAGCCTTTTATATGTATTCATTACATAAGCTTCTCCCTTTGCTGCTATCTGCGCATTATTCATTATTATTCCTCCCTCAAAATTATCATTTTACTATCATGGTTCCAATTCCGCTCTCGGTGAATATCTCCAACAGAAGCGAATGCATTACCTTACCGTTGATTATATGTACCCTCTCTACTCCCCTTTCGAGGGCTTCAAGACAGCAGTCAACCTTTGGAATCATACCGCCGGTAATAACCCCTTCCTGTATCAGCTGCTGGGTCTCTTCCCTGTTAATAGACGATAACAGACGCCTTTCCCCGCTGCGGTGGTCGATCACACCTTCCACATCGGTAATAAGTACAAGCTTATCAGCCTTCAGTGCCCAGGCTATGGCCCCCGCCGCATAGTCGGCATTGATATTATAGCTTTGGCCACCGGGACCAACCCCCACCGGTGCAATAACCGGTATAAAACCGTTATCGGTCAAAACATCGAGTATTTCTGTATCGATTTCCCTGACCTGTCCTACCAGACCTATATCCCTGTTAACGGCGCCCGAGCAGTCGTCTATTTCCACCAGCTGTTTGTCCACCTTTATCAGATTGCCGTCCTTGCCGCAAAGCCCCACCGCCTTGGCACCGTGTTTATGCAGCAAGGTCACTATTTCCTTGTTAATCTTTCCCACAAGTACCATCTGTACTATTTCCATGGTTTCTTCATCGGTTATCCTAAGTCCGTTTAAAAAGCTGCTTTCTTTGCCTACCCGCTCCAGCATATCGCTTATGGCAGGCCCTCCCCCATGAACAACAATGGGTTTCATTCCCACATATTTCATAAGGACTATATCCTGCATTATTGCATTCTTAAACTCTTCATCTGTCATGGCGTTGCCCCCGTACTTTATCACGACCTTTTTGCCGTAAAATTCCTTTATATACGGAAGGGCTTCCACCAGAAGGGCTGCTTTTTGGTGCCAACCGGAATCCATCTAAATATCCCCCCTATCAAGTTCTGTAACTGCCGTTTATCTTCACATAGTCATAGGACAGGTCGCATCCCCAGGCGGCAGCTTTATACCCGCCGCAGTTAAGGTCTATGACTATTTCTATATCGGTTTCACTCAGTATCAAAGCCGCCTTATCTTCATCAAAGTCCAGGCCTTCACCCATGTCCACCAGTTTTATGCTGCCTTTTTGGCTTTTAATATGCATATCTACCTTAGACGGGCCAAAATCGGCTCCCGAATACCCCAGCGCACAAAGAATCCTGCCCCAGTTGGCATCCTCACCAAAAAATGCCGTTTTAACGAGATTGGATGCCACAATGGCCTTGGCGCCTATCCTTGCATCCTCTATGGTGGAAGCGTTTATTACGCTGGCTTTTAAAAACTTGGTGGCACCCTCCCCGTCCCTTATTATTTCGGTTGCCATAGCCGTTGCCGCAGCCTTGAAGGCTGCCAGAAGCTTATGAAAGTCTCCGTTCTTTTCGGTTATCCTTTTGTTTCCCGCCATACCATTGGCCAGCGCAATAACCGTATCGTTGGTGCTGGTATCTCCGTCAACCGAAATCATGTTAAAGGTATCCTTAACGGTATCTTCCAGTATTTGCTGCAGCAGTCCCTTTTCCACTGCTGCATCGGTAAGCAGAAAACAAAGCATGGTAGCCATATTGGGATGAATCATACCTGAACCCTTTGCTATAGCCCCGACCGTGACCTCTCCTCCTTCAAGGCATACCTTGACCGAAATCTTCTTTTCCCTGGTGTCAGTTGTCATAATGCCCCGGGCTGCAGCATCTCCCCCGTCGGCAGTAAGGCTCCCGGCAGCCTTTGCAATTCCCGCCCTAATCTTGTCCATGGGCAGCTGCACCCCAATAATCCCTGTGGAACTCACAAGTACCTCCCGCTGGTTTACCCCCAGCATATCCGCAGTAAGCTTTACCATTTCAACTGCATTCTCCATACCCCTCTTGCCGGTGCAGGCGTTTGCATTACCGCTGTTAATAACCACCGCCCTGGCCACGGGATTTGTTATGTTCTCCTGGTCAATGAGTACCGGAGCTGCCTTGGTTTTATTGGTTGTAAACATTCCGGCGGCTGCCGCCGGCGTCTCGGAGTAAATCAGGGTCATATCCTCCCTGCCGCTTTTTTTAATACCGCAGCACACCCCTGCATATTTAAACCCCTTCACACCGTTTATCCCTTCCTTGGTTACCTTTAATCCCTCAACGTTCATTCTTTTTCCTCCTCTTCATTTAAAGGTAGACAGGCGGTATATCCAGACCCTGTTTTTCATCAAAACCATACATTATGTTAATGTTCTGAACTGCCTGCCCCGATGCACCCTTTACCAGATTATCTATTACCGAGCAGACTATTACCCTCCCGGTCCTTACGTCAACGGCTATACCTATATCGCAAAAATTAGACCCCTTCACCTGTCCCGTGGCTGGCATTTTTCCCTCTTCCATTACCCTTACAAAGTACTCACCACCATAATAGCCGCTGTACAACCGGTTGAGTTTTTTTGCGTCAGCGCTTTTCTTCAAGTTCCCATAGACGGTAACCAGCATACCCCTGTTCATGGGCACAAGGTGTGGGGTAAAACTGACAGTTACCTTTTTGCCGGATATGGCAGAGAGCTGTTCCTCAATTTCCGGCGTGTGCCTGTGCCCTGCCACACCGTAAGCCTTTATGCTTTCATTGCACTCGCAGAAATGGCTTCCCGGTTTCAAAGCCCTGCCGGCGCCCGACACCCCCGATTTGGCATCTATGACGATTGAGTTTTCCTCAAGCATATCCTCCTTAAGCAGCGGGGCAAGGGCCAAGATGCTGCAGGTGGGGTAACAGCCGGGGTTGCCCACTACCTTCGCATCCCTAATAAGGTCCCTGTTTAATTCGGGGATCCCGTAAACCGCGTTTTCCAAAAGCCCCGGGCAGGGATGGTCCGTCCCATACCACTTTTCATAAACCCTTACGTCGGCAAATCGGAAATCCGCTCCCAGGTCAACAACTTTCTTGCCTTTTTTGTGGGCATCCGAAACGATTGCCCCCGAAAGACCGTGGGGAAGTGCAGCTATGACTATATCAGACCGGTCTATTAGGTCTCCCTTCCCGAAGTCTTCACATACCAGCCCGGTAAAACCCCTCAGGCTTGTATAAATATCCGTATACCTTTGTCCTGCACCGCTTCTTGCGGATATGCCCTCGATGCTGATATCAGGATGCCTGCACAGCAGCCTTACCAATTCCTGTCCGGTATATCCCGTACCTCCAATAATTCCTGCCTTTATCAATCCTGCACCCCCACTTTCTGTTTTAAATAATAATTATAATTATACATACTAAAGCATATTTATGCAATACCTGTGCAAAAAAAATACAACTGGCAAAGCCCGGCGGTTTATAATATAATTCTTTTTAACAGCAAGCAATTAACACGGGAATATCCGACCGCACCAATCTATCCGGTGCGGCAGAACAACAGGGGAGGGATGGGGTTGAATAAGGAACTGGTTTTGGTTATAGACGATGAAGTGCATATACTTGAACTCATTAAATACAACCTGGAGAAAGAAGGCTACAGGGTTATCACATGCGAAACCGGGGAGCAAGGTCTCGAGGCAATAGAAAGGGAAGCCCCCAACCTGCTGATACTGGATCTGATGCTGCCGGACATAGATGGACTGGAAATATGTAAGAGGATAAGGTCGGATGGGCCGATGCCCGACCTTCCCGTTATTATGCTTACCGCCAAGGGCGAAGAAATCGATAAGGTTGTGGGTCTGGAGGTCGGCGCCGACGACTATCTGTCAAAGCCCTTCAGCATCCGTGAATTGACAGCACGGGTAAAAGCCGTACTGAGGCGGCAGGCCCGAACCCCCGACAAGACCGGTATAATTCAGGTAGCAAACCTCACCATAGACACTGCAGCCCATAGGGTTTACAAAAACGAAAAGGAGATTGAACTCACCGGCAAAGAATACGAACTGCTAAAGATTATGGTAATAAACCGCGGCAGAATACTCACCAGGGACTACCTGCTGGATAAGGTCTGGGGATATGACTATTATGGAGAAACAAGAACTGTCGATGTTCATGTACGGCATTTGAGAAAGAAGATAGAGGATGACGACAAAAGCCCAAAATTTATTGAAACGGCCAGAGGCATAGGTTACAGTTTCAATTTCAAGGGTGATGAACATGCTTAAGAAACTTATGGGGGCTTTTACTGTCCTGATTTTGATAGGGGTTCTTATAACGGGTATTTTGTCGATGGAAATAGCCAAAACCTATTATTTTGAAAGCGTTGAGGATAAACTGATTACCAGCGCAAAGCTTATACAAAGCAGGCTGGACGATGAAGCCGGGGAATACCCGCCCGACTTTGACAAGCTCTGTAAGGAATACAGCCGGATAACCGGAGAAAGGATTACCATTATCGGTTTGGACGGTACTGTACTGGGTGATTCGGATGCAAATACAGAGCACATGGGAAACCACAAAAACAGGCCGGAGATAAAGCAGGCCTTGGAAGAAGGCTTTGGAAAAAGCACCCGTACCAGCGGAACCCTTGACGCCGGGATGCTGTATATCGCCCTTCCGCTTAAGGAAGGCCGTGGAATAGACGGGGTCATAAGGGTGGCTCTGCCGCTGGACGATATAAAAACTATTCAGGAAAGAATATGGTATTATGTTTTCTTATCCATATTTATAGGTATTTCCGCAGCCCTTGTGCTGAGCTACAGATACCTTTCAAGGGTCACCAAGCCCATAGGAGAAATGACCGAGATGGCCGGCACCATCGCCGGGGGTAAGTTCAACAGGAGGATGCAAGTCAAGGGCAGTGACGAAATCGGTAACCTGGCAGCTGCCTTCAACTACATGGCCGGAAAAATGGAGAGGACAGTAGAAGAGCTTTTAAATGATAAATCCAAGATAGAGGCAATACTGGCAAGTTCGATAAACGGAGTAGTTGCGGTGGATAACGACCAAAAAATAATGTTCATTAATCCGGTTGCCGAGAAAATGCTGGATATACAAGAGAAGAATTTTGTCGGCAAATCTCTGTTTGAAGTTATTAGAAATGAAGAGATACAAAGGGTTTTAGGGGATGTGCTGGACGTGCCCAGGGATAAGTCCATGGAGTTTGAGCTTTCATGTCCCGTGGAAAGGATAATAAGGGTTATGTCTGCTCCCATAAGACCCAAGGTACGGCACAGCAGAATAATAGGCACTCTGATAATGATACAGGATGTTACCACCATAAAGAAACTCGAGAAGATGAGGTCGGATTTTGTTGCAAACGTAACCCATGAGCTTAAGACACCCCTTACTTCCATAAAAGGATTCGTTGAAACTCTCAAGGAAGGGGCCATAGATGACCAGGCCAGGAGAAACAGGTTTCTGGATATAATAGATATTGAGGCGGGGCGGCTGGAAAGGCTTATAGAGGATATACTGATCCTTTCGGAAATAGAGAGCAGCAAACCCCACCCGCAGCCAGCTGAACTTATAGACATGCAAGAGGTAATAGAAAATGAAGTCCTGCCCATATTCACAAGACAGGCAGAAGAGAAAAGTGTTACCCTCAAAACACATTTTGACGACAATCTGCCCAAACTGCCCATGGATAAGGACTGGTTCAAGCAAATGTTGCTAAACCTTGTAGACAACGCCATAAAGTTCAACGTCAGAGACGGTGAAGTACTGATATCTGTTTACAAGGCAGACCGGGCAGTAGTCCTCAAGGTGAGGGATACCGGTATCGGCATTCCGAAGGAATACCAGGACAGGCTTTATGAAAGGTTTTACAGGGTTGACAAAGGCCGCTCCCGCAAGGAGGGAGGGACCGGTCTGGGCCTTGCAATAGTCAAGCATATAGTGCTGTCGGTAAACGGATCGGTCAGGGTAAGCAGCCGGCCCGGGGCAGGCACAGAATTTAACATAAGGATACCGCTTGAAAGGATAGCGCTTGAAAAAGGGGAATAGCTTTCCCTTTTTTTTATTTCCATTGGGAAAATTTAAATATTGGTATTCAAATTTTCTGTTAATTATGCTATACTATTTAATGTATTGTAATATACTAATTGCCCTATTAGCTTTAATGTTGTATATTACTTACCGGCAAATGCATATGCTTTTGCTGTTATATTATTTTCTGGGGGGTACTGTCTTGGATAATGTGGGTGAGTTAACTGTTTCAAAGGTTCTAAAATCACAAAAAGCCCGTTTCAATCTGACAATTCAGGAGCTTACGGACATCGCTGTAAAAAAAGAAGGAGGGTACATATCTGAAAATGGAGCACTGTGCATAAATACCGGTAAATATACGGGAAGGTCCCCGAAGGACAGATTTATTGCAGATGAGCCCTGTGTACATGATCACATAGATTGGAACGAAACCAATTTACCTATCTGCACCGAAAACTTTCAGAAACTGTACAATAAAGCAATGGACTATATGAATAATAGGGAATTATACATATTCGACGGTTTTATCTGCAACCATCCAAAATACAGGATGCCAATAAGAGTGATTAATGAGTTCGCTTTTCAAAACCTGTTTGCGCAGCAGATATTTATTAAGCCAGGGCCTGAAGAACTGAGAGGATTTAACCCCGGGTTTACCGTAATCGCACTTCCTGACCTTAAGGCAGTGCCGGAGGTTGACGGTACCAATTCAGAAGCCTTTATAGTCATCAGCTTTGAGAAGAAAGTGGTACTTATAGGAGGGACCAAATACTGCGGTGAGATAAAAAAATCAATGTTTACCGTAATGAACTATATATTGCCTTTTAGAAAGGTGCTGCCGATGCATTGCTCGGCAAATACAGGAGAAAAAGGAGACGTCGCTTTATTTTTCGGATTATCGGGCACAGGTAAGACCACCCTGTCAGCCGATGAGGACAGAAGTCTTATCGGGGACGATGAGCACGGGTGGACAGAAAAGGGCGTGTTCAACTTAGAGGGAGGCTGTTATGCAAAATGCATTAATCTCTCAAAGGAACGGGAACCTCAAATATGGAATGCCATAAAAAAAGGAGCTTTGCTGGAAAATGTAGTAATAGACGAAAGCACCGGTCAGCCGGATTACGACGATGCCCGGCACACCGAAAATACCAGAGCTGTCTTTCCCACACAGCATATTGACCATGCGATCCCGGAAGGGAATGGAGGCAAACCCGGTACCATCATATTCCTGACAGCGGATGCAACAGGGGTGCTGCCTCCCATTTCAAAGCTTACCATGCAGCAGGCCATGTACTATTTCCTGTCCGGCTATACAAGCAAACTGGCGGGGACAGAGACAGGTATAGTAGAGCCTCAGTCAACTTTTTCCACCTGTTTCGGAGGACCCTTTATGCTCTTGAAACCACATGTGTATGCCCAACTGTTGGGAGAAAAGATAAAAAGGCATAATGTAAATGTATTTTTAGTAAATACAGGCTGGACCGGAGGTCCCTACGGTACAGGAAAACGGATAAAGCTCGAATACACAAGGGCGATGGTCAGGGCGGCAATAAACGGTGATTTGGATGATGCAAGATATGTTACGCATCCGGTCTTCAAGCTGAAAATGCCAACCGGTTGTCCGGGGGTTCCCGACATATTTATGAACCCCGCCGACACCTGGGAGAATATCAGCGACTATAACAGGCAGGCAAAGGAACTGGCCGGTCACTTCAAACAAAACTTCTTGAAGTATCAGGATGCTCGTGAAGATGTCAAAAAGATAAACTAAAAAAACCCCGCACAGCGCGGGGTTTTTTTACCTTATGTATATCCTCTTTACCCTTTCTCCTATTGTACTCATTGCGTTTACATATGCGTTTCCCAGCATCCTCTGGAAATCAAGAATATTTATTTCCATATCCCCGTCTTTACCCAGCAGTGTTACCCTGTCATTTATCCGTATATTTTTAATTCCGGTTACATCGGCAAAGGACTGGTCCATACACATATCCAGAAGAGGAGCTTTCTCCCCTTTTATTAGTACATATCCATCCTTAAGTATAAGATTTTTGTTATACCCGTCGGCATATCCAAAGCTTAGGGTCGCTATCCGCATAGGCCGGGCGGCTTTATAATTCCTGCTGTATCCCAAAGTATCTCCCTCATCAATTTCCTTCAGGTTGGTTACAAAGGCATACCACGTAACCGGGACTTCCAGCCCCAGCCTGTTATAGGCATCGGCGTTAGGATCAATGCCATACAAAATACGGCCGGGCCTGACATGGGTATAGCGGGCCTCTTCAAACCATACCGTTGCCGCCGAGTTGCACACATGTATATATTTTGGAACGATCCCTTTTTGTTTCAGCTGGGCAAGGGCTCTTTTAAACAATTCAAACTGCCTGTACGAAAAGTCTTTATCAGCCGCATCCGATTCCGCAAGATGGGTGAACACTCCGGTTATTTTTATATTATCCAAACCCTTGAGGTAATTTGTAAGCACGTCAAGGTCTGTACCTGCATTAACGCCTATCCTGTTTAACCCTGTCTCAATTTTGATATGCAGCCCGGCCTTTATACCCTGCCGCCCGGCCTCATGGTTTACAAGGGCAGCAAACTCATTGTTGAATACCGGCATCTGAATATTATGTTTTACGGCAGCAGGGATATTATTATAGGGCACACCACCCATAACAAACAGCTCAGACTTAACCCCTGCTTCCCTGAGCCTTACAGCCTCATAAACCTGGGCAACGGCTATTGTTTTTATATCGCATTCCCCGGTCAGGTAAAGCCCCAACTCTTCAAGCCCCATACCCGCAGCGTTTGCTTTTATTACCGGCATCAGTTCACAGCTTTGGCCTATATGGCTTTTTATTATCTCTGTATTTGCCTTAATCTTTCTTAAATCCACTTCAAGGTATGTATTGCCTACTCCTAAATCCATAAAGATTCCCCCTGGCAATTAGTATTATGCAGCATACAGGTATTAAGCCTTGCAATGCTCTGCCCTAGCTTATGCTCTGGCTTAATAATAATATACTGTTTCTGTCAATTCAAGCATTTTTCAAATCGCACCATGTGTATGAGGGAAATAATCGTCCCTGCCCGCCGTCCTTGACGCCCTTTCCTTTTAGTGATATTATTTAGAATAATTAAATACTATGTCTCACGGTCCCGGAAGGGATAAAAGGGAAAACGGTTCAAATCCGTTGCAGCCCCCGCTACTGTAAGCGAAGACAAACCCGAAACGCCACCGGAAACGGGAAGGCCGGGTGAAGGATGAATCGCAAGCCAGGAAACCTGCCCTGAGACTTAATGCTTGGCCTTCGGAGGGAAGGTGCGGTAAACCATATATCGCAGGACCTGCCCCTAGGAGCGGGTTTTTTTAGTTCCCTCCCCAAAAAAATTATGTTAGGGGACACATCTCTTTTCCGGAGCTTATTTTTATGACCGGGGAACGTCCCCAATTGAAGGGGAGAAAAAAATGAAAAGCTTAAAGAGAAAATGCTTTGCGCCTATGATTCTTATGATGGTTGTTCTGTTGACGTCCTGTTCGCTTACCGCCGTTAAGGCCCCGGAAAGCGGCATAAATAATCCGGACGACCGGGACAACACGATCTGCCCACTGGTGGTAACCGATTTCGTGGGAAGGGAAGTAAGTATAGAAACCCCGCCCAAAAGAATAGTATCCCTCGCCCCGGGCATAACCGAAATACTTTTTGAATTGGGCCTGGGAGACAATGTAGTGGGAGTTACCGGTTTCGATGATTATCCCCAAGAGGTTTCCCGGGTTGCAAAGGTTGGTGATTTTAACGGACCCAATCTGGAAGCCATAGCCGCTCAAAGACCGGATATAATATTAGCCTCATCCCTGTCGGGCCAAAACGGCATGGAAGCCCTGCAGAGGCTTGGCATACCGGTTCTTATGCTTGAGGCAAGAGATATAGAGCAAATCTACAGTTCCATACAAATAATAGGCGAGATAACGGGTAAGCCGGATGAAGGCAGCGCACTGATAGCCGATATGCAGGCCCGTATGGATGTCATTGCCGAAAGGGTTTCAGGCCGTCCCAAACCCAGGGTTTATTATATTGTAGACCTGAACGGCAACTTTACCTCGGGAAAGGGCACCTTTATAGATCAACTCATTACCCTTGCGGGGGGTATTAACGTTGCCGGAGACGGTGATGGCTGGGTCCAGTACAGTATGGAAAAACTCGTCGAGAAGAACCCGGAAGTAATAATCACCGCAGCCCATGCCGGGGATATGGATTCGCTTGGTAAACTGACCGGCTACCGGGAAACCGATGCGGTAAAAAATAATCGTGTATTCGTTATCAGCGATGATAACATAATAAGTCGCACCTCCTACAGAATAGTGCTGGGACTGGAGGAAATAGCAAAGTTTTTGCATCCCGGCGCCTTTTAGATTTGAAATAAACACAGTATACAATACATAGGATTATCGGAGGCGGATAATGGCTTTGAAAAAATCTGCAGCTTTTGTAATATTGATAATAATACTTCTGTTACTGCTGCTTATTACTTCGTCGGTAGGCAGCGTCAAAATACCCTTAAGGGAAATTGTCGCCATTCTCCAGGGTGGTGGCAGCAGTATCCATAGGACCATATTGCTTGGTATAAGGGTGCCCCGGATAATACTGGCTGCGGTTGTGGGAATGGGTCTGTCGGTAAGCGGCGCCTTTCTGCAGGGTCTGTTGGGTAATCCTTTGGCAGACCCCTACATACTGGGCATATCCTCCGGAGCAGCTCTGGGAGCGGCCGTTTCAATAGTACTGGGTCTGGGAATGCTGGGCACACAGGCATTCGCCTTTGGGACAGCCCTTGCCACAATATACCTCGTCATCTCTCTGTCAAGGCTTGGCCCCGGTACCGGCAGTACAACCCTGCTGCTCTCCGGAATCGCGGTAAGCACTTTCCTTTCCGCCATAATTTCCTTCATTATGCTTATGAGTTATCAAAAGCTGCCCAATATCGTTTTCTGGATGATGGGTGATTTCAGCGTAGTGTCCTGGAACGAAGTTTCGGTTTCAACCCCGGCCATCCTTGGAGGGGTATTAATAATGTACTTTTACTCAAAGGAACTGAATGCAATCATCATGGGCAGGGAGACCGCCGAACATTTGGGAGTGGAAACCGAAAGGGTCTTCAAAATAATCCTTGCATGTGGTTCTCTGGTCACCGCCGCTGCCGTTGCGGTAAGCGGCATTGTGGGGTTTGTCGGCCTTATTATACCCCATATTACCCGGATGTTTACAGGACCCGACAACCGTGTGCTCGTACCCTTTTCTGCCGTTGTAGGCGCAATATTTCTCGTGTTTGCCGATGCCCTGTCCCGCACCCTTATACAGCCCGCAGAAATACCCATAGGGATTATTACCGCCATATTCGGTGGTCCGTTTTTTTTGTATATTATGAGAACCAACAAAACCTTCAGATAAAGGATGAAATACCGATGGACGCAATAAAAATTAACGGTTTGTCTTACAGCTATAACGGAAAACCTGTTCTTAACAGCATAGACTTATCCCTTCCGGAGGGCAGCTTTACCGCCGTGCTCGGGCCAAACGGGTGCGGCAAGACAACGCTTCTAAAAAACATTTCGGGATATTTGAAGCCCCGAAATGGAGAGGTCGAAGTTTTAAGTATACCCATACGGAGGCTGGACCCAAGGGAAAGGGCAAAAATGATAGGATACATCCCTCAAAATACTTCTCCCGGGTTTAGTTTTACCTGCCACGAGATTGTGGGCATGGGCCGGCTGCCGTATCTTAACCGTTTTCAGTGGGAAACCGGGGAAGATAAAACAATAATACGGGAATCCATGGAGCTTACAGGAACATGGGACCTAAGGGACAGGCTGCTAAACCGCTTAAGCGGAGGTGAAATGCAGAGGGTACTCATTGCCCGGGCCCTCGCACAGCAGCCCAAGGTTCTGCTGATGGACGAACCAGTTTCACACCTGGACATCAAATATCAGATGGAAATAATAAACCTTGTCAACAGGCTGTGTCATACGTTTGATATCACTGCGGTGGCGGTTCTGCACGATATTAACCTTGCAAGCCGGTACTGCAGCCAAATAGTGCTGATGAAGGAAGGCAAAATAGTGTCTACCGGCAGCGCTTCCAGTGTGATAACTGAAAAAAATTTGAAATATGTATTCGACGTTGAAGTGGAGGTAATAAAGCCGTACCACCTTATTGTTCCCAAATCCTTATTTTAGTCATTTCTGCCATTTTTTATATGTATGATAAACTTTATGAATATTTCCTTAGATACAAAGCATACTAAAAATGCACAATACTCAAAAAGGAGTGTGAACTATGGCAGAAAGGGAAAGAAATGATGAAACCCGTCAAGGGGGACAAAATATTGATTTCGCCGGTATAATAATAAGGCTTATCGTTGCGGCGGTAGTTCTTGGTGTGACAGCCTTCCTGACTCCCGGTTTCAGGATCGAGGGTATTTGGCCGTTGCTCATAGGAGCGGTTGTATTGGCAATTCTCGATTACTTTGTAACCAGACTGATAGGCGTCGAAGCCTCTCCCTTTGGAAAAGGAATAGTTGGTTTCATTACCGCTGCGGTTATAATTTATGCCACACAGTTCTTTGTAACAGGCTTCAATGTTACAATCTGGGGAGCTATTATCGGAGCTCTTATATTCGGCGTAGTGGATGCAATAATTCCCGGAAAGGCTATGTAAAGAAAGTCCTCATAACGAGGACTTTCTTTTTGGCCTTGTACAAACACTTATCTGCCGGTACTTAGCTTCTCCTGGACAATTCGTACTATATCGCTTATAAAATCACCCAAAACCGGGATATTCAATAAAACTATTTTTTGCAGTATGTAAATAATAATAGCGCCCAGGATAGTAAATCCCACCGCCATGCCAAAACCTCTTACAAGTCCTATAAAAAAGTTGTATTTAATAAAGGTCCTGTGGGTATCTATTTTTTCCATAAAATTTCCAATACAGATTTTATCCAGCTTTAAATTAATATTTTCAATATCCGAAGCAATCCTTTCCAAATCAGTATGTATGGGTTTGTTGGTCAATGAATTCTCCCTCCTTAGCGGGAATGTGTCCGACAGCCCGCTGTCTTTTTGGTAATAAAAAGCCATTCTTATTATATATATTATACTCCTTTATAATTATTGCGCACTCAAAAAATATAGGCAGATTGCACATAGCATACTATGTCATCTGCCTATCATATTAAATCAGCTGTTATTACAAAGTTCTTATTTATCTTGCAGGTGCAGGTCTTCGGAATATCTCTTCTATCTGGTTAATCAACCCGGTTATGGGTTCTCCTCTTTCTATATCCCTTGAATAGTTTCTAAGTCGCGTTACGGCATCAACATCCGCCGTTACATATACCCTGGTCAGCATCCGGTCAGCGGACTGGGCTGTATCAATAACCCTTTGCTCCATGGTATTGGTCATTCTTCCCTGCATATCCTCATCCATGTCAACACCCACATAGGCATTGACACCGCTGACTATAACCGTGACATCGTCCACGCCTTCCAGTTCTTTTACCCGCCTCGCAATGGTGTCAGCCCTTCTTGAATCTTCCTGTGGGTCATTATTGGGCACCCTGTTGGCAGGTCCCTCCTGGGTGTTGGGCAGCGGCTGTGTTCTTTGCTGCGGTGCCGGCGCCGTATCGGGGGCCGGCCTTTGCTGTGGCGCACATCCGGCTGCAAGGGAAATTGCCACCAGTGAAGCAATTAATAAAAAAATTAATCTGCGATTCATATAATTGATTCTCCCTTCAAAACAGAATCTATTTATATTCTTTGAAAGTCGCAGATTTTTATTATGCCAATTATATGAACATAACCATATATTGTAAAATTTATTTTGCATCTGTCATTAAAGAAGGTGTCAGCAAACCAAAAATAGGTTATGTAAAAATTTCTAAACCAATGCCAATTAGTCTCATTACCCTTTCAGCCGTGTCCGCCAGCAGGACGTCAGCCTGTTTCATCGCCTGCTCCGGCAACATAGGTCCGGGACATATGCCGGCGACAGCAGTAATGCCTTTCTTATGAAGGGATGAAACATCTCCCTTTATATCACCGGCTATAGCTACAACGGGTATTCCGAATTTCTGCGCTATACCTGTTACTCCCATAGGCACCTTCCCGTGCAGTGTCTGGTAATCCATTCTGCCTTCCCCGGTAATAACCAGGTCGGCATCTCTTACCCTTTCTTCAAATCCCACCGCGTCAAGAATTATATCAACACCTGGAACCAGCGAAGCATCAAGGAAAGCCGCTATTCCCGCCCCAAGGCCGCCGGCGGCGCCTGCACCCGGAATGCTGCAGATATCCCTGCCGGTGGCTTCTTTAATTTTATTTCCATAGTTTTCCAGGTTTTTATCGAGTAGTTTTACCATTTGGGCGGTAGCTCCCTTTTGCGGTCCATAAACCCTGGCCGCCCCCTTGTCACCGCACAGCGGATTATCCACATCGCAGGCAGCCAAAAACTCCGAATCCCTTATCCTTTTGTCCATGCCCCGCGGGTCTATACTGCAAAGGTATTCCAGCCCGCCTCCTCCCGTCGGTATCTGAACTCCGTTTTTGTCGTTAAACTTAACCCCCAGAGCATTTAAAAGCCCGGTACCTCCGTCAACCGTAGCGCTTCCTCCCAACCCTATTATGAATTTGCGGCAGTTTTGGTCAAGGGCTTTGGATATAAGCTGACCCGTTCCGAAAGTGGTGGTAAGCATTGGGTTGCGCCTGCCTGAGGGTATCAGCGTTAATCCCGAGGCGGACGCCGTCTCAATTACAGCCGTTTTTCCGTCCCCAAGTATTCCAAAAAAGCCTTCCACCTCTTCGGACAAAGGTCCGCAAACGACAGCTTTAATAAGTTTCCCACCCGCAGCGGATATCATTGCATCTACGGTACCCTCTCCGCCATCTGCCATCGGTATTTTATCAACGTTACACGTGGGGAATGCCCGACGAATCCCTTTCTCTATAGCCGCTGCTGCTTGTACTGCCGTGATGCTGCCCTTGAAAGAATCCGGCGCAATCACTATCTTCATGTCTGCAACCCCCCCTATGTTAACACCTCACTGAATCAATGGAGCCTTTCTATTCCGTATTCTGCAAAACTTTTTTCGCTTTGCGTATCCTCCATATGCCTGTAATAATCGTTTATTAGCTTATCAAGAGCCTGGCTTGCCTTAAGAACCTTGTGGTCGGAAATATCTTCTTCCTCAATTAGCTCTGCCAGCCGCCGGTGCAGTTCGTTAATTTCCTTCAGGATTCGCTTTGTCTCATTTGTCATTTTTATTACCTCCATATTCAAAGTGCACTAATAGTTTTTCCCCGCGGCCACTGACAATACGGAGGTATTAGAAAAAATTTCAGGCCGATTCCAACTCTGGTTTATCCCGTTGCTTTTTTCTGTCAAAACTGAACTCAGCTATCAATACGCCGGCCACCAGAATGGCCCCTCCCACATACCCTCTTGGTGCAAGAAGTTCCCGCAGAAAAAGGTAGGCGAATAAGGCCGAAAATACCGGTTCCAGGGATAGTATCAGTCCGGCATGGGTAGCGCTTGTATACTGTTGTGCCGTTGTCTGGACAATATAACCCACCGCGGTACAGAGAATGCTCAGCGACAGCACCACAAGCCATGACAGAGTGTCGCCGGGAAGCCGCATTGTCTCTGTCAGCAGTGAAAACGCTGTGCTGAAAAGGCCGACAAAACCCAGCTGCAAAACACCAAGGGCAATTGAATCCACACTGCGGGTAAAAATCCCGGTTATTACAACGTGTACAGCAAACAGTACGGCGCATAACATACACAGCAGGTCTCCGCTGTTAACCCTTAAACGTGTATCCAGTGTCAATAACGCAATGCCAACCACTGCAAAGCTTACCCCCACAACAACCCTTTTCTCAATCTTCTGCTTTAAAAATACAAAGGAGATTATGGGTATTAATACCACCGAAAGGCTTATCAGAAAACCGGCATTTGAAGCGGTAGTATACTCCAGGCCAAAGGTCATAGATACAAAAATCATAAACAGTATTGCACCCAGGATTAAAGCGTATTTTATCGTTTTAGCATTTGTCCTTTTGATATGTCTGCCGAAAATAATGGCAGAAACGCCAAAGGCAATGATGAACCGCAGCGCTGTCAGGTTAAAGGGTTGAAGGGTATCCAGCCCAACCTTTGTAAGAACATAGGATGCCCCCCAAAATACTGTGATCATAAAAAGCAGCAAATCTGCTCTGACCTGTCTGGTCATACAATAATCCTCCTAACCAGGTATTGCTAATTAAACACTTTCTCCAATAGTCTGCCTCCCATTAAGTATGTTACAAATGGAAATGACGAACCAGATTAGACTAGTTTCTCTTTCTATCTTCAATTTCCTCCTGTCACTTCTGTAATTTTCCACACTTTTTGTTATCAGACATGCAAAGGCCGGCCCTTACATATTAGTACAACAGATCAGTTTCAACATATTTTCATGCTGACAGTATTCACCGGTACGCCTTGAGGAGCTTAATAAAAAGCCCGCTGTTTCCAGCCGGCTATTCAACAAAAACCTCCACTTTCTCCCCGCTCTCATCATCTACCACGTCCACCAGCTTACCCTCTTCCCCGGCTTCAATCATGTGAATTATCTCATCAAAATCAAATCCCTTTAATTCCTCCCTGTCCAAACCAAACTTCATTCCCAGCTTCAGCCCGACCGACACCAGTGACAGCGGTATGCTCACGTTCACTTTCCTTTTGTCCGAATTGGCATCATAAACCCTCACCTTCAACCATTTGGCCCTGCCGGGCACCATCCCACTCCGGCTGTCCTTTCCGTCGTCAAGGCCTCCCGCTTCCATAAGCTGAACAGCCTGCTCCGCCGTAAGCTTGCCTTCTTCCACCATCTTTAAAACCTGTTTTACCTCATCTTTCATAATAATCCCTCCGTCTAATTTTCTTTCAGAAGCCTTAGGGCTTCGTCGTGGTCGATTTCCCCACGGTCCAGCATATTGAGAACCTCCTTTTTACTATCATCGCTCTTCGGATTTTTTACCGGATATCCAAGGGCAGAGATAACGTCATCCAATCTGCTCCTCACGGTAGGATAGGAAATTCCAAGGTCTTTTTCAACCTCTTTTATATTTCCTCTGCACTTAATAAAGGTTTCAATGAACTGTTTATGTTCCTCTGTGAGTCTGCAGTATCTGCAAAGTGAAAAGCTGCCCTCTATTGTAGTGCCGCAATGGTCACAGTGGAGTCTTGTTACCTCCAGGTTCTTTTTGCATACAGGACATTTGCCCAATACTTCCTTCAAATCCATGTCCTCCTCAGACTTTGTATAATCTCCCTACAACATTATTATATAAAAAATATTAATGTTGTCAATAGTTATATTAATATTTTTTACTTTCTACTTAATTATATTAATTTTACGTTTCATTTTCTTAATGTGTCATTTATACTTGCCCTAGCAATCAACAGCTGCCCTGCCACAATACTTATATAATCCTGTTCAAAGGCTCATATCCGCCGAAATTGGCTTATTATCCTTTGTTTTTGACACAAACCATGGTTTACATATATCAGCCGCTGCAATATAATTACTCGTAGTATTGACACAAAGGGGAAAATAAATGGACAAAACCTACACAATACCGCATCTAAAGCATAACATGGCGAGATTACTGGCCATTTCGGCGGGCCATTTTATGAACGATTTTTATTTTGGCATAGTTCATCCAACTCTGTATATATTCGCCAAAGCCTTATCGCTTACCCTGGGCCAACAGGGATTTATTGCTTTTGCCTTTAATGCCAGCGGGACCTGGTTGCAGCCGTTTATAGGATTTCTTGTCGACCGCCACGGCAAAACCTGGTTTTTGCTTCTATCCGTTGTCTGGATTTCTTTCTGGATATGCATAGCAGGAATAGTAACCAACTATTATCTTCTTGTATTGGTTTTCGTCCTGGGGGGAATCGGGTCTTCCCTATATCATCCCCTTGGTTCGGCAGTCGCAATAAAGCTTACTGACAAAAGGGAAGGTACCAGCCTTTCGGTTTTTATGACCATCGGCTCATTTGCCATTGCAGTGGCCCCCGCACTGGCTGTACCCATTGCAATAAATTTCGGTTTAGATAAGCTTGTTTACTTCATGATACCCGGCTTTCTGACAGCAGGTATAATGTACGCGGCAGGAGTACACAGGATTGATGATTTTGACAACGGTCACACCAGCACAGACGGACTTCCAATTGATAAGGCAAAACCCGCCTCGGTATTTTGGATAACTGTATTGGTTGTTATTTCCGCCGTCAGGGCATGGATAAGAATTTCCCTTGCAACCTTCGGCATAAACCTGTTTATTACCAAAGCAATAGCCCCTACTACCTTTGCATACGTACTATCCTTCCAACTCCTTTTCTCGTCCCTGGGTACCCTTGCGGGAGGATATTTATCTGATATACATGGCAGCAGGAAAGTCCTTATAGTATCGATGGTGTTCACCACTTTGTTCCTGGGGCTGACTGTGCAGACATCGGGGATACTTGCATTAATTGCCTATGTATTAACGGGTACGCTGAACGCCGCTCCCAATTCGGCCAATATTGTAATGGCCAGAGACTTTCTGCCCAATAATTCAACCTTTGCAACAGGGCTTATCATGGGACTCGGGGCAGGGCTCGGTGGCATCGGCACCCTATACCACGGGTACATGGCCGATGCCGCCGGAATTGTACCATCCTTTTTATTCTTGCTTATACCCTTGACCGCATCCTGCATCCTGTCTATAATACTGCCCCGCGATTATTATAATAAAGCGTAAGCACTGCCGGATTCTATTCATCTTCGCCCAGGGGGTCAATGTGTACAACTACCTTTGCTCCCATCCTTTTCCCAAGCTGCTGTTCAACCGTGTCAGCCACATTATGCGCAGTCAGAAGGTCAAGCCCTCTGTCCACCTCTACATGGAGGGATACTTCCTTGTGATAGCCGTAATCATGCACCTTTACTCCATGGACCTCCAAGACCCCGCCCACTTCCCGCGCATGGCTGCAAATATCATCCACAACCTCGGAGGGGGGTTGTGCGCCTATCAGCATATCCCCCGAATCCCGGGCCAGATTCCAACCCGTATAAGCAATCAGTACTGACACTCCCAGACCAAGAACTGGATCAACCCAGTACAGTCCCCGTACAGCCGCCAGGTTTCCTGCAGCAACCAAAAACGACGCTATGGCATCGCTCCTATGATGCCATGCATCTGCCTTAAGGGTCGGTGAGTCTATGTCCTCACCGACGGAAAAGGCGAACCTTGCCATCCATTCCTTGGCCGCGGCAGAACCTCCCATGATAGCTGCAACCCACCAACCTCCGCCCACTTGTATGGGATTTACAAATCTTTCTATGGAGGATTTGGCGAACTCAACTCCCGTTAAAATCAACAATATGGAAATTACCAGCGTGGCTATGCTTTCCAGGCGCCCGTGCCCATAGGGATGCCTCCTGTCCGGCCCCTTGCTGCCCAGTTTAAAACCTAACAGCACAACCACCGAAGATAATACGTCAGACAATGTATGGAACGCATCTGCTATTACTGAAATACTCGCTATCGCAATTCCAATACCGAATTTGACTCCGAAAAGCAAGATATTTCCTGCTATACTCACCCAGGCTTCCAACAGTCCCGCCGCTGTCCTGTCTTGGTTTGCCTCAACCGCCGAAGAGCCCTGAGTAAATCTTTTCTTAAGCCAATTGCCAAAAATATCTGCCATACAAATATCTCCCTTCTTTGCCCTGCAATGGCCGCAAAACAATAAAGGCTCACTACCTGATAATACCTCTTCTATAATTATCTGTAAAGATCTGTGCTCATATATTTGAACCCGGAATCCGGTATCAGTACAGCTATACTTTTACCCCTTTCCTTGTCTTTCAACAGCTTAAGCGCCGCAGCAACATTGGCACCGGCGGAAAAACCCGCAAATACCGCCTCCTCCCTGGCCAGTCTCCTTGCTGTCTCTGCGGCTTCCCTGTCGCTTACGGTAATATAGCCGTCCACAATATCCCTGTCAAAAAAGGGCAGCTCCATAGAATATCCTCCTCCCTGCAACTTGTGCCTGGGGTCGGAAGTATCTCCTCCGGCATAATACGCCGCCTTCTCCGGTTCCACAAAATAGCACCTTATACCGGGATTATGTTTCTTAAGAGCTTTGGAGCAACCTATAAAACTGCCTGCTGTCCCGGCAAAATCAACAAATGCATCTACCCTGCCTTCTGACTGCTCCCAGATTTCTTCTCCGGTATGAAGTTCATGGGCATATACATTGCTGGGATTGTTAAACTGGTCCCCGCGGAAAGCCCCCAGCTCTTTTGTCAGCCGCTGCGCCTCCAACTCTACAAGAGCAAGATCCTTCCCGGTAACCTGCCCCGGCACCGAGCCCTCCTCCTGGTCTACCAGCACAACCTCTCCTCCCAAGGCCCTAATCATCCTGGCCCTTTCCATGGAGTTTCCCTTTGACATAACGGCGATAAACCTGTATTCTTTCAATCCGCATACCAGCGCCAGCCCGGTTCCCGTATTGCCGCTGGTCAGCTCAACAACCGGCTGCCCCTCCCTTAGCAGACCCTGATTTTCGGCATCCTCCACAATCTGCAGTGCAATCCTGTCCTTCTTGCTAAAACCCGGGCTGTAATATTCAATCTTTGCATATATGTCTCCGTTCAAATCCTTGGTGATCCTTGACAAATCCACCAACGGTGTTTTTCCTATTGTATCAAGCATACTGGCTGACAACCTGTCAAACATTATTATAACCTCCCATATCATAATGAATTGTTGTATATTACTATAGCCTATATTATATGTACAGCACAACCGGATATTGCCTGTAACAGAAAAATAAACTCCGGATGGGGCCATAATTGACTTTTATGCTTCCCTGTATTATATTCTAAATATCTTTAAACTAATTCGGGAGGTAATGCCATGGGAGCGAAAAAAGTATTGCTGGTTACCGTATGCGTAATAGCTCTCGTCACCGGCTGCACACTATATAAGTCTGATATTTCCGATACCGTCGGCAGTAATGTTCCTCCTGAAAATGACGCCGTGGAGCACAGCAGCGCACCATATAACCCTGGTCCGGAGGTTCAAAACGGTGATTTGGACAGTTCCGCCGAAGAACAGGTACACCAATTGTTTGAAGCATCCGGAATAGAAGAGCAAGATTATTTTGATGCCATACTTGACGTTTTACCCGGTATTGACTGGTCTGTGTATTCAAAACAATACGGAGTTGTCGGCGACAATACCACGGGAGCCATGGAACTTCTGGAATGGCTTACCCATAACCCAAGGACAATGCAGGCTGACAACATGCTGAAGATTTTTCAGGCCAGAAGGGGTCTGGACGGAGCGCTTACAGAGCAATACAGCATAATTGTAGGCAGTTTTTTCAGAAGCGATGAAGAAAGATTTGTACAGCTGCTCAGCCGCATTGATGAACAGGGTATCGAGCAGGTATGCCGCTTTGTCGCATATAACTGCTATTATATTGTGGATATGGAGCAGGTTAGGGATTCCACCATAGCCCGCTATGAGGATAAGCAGCTGCCGGATAAGGAAAGGTTTGTGGTGGATGCTCTTATTACGGCGTTTAGCAGCTTCATTACAGATGATTCCCCCTGAAGCTGAACTAATTCCCGTTGGGAATCATACGTCTCTTTCCATTATGTTGAATACGCTTTTCAGGGTACTTCTTAACCAAACCACCATAAATACCCCGGCAACCGCTTCTGATATCGGGAAAGCATACCATATCATATCCAGGCCTCCTATCCTGCCAAAAATATATGCCAGAGGCAACAGGATAATAATCTGTCTCAAAAATGACAGGATTAGACTGGGAAAACCCTTTCCCACTGCCTGGAAGGTTGTGGCCCCCACTATTGCCGGGCCTATAATGGGAAACGCCAGGCTAATGGTCCTAAGGGCCTTCACTCCTATCTCAAGAAGTTCCGGGCTACTGCCAAACATTCTTATTAGATGCCGTGGAAATACCTGAAATATAATAAACCCGATAAGTGTAAATGCAAACCCGACCATAAAACCCGCCTTCATGGTTTTTTTCATCCTGCCGGAGTTATTATTGCCGAAGTTATATCCAATAATAGGCATATAGCCCTGGTTAAGGCCAAATACCGGCATGAATACAAAGGACTGCAGCCTGAAATATATTCCCATGGCTGCAATAGCAGTGGCGCTGTAACCGGCCAATATGATGTTGATGCCGCCCACCATCACCGATACCAATACCTGCATTACCACCGCAGGAAACCCTACCTGATAGATTTCCCTTATTATGGACAGGTCAAGCTTAAAACCCTTTAACCTTACCCGTACCTGGTTGTTACCCCTAAACAGCATAAATACAATAAAGGCACCGCTCATAACCCTTGATAACACCGTTGCCAACGCAGCACCTTCAATTCCCATCTCCGGGAAAAATCCGTAACCGAATATCAGCAGGGGGTCGAGTATAATGTTCAATATAGAACCTATGAGCATGGTCACCATAGGTATAAAGGTATTGCCCTCTCCCCTTAAAATATTGTTTGCTATCATTGGTACAAACATAGCCATTGAGCCCATAAGAATAATGCCTATATACCTCGCCCCATAATCAATAAGCACCAAATCGTCTGTAAAAAGACCTATAAGACGTCCGGGAAAGAATATCCCCACAACGGCCGCAATGGCACCGTAAACCAACGCCAACAAAAGCACATGGCCGGCCGCATTGTGCGCCCTGTCTTCCTTCCCCCCGCCAAGCAGCCTGGAGATAAGCGAACTGGTTCCCACTCCTGTTCCCACTGCAACAGCTATCAGGACCATCTGGATGGGGAATGCCAGTGACAGAGCAGCCAGCGCTTCTTCACTTATCCTTGACACGAATATGCTGTCCACGACATTGTACAGCGACTGAATGAACATGGATAGAATTGACGGTATGGCCAGTTTAAAAAGTAAAGGTATTATCGGCTCTGTGCCCAGCCTGTTGTCATGCATTTCATTTGCCAAAATGTATTCCTCCGTCCCTTAACTCCAAATGTTTAATACACAACTAATTATATATCCTTTTCTGTTGTTTAGTAAAGTTTTTAAGCTGCGTCAAATCCTTACCTTCATCGCCCTCATTGAATTGAGCACAGCAATCAGCGCCACTCCCACATCCGCGAATACCGCCTCCCACATTGAGGCCGAGCCGCCGGCGCCAAGTGTCAGCACAATTGCCTTGACTCCCAGCGCAAATATTATATTCTGCCAGACTATCCCCCTTGTTCTCCTCGCTATCCTGACTGCCTTTACCAGTTTACCGGGCTCATCCGTCATGATAACCACATCCGCCGCCTGTATCGCCGCATCCGATCCCAGCCCGCCCATGGCAACGCCGATATCCGCCCTTGCCAAAGCCGGGGCATCGTTTATTCCGTCGCCCACGAAGACCACCCTTCCCTTTGAAGTCCTGTTGGTTTGAGCCATTTCCACCTTCAACACTTTCTGGTGGGGAAGCAGTTCCCAGTGCACCTCGTCTATACCTAATACTTCCGCCGTTTCAAGGGCCGCTCTCCGGTTGTCACCGGTCAGCATAACGGTTTTCCTTACGCCAAGGGCCTTAAGCTCTTTGATGGTATTTGCCGCATCCTCCTTTATCACATCCGCAACCACTACATTGCCTATATACTTTCCGTCCAGTGCCGCGTACACCACTGTGCCTGCCACATCCGGCATTCCGGGTGCTATGCCTTCCTGTTCCATCAGCCGCGCATTGCCCGCCAGTATTTCCCTGCCGTTTAGTTTCGCTTTGACCCCAAGCCCCGGGATTTCATAATAGCTCCCTATGTTCTCACCGTTAAACCCTTTGCCGCAGGCGTCCAGTATCGACAGCGCAACGGGGTGGTTTGAGCCGTATTCTGCATGGGCAATATACTCAAGCAGCTCTTTTTGGCTTATTCCGGTTACAGGGTTTACCTGCGTCACTTTAAATACTCCCCGGGTAAGCGTCCCGGTCTTGTCAAACACAACGGTATCTGTATTTGCCAGGGCTTCGAGAAAGTTACCTCCCTTAATCAGTATGCCATTCCTGGATGCCCCTCCTATACCCCCGAAGAAGCCAAGGGGAATGGATATCACCAATGCACAGGGACATGATACCACAAGGAACACCAGCGCCCTGTATATCCAATCAGAAAACTCCGCTCCCTCAATGGTAAGCGGCGGGATAAGCGCCAGCGCCGCGGCGGTCAATACAACCGCAGGGGTATAGTACCTGGAGAATTTGGTTATAAATTTTTCAGTGGGCGCCTTTCTGGCCCCTGCGTCTTCCACCAGCTCAAGTATTTTGGAAACCGCAGATTCCCGGAATTCCTTAACCGCTTTTACGGTAAGCATACCGTTTTTATTTATAAATCCCGCAAGCACGTCCGTCCCCGGTACCACGTCCCTGGGCATCGGCTCGCCGGTAAGCGCCGATGTATCTACAGCAGATGCCCCTTCCGTTACCACACCGTCTAGGGGAACCCTCTCGCCCGGCTTTACCAGTATAATGTCCCCTATTTCCACCTCGTCGGGGGGCACTCTTTTTATATCATCCCCCGATTTTATATTTGCGTATTCAGGCCTTATATCCATAAGCTCCGCTATGGATTTTCTCGACCGGTTTACCGCCAAATCCTGCAAAAACTCTCCTGCCCTGAAAAACAGCATTACCGCTACAGCTTCCGGATACTCCCCGATAACCAGAGCCCCAAGGGTAGATATACCCATCAGGAAGTTTTCGTCAAAAACCCTGCCCTTTAGCAGGTTCCTTCCAGCGGTTGCAAGAATCCCGCCGCCAACCAATAGATAGCTTGTTAAATATAAAATAACGGTTAAGTGTAAGGGCAAGTGAAACGTTGCAGCAGCCACAAAAAACAAGGCCCCTGATATGAAAACCGCCATTCCCTTCCTGGCAGACTTTCCTTCACCGGCTCCTGTTTTCTGTTTTTCCTTTCCCATTATTCTTTCTTTGACCGCCACGCCGGGCTCTATCTCGTTAACAATATTTTTTATAACCGAAATAATCTGCCCTGTCTTGCTGTTGTCTTCCGTCTCTATTGTCAGCATACTTGTAACAGGGTTCAGCGATACTCCGGCTATATGCTCAATCCCATTCACCCTTGCTTCTATTTTGGCTGCACACGCCGCACAGCTTAACCCATCCAAAAACAGCTCTATCCTTGTTGTGTCCCTCACTTTTTCTACCCCCTGCATGTCAGTATGTTATTTGTGGCTTATATGAGTAAAACCCTGGGCAAAGATATTGCTTACATGCTCATCGTCCAGTGAATAATAGACGATCTTTCCGTCCCTTCTATACTTAACCAGGCTCGCCTGTTTAAGAACCCTCAGCTGATGGGATATGGCGGACTGGCTCATACCAAGCAGCGCCGCTATATCACAAACGCACATTTCCTCTTTTAGCAGGGCACAGAGTATCTTTATCCTGGTAATATCACCGAACACCTTGAAGAGCTCTGCCAGGTCGTACAGCTTTTCATCAGGTGGCATGGCTGCCTCTGCCCTGTCCACAGCATCCTTGTGTATTATATTACAGCAGCAGCTGCTTTCATTTTGCAAATTTTTATTCATATCAGATCCTCCTCTGAACATATGAGCATATATTCATATATAAATCAATTATACACCTGCCTGTCATAATATTCAACGAGCAAACCCGTAATTCCAGATCAAAAAACAAAAAGAACCGTCCCTTTTGTTCGCTTGCGCTTGTATAACAAAAAGAACCGTCAGATTGTGTCGATAATCCAGCAATTGGTTGACATAAACTAGTCGATGTATGGTATAATCCACTCGTTAAATAGAGGGAGGGTGGAATTATGAGATATATCGAAGGCGTAAGCAGAAAAAGGAAAATAGCTTATCCTGAATATATAGACGACTATATAACCCAAGATAACCCAGTAAGGGTGATAGAGGCTTTTGTGGATTCTCTGGATTTAGTGGAGCTGGGCTTTGAAAGGGCTATTCCGGCTAAAAGTGGCAGGCCAGGGTATAACCCTGCAGATATGCTTAAGCTGTATATGTATGGATACATGAATAAAACTACCTCATCAAGAGACCTTGAAAGGGAAGCCGGCAGGAATATTGAAGTTATTTGGCTTCTTAGAAAATTAAAACCTGACCATAAGACAATTGCCGAGTTTAGAAGGCTAAATAAAGAGGCCATACAAAAGGTATTTCATCAGCTGGTAGCTTTGTATAAGGGCTGGGATTTATTTGGCAAGGAAGTTATAGCGGTGGATGGCTCCAAGTTCAGGGCCTCAAATTCCAAGAAAAATAATTACAATAAAAAGAACCTTCAACGAAGAATAAAGCACATTGATAAAAAACTTGAAGAGTATATGAACGAGCTTGATGAAAATGACGCCAATGAAACAGACAGCCGAATGCCCGATAAAGAGGAAATAAGGAGTCGGATTAGGGAGCTGTCAAATCGCAAAAAGACTTATCAAAGCTATAAGGACAAACTTGAAGATGATAGAATTAATGAAATATCAACCACCGATAAAGACGCAAGGCTAATGAGTGTTAATAATAACGGAGTGGACGTATGCTACAATGTTCAAACAGCAGTAGATAATAAGCACTGTCTTATCGTAGATTGTGATGTGATAAATAACCCGTCAGACCAAGGGCAGTTAAGTAAGATGGGAAAAAAGGCAATGGATGCGCTTAATGTAGACAGTATCAAAGCCCTGGCCGATAAAGGGTATTACAACGCAGATGACCTTAAGACATGTGAAAAGGAAGGCATTAAAACTTACGTTGCAAAGCAGGTCTTTTCAAATGCTACAGGGGAAAGGGAATTCTACCTTGATAGATTTATTTACGATAAAGAAAAGGATGTGTATATCTGCCCTGCCGGACATGAACTTAATTGTACTAGGAAAAAGGCTGTTGGTAAAGGAACAAAGAGGCTAAACTACAAAAACTCTAAAGCCTGCAGCGAGTGTGAATATAAGGACCTGTGTACTAAAAGTAAAACGGGGCGTATGGTAACAAGACACATAAACCATGACTTCCTTTATACTGTTGACCAAAGGACAAGTAGGAATAAAGAGCTATATAAAACAAGGCAAATGATTGTAGAACATCCCTTTGGTACTGTAAAAAGGGGATGGGGGATATCGTATTTTCTGACAAGAGGATTAGCGTCAGTAAAGACGGAGGCTTCTTTGGCCTTTTTAGCCTATAACATGAAAAGGGTAATAAATATACTGGGCGTTAAGGAAATAATAAAGAGATTGAAAGGGGATTTTTACTCTTTCAACCTCTTTAGACTACATATTAACAATTATTGGCACAAGGGACGCGTCGTAGAGACCGTTGTTTAATGGAGACCATCTTAGCATAGTTTGCCAATTTGGCACAGTCTCCCGTCCCT
>Ga0334895_1000658_pt1 | contig 43504 bp, 35 predicted proteins | sample GraSluR3_MG_7_FD_207229 | JGI IMG/M metagenome (GOLD analysis project Ga0334895, IMG submission 207229) | Sludge microbial communities from methane-producing bioreactor in Wageningen University, Netherlands - Granular Sludge_31_05-R3 | ecosystem: Engineered > Bioreactor > Anaerobic >... | reverse complement strand
GTGCGCCCGGCATGGGTGTAATCTAACGGGTGAAAGTCCCCAGTGCAGGTGGATAGTGCCAAGCACATAGCCAAGAGCAAGGGTGTCCTCGGTGACGAGGAATCTGAAGGAAGCTGGAGGCAAACTTCCGGTCTGACGAACAGAAATCACATTAGGCAGGTGTAGATTGGGTAAGGCTGCGCACCAAGCCAAAGCCCTAAACTATTCGGAAATCTACAAGTGTAGATGTGGCAGATACATGGAAGGAAAGATTGCATTCTTACCCGGGGAGGTCTCATGGACGTGTGGAAACAGAGTATGAAGTACGGTTGAAACAAGATTTGTCATGAGAAATCAGCAGAAGCCATAGTACCATACGTAGTCGACGACGTAAGGGAAGGGCTGAACTTTGGGAGGTGAAAGTAAATGAAAGTTACCGAGGATGAAACAAAATACAGACAACTTCATACAGGAGGCTACCTGCAAAAGGTATCTGCGGAACAGGGAGAATATGTAGGAGCGTATGATTCATCGAGGATAACTGAAAACAACATCACCGACACAAACCTGTTAGAGGACCAATTGCTGGAAAAGATAATAGACCGAGACAACATGAACAAAGCATTCAAGAAGGTCAAGAAAAACAAGGGAGCCGCAGGAATCGATGACATGGAGATAGATGAACTTTTAGACCATCTCAAAGAAAATGGCAAAGACCTTGTTGAGGCAATCCAGGTCGGCAAATACCGGCCTAAACCGGTCAAAAGGGTAGAAATACCGAAAGAAGAAAAAGGGAAAATACGTAAGCTCGGAATACCAACAGTGGTGGACCGGGTTGTTCAACAAGCAATAGCCCAAGTACTGACGCCGATATTCGAGGAACAATTCTCAGACAACAGTTTTGGATTCAGGCCAGGGAGAAGCGCCCACAGAGCCATGAAAAGGTGTAAAGAATTCATAGACGACGGTTACAAATACGTGGTAGACATGGACCTTGAGAAATATTTTGACACAGTAAACCAAAGCAAATTGATAGAGGTGTTGTCAAGGACCATAAAGGATGGAAGAGTAATCTCGTTAATACACAAATACCTAAGAGCTGGAGTCGTAGAAAAGCACACATTCAGAGAGACAGGCCAAGGAGTAGCCCAGGGAGGCCCCTTAAGTCCTCTTCTTAGCAACATCATGCTAAACGAACTAGACAAGGAGCTAGAGAAGAGAGGGCACAGATTTGTACGATACGCAGACGATCTTACGATATTTGTGAGGAGTCGAAAGAGTGCAGAAAGAACCCTGGTAAACATCCACCCATTCATAGAAAACAAGCTGTTTCTTAAAATCAATGAAGAGAAAACAGCAACCGGATACGTAGGAAGAATCAAATTCCTTGGATTCGGATTCTATTTATACAAGGGAAAGGCTAGATTTAGGGTGCATCCAAAAGCCATCAAGAAAATGAAATCCAGAATCAAGGAACTGACAGCCAGAAGCCATGGCCTCAGTAACATCGAAAGGCCCAAGAAACTAAGACAATATATAGTGGGCTGGGTCAACTACTTCAAGATAGCAGACATGAAATCGCTACTTAAAGAAGTGGATCAATGGATGAGGAGAAGAATACGGATGGTTATCTGGAAACAGTGGAAGAAAGTCAGCACAAAATTCAATAATCTCAGGAAACTTGGTATAGAAAAAGGCAAAGCATGGGAGTTTGCAAACACAAGAAAAGGCTACTGGCGAATTGCCAATAGCCCTATTCTGAAACGGTCTATTCCAAATGACAAACTGAGTCAACGTAACTACCTATTCTTCTTTGATTATTACAAACAGGTATGTGTAAACTAGAGAAGCGCCGTATACGGAACCGTACGTACGGTGCTGTGAGAGGTCGGTAGATGAAATAATCATCTACCTCCTACTCGATTAATGATCAGGGTATAGCATGAGAGTTATCCAACTTTTACGATAATGGCTGCTGCTGAGTCACCAGCTGCACAACCGCAAGCCAACACATAGCCGCCACCTTTCATTGCTGCTTCTTCAATTCCCTCTATTAATAGCCTTCCTACAGTAGGACCTTGTGGATGACCAAAAACCAAAGAGGATCCATAGTTATTTATTTTGTTTTTATCTATTCCAAGTTCCTTTGCCAAATGCAAATCATTTGCTATGAAAGGGGCATGGTTTTTAATTGAGACAAGATCATGCACGGTGATTCCTGCTTTGTCCAGAGCCATTTGAACTGCTCCTGCAGGTGCTGCAGGCATGAACGCTTTCTTTGTTCGATTGTATCCATAGGATATGATTTGAACAGGAATTTTTTCTGTGCTTAGATCAAGTGCCTTTTCTTTTGTAGTGACAACAACGCCAACATTTCCGTCTGCTGGATGAGTTTGCGATCCAAAAGAGTGTATCCCACCCTCCATTACAGGCTTCAGTTTTGCCAACCCATCTTTGGTTGTTTGTGTGATCCCTTCATCTTGATCAATTACCGTTACTTTCTTCCTGGTTCTTAACTCGATAGGAAACATGTATTTTTTTTGGAAGGCTCTGTCATTAGACAAAGCAGCGGCATATTGCTCATATCTCATAAGCGTAAGCTCGTCTCCTTCTTCTTTTGTAAAACCATGCTCTTTTGCTACGTTTTCACCTGTCATCAACATCCCCAACCCTGTAGAGGGATCGCAGTTGATATTATCCATATTGATGTTCTCAGATAAAACTTCTCCTCCTGGTCCAAGAGGATTTGGCCATACAATATGCGGTGCATTAGAAATTCGATCAGTTAACATGCAATAAGTAGTTGAAACGCCACCAATTTCTACAGCTGAAGCTGCTGCATATATGGCATTTGTTGATGTTGCGCAGGCATGATTTACAAACATGCCCGGTATACTTAGACCCATTTCATTTGCTGCCCACGAAGCGCCATAAAATGAGCCCTTTTGTAAAATGGTGTGCCCAAGATAAAGAAACTCTATCATATTTAGATCAAAATCTTTTGATTCAAAAAATCGCTTGCTCGTTGTTGCAGCTAGCTTAATTGAGTTCTCATTTTGCAGACTTCCCTGCCATTTGCAAAACGGCGTGCTATAGTAACCACCATAGGGTATGTACGCATTCTTAAACATGATTGACCTCCTATTTCCCTTCAAATTTGACCTGAGTACCAGGTTTAGCACTAAGAGCCTTTAGAGCGTCCTGTGAGCTAAACATTTCAACAAGTCTTCCAAGCTCAAGCTGAATGCCTTCATCGATAGATGCTTTTGATTGTGCATCAATCAGTTCATTTGAGACTTTTATTGCCAAAGGTGCTTTTTTAGATATAATTTTTCTCATTTTTTCTGCCAATACAGCATCCACACCACTAATTGGAGTTCCAGCAATTAAAGCGTCAATATTCTCGTCGGAGAATATTTTTTTGATTTCATCATAAGATGATGGCACTTTTCTGTTTTCGTATTTGTTTACTCTGCCTTCGGCTATCACTTCTTTCACAGCTATGTCAATCTCGGTAGACTCTACAAGCTTTGTTACCATTCCAAGTTCATAAGCTTCTTGAGCCGTTAATTTTTTGCCAGTGAAGACGAAGTACTTAGCAAGTTCTTTGCCTATATGTTTTTCTGTTCTAAGCATTCCGCCTAATCCAGGATAGATGGCAATTCCTGTTTCGGGAAAACCGAATGAACCGGACGGAGTAGCTACTATAGCCTGACAAGCCAAGGCAAGCTCGCTTCCGCCACCTAAGGATAGACCATCTACTATTGCGATGGTTTTCTTTTCTGAAGTTTCGAATCTTCTGAAAAGCTTGTGACCAGCCTCGGTAAAGGTTACATTTTTGTTGATTGTATTGTTTTTAATATTCTCGACGAAAAAATTAATATCAGCCCCTGCTATAAATGATTTTCCTGCCGCATCAATCACGACTGCTTTAACCTCGCTATTTGATTCAGCCATATTGAATTTTTCTTCCAATTGAGACACTACGGTTTCATTGAGCGCATTCATCGCTTCGGGTCTGTTTACGGTAATATAAGCGATCTCTTCTTTTATGTTTAAATCGACAAAGTTGAATGTATAAGAAGTATTTGCCTCTGCATGCTCCTTAAGACTTTTTGAAACAGAAAAATCAGGATACTTCTCGTTTAAAGCCAACACATAGTCATATACTTTTTTAGGGCCTAGATCATTGATCATTTCGTAAGGTCCCAACTGCCATCTAAGACCAATCTTGGCACCTCTATCAAGATCCTCAAGACTGCAAACCCCTTCATCCACTAACTGGCATGCAACGCCAAGGGCGGCGCCATACATAAATTCTTGAACTGCTTGCACTTTTGAGTGATCAACCTCTCCTTCAAATGGCCATAATTGTCCTGACTTCACCTGATCTCTCAAAAGCTGAGGAGGCATATAGAATGCGCCTATTTCATCTCCTAGTGTTTGTGCTGCATGCTCAGCAATAGGTACTCCGGTAACATTCATCAATTCAAAAGGTCCCATTCCAACTTTAAAGGCTTCCATTGCGGCATACTCAACAGTTGCATAATCAGCAATGCCGTCTTCAACGCATCTTATGGCTGATACATACCATGGTATAAAGAATCTGTTAACAGCAAAGCCAGGAGAATCCTTTACCAGTATGGTGGTTTTGCCGTGGAGCTTTCCGATAAGTGAAGCCTTCTCTACAGTATCTTGACTCGTGCCCTCATGAGGAATGACTTCCAGCAATCTGTTTTTAGCAGGATGGAAGAAATAATGCATACCAACTATATTTTTGGGTCTTTTAGTTCTTGCCGCAAGCTCATGTACATAGAAGCTTGAAGTGTTTGTAGCGAAAATTGTTTTAGGTTCGCAAATTTGGTCCAATTTTTCGAACAAATCGCCTTTTACTTTTTTATCTTCGAAAACAGCCTCTATAACCAAGTCTGCATCTTTCAATTCTTCATAAGAACTGGTTCCATTTATTCTAGATAGTGTAGCCTCTACTTGTTCTTTGGTAAAAACATTTCTTTCTACTCCTTGATTAAGCATATCTGTAATTATTTTGAACCCTCTTTGGACAGCCGTTTCATTCATATCCACCAAAGTAACATTTAGGCCTTCTTGAGCCAATTTCTGAGCTATTCCAGAGCCCATGTTTCCAGCTCCTATAACTCCAACATGATAAGTCGTTTTCATCATTTTTTTGTATGATAAATTGCATTTGAAAATATCATACATCTCCTTTCTTTGATTTATTGGATAAATGGTTGTGTATCTATTCTCTAGAGCGGCAATGGCTTGTTTGATTTGTTGATAATGATCTCTTCAAGACCGCCCCAAGTTTCTTTGAAAATATTTGGATCCATAAGTTTGAGAGTATCTGATATCTTTGGCTTAAACTTCATTTGTGACAAGACATCTTTTTCAATATCAATTCCAGGTGCTATTTCTGTTAATACGATACCTCCTTCCTGAAGCTCAAAAACAGCTCTTTCTGTGACATAAACAGCTGGTTGATTGACTTTTTGAGCATATTTTCCGCTATAGGTAATTTGATCCACTGTTTCTACAAATTTCTGAACCCTTCCTTCATTCAAAATTCTAAGCTGATTGTCTTGTACTGCGACCTCTAGTCCTCCTGCAGTAAAAGTCCCACAATAAACAACTTTTTTGCAATTTTGACTAATATTGATGAAGCCACCGCTTCCTACAACGCGGTTGCTGAATTTTGTTACATTGATGTTACCGTCTTTGTCTGCTTGGGCCAGTCCCAAGAAAGCAATGTCAATACCGCCGCCATCATAAAAATCGAATTGGGCATGATGTTCAACAACCGCTTCGGGGTTATAGGCATGTCCAAAATTTGGAGGACTTGCAGGGATGCCACCTATGGTTCCTGACTCTGTAGTGAGGTGCATTAAGTGGGATGTGTTCTCTTCGGCAGCAACAGCAGCCACATCTGAAGACACTCCAATACCAAGATTCACAATAGCATCAGGAACAAGTTCCATCGCAGCTCTTCTGGCAATGATTTTTCTCTCGCTTAATGGAATAGGAGGGATTGAAGACAACGGGATTTTCACATCACCTGAAAAAGAAGAATTGAAGTATAGACCCTCTGTTTGGTAGTGGTTCTCCTTGTCAGTGATTGGAACAATATAATCCACTAGAATTCCTGGTACTTTCACTTTCTTTGGATGCAAGGTTCCAGTTTTTGCGACGGTTTCGACTTGAGCAATTACAATACCGCCAGAATTTTTGGTAGCCTGAGCTAAGGGCAATGCTTCTATCAGTAAACCTTCTCTATCCATAGTAAGATTTCCGTTTTCATCACCTACAGACCCTCTTATGATGGCCACATTAACAGGGAAAGATTTGTAAAACATATACTCTTTGCCATCAATTTCTAGAATCTTTATTAGATCCTCTACTGTTTTGGGATTCATCTTTCCACCTTCAATTCTCGGATCGATGAAAGTTCCTAATCCCACTGTTGTGATTAATCCAGGTCGCTTCGCTGCAATTTCTCTCCAGAGTTGAACGATCACGCCTTGAGGGAAATTATAAGCTTCAATCTTATTGTCCTGAACAAGTTGCTTCATTTTAGGTGCCTGCCCCATATGACCAGCAATCCATCTTTTTGTTAGGCCTTCGTAACCCAATCTAGTTACACCACGCTCTTTGCTGTCCCCAGCACCAGAACTGCTAATAACTGTTAAGTTTTTAGGGTGCCCAGTCTCAAAAAAACGTTTTTCTATTGCTTTTGCAATTTCTTCTGGCCATCCAGCCAACCCCATCAAGCAGGATCCTAAAGTGACGCCGTCTTGGATAAGCCCTGCAGCTTTTTCAGCTGAAATTACTTTAGACATTTAACCATTCCTTTCATAATTGAATTTTGCGGGAACATTTACAGAATTAGTTCGCCGATTATCTTCGTTGAACAAATTCAACTAAAGTATAAACCATTGGATTTTGATTGTCAATGACTATGTCTATTATCTGATCACATAAAAATCCATCTGCTTTCACAGATGGATTGACAGGGTCAACAATTTACAATATAATGAACTAATTCGATGAATACACTATGTAGAATAGAGGTGTCTAATTGAAAAAGATATTAATTTCAGCAGCAGTGGCTTTATTGATCATACTGTTTAAACCCTTGGGGATGGATTTGAATCAAAGCATTTTAATAGCAGGCCTTACATTGACAATCATTTGGTGGACTACAAATATTGTTGACAAAACTTATGCTTCCGTTTTTCTCTTAGCTGTATTTGTGATATTCGGGAAGACACCTTTAGTAAGTGTATTTCATTTCCCTTTATCTGAAACATTTATCATGCTGATTTTTTCATTTTTGTTCTCACAAGGGATATCCAATAGCAAACTAGCAGATAAGCTTTTGCAACCAATACTTTTAAAGCAAGCCAAAAGCCTTCCGAGACTTCTGGTTTCAATTTTTGTTATTCAAATTGCCATGATTTTCATCATACCGCAACCTTTTTCAAGAGTGATCATTCTATCAATTGTCTTGACAGAATTTTTTAACAAGATCAATCTGGAAGATCGGACAAAGGAAGTACTTTTGTTTTGGCTATATGCCTCGTCTGTTCATGTTAACATGTTGATGATCAGAGGAGATATTATACTAAATAATGCGCTTATGACTATTGCAGGGAATCCTTTGAATGAATCTACTTGGATGCAATACATGTTGATCCCTTCTTTTTTATTCTACTTGATGGTTGTAGCTGGATTTCTCTTTGTGTTTAGGAAAGATTTGAAAAGATACCATGTTAAAAAAGATAGCATGGAAATTCATTTTGATAAGCTTGATCGGAAGGAAAAGATCCAGCTTATCATCATTGCTTCTGTTGTGATCGCTTGGGCTTTGGAATCAATTCATGGCATTAGCGGAACGATTATTGTTGTGACAGGTACGCTGGTCATGTTTGCCTTAAAATGGTTGGAGAGAAGAGACTTAAAAACAGTGAATATCAAGCTTCTTATTTTTTTAACAGCAGCTTTTTCGATTGGAAATGTGCTAAAGACAAGTGGTACTGCGGATGTATTGTTTTCAGGGTTTATCAATATGTTTCCTAAAGAGTTTAACTTCTACTATGTTTTCCTTATATTTGCAACCTCTGCAGGTTTGCATATGGTTTTTGGAAGCAACATGACCACACTATCTGTAGTGATACCGGGGTTGCTGACTATTGGATCGGGTTTGGTTAAAACAGAAATTATTATGTTTATCATATACTTTTCTGTGTGTTCCCATTATGTGTTGCCCTTTCACAATGTAATCATGATGATAGGAGAAGGCAACAAACAGTATAGACCCGAAACGTTATTGAAATTTGCGCCTGCTCTAACAGGAATAGTAACAATCAGTATCTTATTCATCTACATGAATTGGTGGCGGTTAGCAGGATTATTGTAGAAAATTTTTTTGGAGCTAACTAAAACTAGGGTTGAACATAAAAAAACTATGAGCTGTGCAGTGTGCATAGCTCATAGTTTTTTACAATTGGCTTATTTACTTGGAAAAAATCACAAGCAGATTCTTTGCGAACGAAACCATTCGTTCTTCAAGATCATACTCTCCCTCGTGAAGGCACCAGTCATATACTAGGCCTCTAGTCGCTATGAATAAAAACTCAACGATATATTCTGCCGTGTAATCATTTGTGATTTCTGACTTTTTTTGGCCTTCTTCAACAATGTCTTGAAGGAGGTTTTGCATGTATCTGCCCTTGGCGATAAACTGTTTATTATTTGAATTGTAAAGTTGCTTGACAGTGTCTAATCCTGAAAGCAAGTTGTATTTTGCATAATAGCGAAAATACAGTATTATTTGATCGATAGCGTGGTCTTCATTCAAGTTTTCAGAAACGACTTCTTCGAAATATTCATCTCCTCTTTTATAGATCTCAAAGAAAATATCATTTTTAGATTTGAAGTAATGGTAGAATGAGCCAACTGAAACGCCTGCTTTAGTACAGATGTCTTCAATTGTAATGTTATCAAAGCCATGCTTTTCCATCAAGGTGATAGAAGTGTTATATATTTTATTTCTTGTCTTAATAGCCTGTTTTTGTCTGTTTGTCAAGCCCTTTTTCATATCAATACCTCTCGCTTTGAATTAGTTTATTCGATGAAATTATTATGTGAAACATAATATTACAAAGCGATAGAAAAGTCAATGAAGTGATCAAAGGGAAAGACAAACATTAATTGAAATCAAGCTATATGACTCGTGATATTCACTGAATATGTTTTGACAAAAATTCATTTAAACAATGCTGCCACGCATATAATCCTTGTAGTATTTGACTAGAAGGCAAGAGAAAAGCAATCTTAATTGCAATTGTCCATCATCCAAAGTTACACCAATAATTTCAGAAATTTTCTTAATCTTGTTTGTAACCGTGTTTCTATGCATATAGAGCGCTTTCGATGTTTTGATAATATTACTATCGTTAATCAGGTAATGAAATAAAATATCAACCAAATTATTGTTGTGTTTTTGATCATGTCTTAGCAAAGCTATGATAGCAGGATGACTAAGATATATAATGTCGTTATGCTTGTAGTTTTCATTAAAATGTTTTGCACAGAGATCAATAATGCAATACATGCTGTACTCTTCGTGTGTGAAGAATCTTTCTTCTTTGTTTTTTCTTAATGTCATGCCAAGTTGCACAGTGCTTTTGGCTATCAGATACAATGTCCTTATTTTGCTACGGTCCCTAGTGCCGTTGCTAATCCCTGCAAAAGCATCATATTGTTTAAGTAAACTGATTAGTTGGCTACAGCCCAAGTCTAGTTCCCAGGTTCTCGTTTCATAAGACATTAGAATAATGATGTCTCCTTGATAAATGGTGATATTGTTCTTCGGGAATATTTGCTCAAGTTGGCTGACAATAAAATTGTACGGGATCTCACTGGATTCGCTATCGTTGAAGTGGACGACAACACAGCTATTGAACAAATTCAAAGGGTACTTAACAAGTTTAAGTCTTTCTTCAATATCTTCTAACGTCGTGACTTCAAGTTCTATGATTTCTTCCATTAGCTTTGAGAAAACAGTGTCAACATAAGGTTCAATTTCGTTTTTGCAGGATAACAGTTTCTTTACATAATAAGACAATTGTGTAGTGAGGTATGGAATATCCATAGCATCATGTCGAGAGTCGGTGACGATTATTAGATGAGCGAACACATTATCGTTGTAGGTTAGTGCGATCATATCATAAGTGTTTGGAGTCATGCTGGAGAAAAATCTAACACTCTCAAGGCCTTGGGAATAAGTCTTAAGATCTTTCCCGACAAGCTTCAAAACGGAAGAAGGAGTTAACATACCCTTTGAGAAGACTTCCTCTATAAAAAGGTCGTTTAGAAGAGGTTCTTGATGGGCACAAATAAGCCGATAGGTTTTGTCTAAAAGCAATACAGGAGCATTTATTTTGGAACCTATTTCATCAATTAGATGTTTGGGCGTTTTTTCCTCACAAATGGATTTCATGAAGCAAATATACCAACTTCGATAATCTGTGACAATCCTATTGATTTTTTCATAAAGCTCGAACAAGTCAAGCGAGGTTGCGATTAAATTGACATGGCTGATGTTTCTATACTTAGATAAATCTCCAAAATCTCCTGAGGTGATGATGGTGATATTTTTTTTGGGATCCATGTCAATAAGGATAGTAGGCAATTCTTGAGAATCTGCTATATGCAAGTAATCTGAAGAATAGGAAATAGGGCCTCTTAAGATCATGACACCTTCAAAATTTGCCAATTCAGAATAGGAGATATGTCGATTAATTATGGTGGGTGAAAGATGTTTGAGTAGAAAAGAAATATTTGGCATGGTACCTCCTGAAAGATTATTTGCTCAGCAACAAGAAATTCGGCAGTCCTGAACTTAAGTACTATGCTTCATGTTTTTTGAGACAAAAAGGAGTCGGTACGAAACACAAGTAAAATTCTAGCATACTATATTCTGGTTGTAAACGTTTTCTATAAGATTCATTATTAAGCAAAATCATTGTGCAGTTTGCACAAAATATCATGAATTATTCATTGGCTTTGCACCTATGATTTGAAAGCCAATAATAATAGAATGTATTCGACAAATGAATTCGGTAAAATGAAAATGATAACGTTTTCGAGTCGAAGAAATGTCAGTTTGATGTGGTGCATCTGACTTATTATAAAAGGGAGGTGAGTGTATAAGCAATCGTGAATGTTTTGCAATTATTCCAATTATCAAGTTGAAAAATGTGTAGGCAGAAGTATCTATAGTGATTTTTTTAACAAAAGATTATGACTTAAAAAAATTCAACCAGAAAAGAAAACTTTTAAAAGGATAGGAGAGTGGCTAAATGAACGCAACAATTTTAGGATTTATAATGATAGCGATTATTGTCGTTATTCTAATTAAAGGCAAGGTCTCTATAGCACCGGTATTCGTTATATTGCCATTAATCAGTGCGGCATTATTGGGCTATGGGATTAGCGAAATAAATGGATTTATTTCAAATGGGCTAAGATCAGTCTTGAACACAGCGGCCCTATTTGCGTTTGCAGTTATGTATTTCAGTTTTCTAAATGATGTAGGGATGTTTGATGTAATTGTAAAAAAAGTTATGAAATACATGTCAAATAAAGTCGAAATAGTGTTGCTAATGGCAGCTATTGTAGCAACAATCTCACACTTGGATGGATCAGGAGCAACGACCATGTTGATAACCATTCCAACAATGTTGCCGATTTTCAAGAAGATGAAAATACGACCGCAAGCATTGTTATTAATGGCAGCCCTAGCTTCTGGAGCGATGAATGTAACACCTTGGTGTTCTTCTGTCTTAAGGCTAACATCGGCCGTGGGTCTTGATCCTCAGGAGATGTGGCTGTATGTGTTACCTTTGCAAGTTTTGGCTTTATTACTAACTTACGCTAGCGTAATTGTGGTAGGAAGAGCTGAGAGAAAGAATGGTGCAGGAATGACCGATGAAGAGTTTGCAGAAATGAAGAAAACGATTGACGAACCGGCAGTGATTTCGGTCAGTCAAAGAGTATTGGTGTTTGATATGGTTCTTACAGCAGTGCTTATTGGTTTGCTTCTATCAGGAAAGGTCACTTCAAATCTGGGTTTCATGGTAGCTTTTGCAATAGCGTTGGTGGTTAACTATCCAAATGTCAAGCAACAGAACGCGAAGATAAGAGAATACGGTGGAGCTGCTTTAAATATGATCGTCATCATATTCTCTATTGGTATTCTGGTTGGTGTAACGAGTGGAACGGGCATGATCGAAGGAATGGCCAATACATTGGTAGCAGTTATTCCAGAGAGCTTAGGCGGACATCTTCCATTTGTTATGTCAGTGTTCTCTGTGCCGATATCTATGGTATTGGGAAGTGACACCGTATACTTAGTTTTGGCTCCAATTATGGGTAATATTGTAATGGCATACGGAGGAACAATGATTTCTATTAGTGCTGCATTGCTTATGGGTGCTGCGTTATCTGCAAATCTGACGCTGATAGGACCTACGCCTTACCTCGCTTTAGGACTTGCAGATGTTGAGATGGGGAGTCACCTAAAATATAGCTTTAAATATGTGTGGGCTATTGGAATCATCGTTTCTATATTTGCTGGAATACTTAACATTATTCCATTCTAAGGAAGGATAAATCGTTATAACAAAGATTGAGGATAAAGGAGAATGGCAGGGATGGCGTTAACTAAGAACAAGGTAGTAATAGGTATCATAGCTTTTTCGATCCTGATTTCGGTTATAGCATGCTTCATTAATATTGGATTTTAAGGAGGTGTCGAAATGGGAGAGAAAAGATTGGTCATGTTGGCTGGAGGAGACACGATACTGGGTGAAGATTCCGAGAGCTTTTTCAAAGGCATAGATGGCGTTCTTGAAAAAGGGGACGTGGTTCTGACTCAGCTTGAGGTGCCTTACAGCGACAGAGCGCCGGAATTAGACGATTTAGATAGAGAACTAAAAAACATTGAGCCTCTTATAGGAAGATTTGATTTAGTCACTTTGGCAGGCAATCATATATATGATGCAGGAGAAGTCGGCGTACATGATACGCTTGATTGGCTAGATGCCCACAACATACTTCATGTGGGGGGTGGGAGAAACATCAATGAAGCGGTAAAGCCAGTCATAGTTGAAAGAGAGGGAGTCAAGTTTGGATTCTTGAACTACAACTGTGTAGGCATTAAAGCGATGAACGCTGGCCTGCAAAAAGCGGGAGCGGCATATGTAGATGTTATTTCACATTATGATCTGGGCAATGTTGCAAATCCAGGAGGAAGCCCAGACAAGATTTATACTTTCCCTGAGATCACCTCCTACGAAAAAATGATTTCAGAAATAGAAACGCTTAGGGAAAAATGTGATGTATTGACTGTGTATTTGCACAAAGGGTTGGTACACAAACCAGTTAAGATAGCAGACTATGAGAAGTTTGTTTCAAGAGGAGCTGTCGATGCAGGTGCGGATGTGGTATTTAGCAGTCATTCTCATATTTTGCATGGAATAGAAGTATACAGAGGGAAAACCATTTATCATGGTCTTAATAATCTAATTGCTTGGGTCCCTTCCCTTAATCCGACATGGAAAAGAAAGAAAGGAAAAGCAAACGATATCTTTGATCCGCAAGAATGGGCAATGAAAAGAATGGAAAGATTCGGATTTGTTCCAGACCCCGATTATCCTACTTACCCCTTTCATCCAGAGGCGATATACAGCATCATTGGCAAATGCATTGTAGAAGAAGGTAAAATTACCGAGACAAGGTTCATCCCATTAATTGTCAATAAGGCAGGTGTGCCAGAGGTAGTGAATAGAAGCAATGGAGGGGAAGAAGTGATGAGCTATATGACTAAAATAACGGAAGGTGCAGGATTGAATGCAAAATTTGAATGGGTAGAGGATGAAATACTCATTAGATAAAAAAAGAAGGAGATCAATCAATGGCAATTCGCGACAAAGCTTTACAGAGTGAAGCCTTTAACCAACTCAAGCATGTCTATGATAACCGTGATAGCTATTTGAAGACATGTAGAGAGAAAGGCAGAAAACTGATAGCAACTATGGGATGTGATGTCCCGGACGAAATTTTGATAGCTGCAGGTTACTTGCCAGTAAGAGTATATGGAGATATTGAGAACGACTTGAAAGATGCCGATCAATACTTGGAGTATTCTTTTGATCCAGTCATTAGATCGCAGTTCCAAAGAATCGTGGATGGTACGTATCATGAATTATGTGAACGTATTGTAATTTCCAATTCGACAGATGCATTGATCAGGATATATTTTTATCTGAGAGAAATACATAATATTGAACCAAATAAAAAAGTGCCGCCAGTGTACTTTATAGATTGGTTGTTTACCAGGACACGAATGCATCAAGTCCGTAATGAAGGCACGGTCGAAAGATTTATTGAGGAAGTTGAAGGTTGGATAGGAAGAGAGTTACAACCTGAAGAGATTATAAAAGCAAGTGAAATATGCAATAACAACAGAAGAGCCTTGAGAGAGTTTTCAAAGCTTAGAAAAGGACAGTTTTCAAAGATCAATGGAAGCGAAGCTTTGGTTGTTATTGGAAGCGCTTTGTTCATGGATAAGGAAGAACACACAAAACTGGTCAAGCAAGTCATAGAAGATGCAGACAAGTGGGATGTGGTAGAGGGCCCAAAAATATTTATGACAGGTAGTGTACAGGAAAACACAACTCTTTACGATCTGATAGAAGAGGTAGGGGCTGTGATTGTATCTGAAGACCATGATTGGGGAGATAGACATATTGACAGAGATGTTGATACGAAGATGGATCCGGTAAAAGCTATAGTGGATAGGTACATGTTACGTATGTTTAGTTCAAAAAAGGCCTTTGTCTCACAAAGAGTGGAATCACTAGTAAAGGCAGTAGAAGAATCAGAAGCAGAAGGGGTCTTATTCTATTTTAGAATATATGAAGACTCTCCTTCTTGGGACTATCCGGAGCAGAAAGCAGCACTGAGAACCATTGGCAAAGAAGAGGTTTGTTTTGAAAAACAAGGATTATCAATACAGGAAGATAGCGGCGACAAAGATAGAATGATTAAGTTTGTAAATGATTTAAAAGGAGGTGTTAACAATGAAGGGAAAAGCGGATAATGAATCAGGCATGCGATCGAAAAAAACAATGGAAGCAGCCAGTTTGGCGAGCAAATATCAAAAGCAATGGTTTAAGGAATTGCATCAAAGAGTGGACAGTGGTGAACCCTTTGCCTATTTGAATGCGGATGTACCAATGGAGATATTTCGAGCGATGGATATTCCCTTTGTTGTCAACCAATGGTGGGCTGCAATCTGTTCAGCTAAACAAATGTCAAAAAGATACTTTGGCTTTTTAAAAGAAGCTGAATACAGAGACGATCTGTGCTCGTATTGTGCGACAGCTTTTGCCGGGTCATTTGATCCAAATCAAGAAGAAGGACCTTGGGGAGGACTGCCAAAACCATCTATGGCAATCACTAGACTGACCTGTGATTCGCAAGGTAAAATATTTGAGCTATTCTCCAAGAATTATGGTGCGGATTTTTATCCTATGGAAAACACAGTGCCATTAGAAGCACCTGACAAATGGTGGGAAAAGGCAGCAGACAGATGGGAAGAGTTATATTCTGAAGAAAGGCTAGATGCTGCTGTAGAAGAACTTAAGAGGTTGATTGCATTTTTAGAGCTGAAGACAGGCAAAATGTTTGATGAGAATAAATTGATCCATGTGATGAACCTAATAAACGAACAGGAAATGTATTACAAGAAAGTCAGAGACATCATAGCAGAACAATCACCTGCGCCTGCAGTCATCACCGATACCATCAATGCGGTCATGCAGGCTCAGTGGCAAAGAGGAACTGAATGGGCAGTGGATCATGCAAAATTCTTTTACGATGAAATAAAAGGAAGAGTAGAATCAGGATACAAAGCCGTTCCAAACGAGAAAATAAGGCTTATGTGGATAGGAAGAGGATTATGGTTTAATCTAGGGTTCTATCAGTACTTTGAGGAAAAATATGGCGCTGCATTTGTTTGGTCCATGTACCTTGCCATGGGAGCGGATGCTTACATAAGAAATCATGTAGAAAAAGATCCATTAAGAGCGCTTGCTTCAAGATTCATTGGGATGGAGGATTTTTTACATATGCCTCCTTGGAATGCGCAATGGTTTATCTCAGAAGCGAAGCATAACCAAATAGATGGAGTCGTATATCTTGTGCCTGAAAACTGCATGCAAGCTGTTGAAGGATCCTATTTCATTACAAAGATGTTAGAAGACGAGGGAATACCAGTACTTCAGCTTAAAGCCGATCCGGTAGACTCAAGAAAATGGAACCAAGAGACAATGACTGAGGCTGTAAGTGATTTTATTGAAAAGAGAATACAAAAATAACAAGGAGAGGATATTATGTCAGGATTAGGACCATTATCGGGTTACAAAGTATTGGATTTTACACAGTTTGAATCGGGAACCGTTTGTACGGAAACACTAGCGTGGATGGGTGCAGAAATATGGAAAGTTGAGAGACCAGGAAAAGGAGAGTTGGGAAGATTCTCGGTTGCTGAACCAGATGTGGATTCAGTTGGATTTATAATTCTGAATATGAACAAGAAATCCATTACCTGCAACTTAAAGACGAAAGAGGGAATGGAATTGATTCACAAACTCGTAAAAGAAGCAGATGTCCTGGTAGAAAACATGGGACCGGGATCAATTGATAAGCTTGGATTAGGATATGAAGATTGTAAAAAAATAAATGAAAAAATAGTATTTGCTCAGATTAAAGGGTTTGGGTTGGATGGTCCTTACAAAGACTATCCTGCGTTTAATCCAATAGCAGCGGCTGTAGGTGGCATGCCGGCAGTAACTGGACAACCAGGAGAGATGCCTGTTCAATCAGGTATTAATCTTGCAGATTCAGGAGGTGGCTATATGTGTGCCATGTCTGTTATTGCAGCATTGCTTCAAAGAGAAAGACAAGGAATGGGACAAAGGATCGAAGTTGCCATGCAAGATGTTGTCATTGCTTTTGGTAGATCAAACTGGGAGCCATACTACAGAGAAGGCAAGCCTCCAAAAAGAGTTGGCAATGGAATGCCTTTAGAGGATGTGGCCCCTGCAGGAATGTATCCATGTAGTCCATTTGGACCGAATGATTATGTTCACATCTATTGTTCCAGACATCCTGGCAGCAGACAATTTATAAATCTTTGTGAAGTGATTGGTCGAAAAGATATTTTAGAAGACCCTAGGTTTGAGACGCCAAGATCAAGGTATCAGCATAAAGACATATTAGATCCAATTATTGCAGAGTGGACTGGGAAACATACCAAATTTGAAGCGATGGATATTTTGTGTAAATCAGACGTTCCGGCAGGTGCTGTGTTCGATTGTGACGACATAACCAATGATGAATACCTTAGAGAAAGAGGCGTGATGGTAGAAATCGAGCATAAAGACAGAGGAAAGCTAATCGTTCCTGGTTTTGCTCCAAGAATGTCAGAAAATAAAGTGAGCTATGAGATTTCACCTTCTCTTGGAAATGCCAATGAAGAAGTATACCAAAAAATAATAGGATTGACAGAAGCAGAATTTGAAGCACTGAAAGTCAAAGGCGTAATCTAAATAAAACAAGCATAACAGAGTAATTTTAGAAGGCATTTTGTTAGAATTAACAGAATGCCTTTTTAGAATTGATTCTAAGAAAATCGCTAGAAGAGAAAGCGTCATAAACGAACGGATACTTATTATGCATTATGCACATTATCACATTTTAGAAATAGATAGTATGCATAGAGATTGGCAACAGGGGATGGCATGAATTGAACGGAATTGCAATGAATGGTATAGTTTTGTTAAATAATTAATTATTTAATACTATGCAAAGGAGTGAGGCAATGAATGAGAGAATTCTTAGAATGAAAGAGAGACTTAGGATTAATAAGTACCCTCTTTGTGTCGAAAAATTTCGAATAGCAAATGAGACGCTAAAAGCGACAGAAGGAAAGCCGCAATTAATAAGAAGAGCACAAATACATGCGAATGTTTTGGATAACATTACCATATTCATTGAAGAAGACGATCTTATTGCAGGTGCAGGAGCAAGCAAACCTTTTGGACTAGAGATTGACTACGAGTATGGCACTTGGACAAAAGACGAAGTAGAAGCCTTGAAAAGCGAGATTTATACAATACTGCCTGAGGATGAAGAGGAGCTTTACAAGCTTAACGAGCAGTTTGGAAGCAATAATTTGAATAGCACGCTGGTAAAAGCGATGGGGGAAATACTTGGAGAAAGCGAAACCCTGTGGCCCTTTATGAAATCTAGCGTGATATTACCACCGTGGAAAGATAAAAGTGGCGGATCTGGTGGCGGTTTTGCGCAATCAGGAATGGGACTTGGACCAGGTTTTTTTCTAGTGGCAATTGATTTTGAAAAAATTCTGAATGAAGGTGCAAGATCTGTCATTAAAGCGTGTAAAAAGGAACTAAATGAATTAAAGTACTATAAAGGGGACAGCATTGAGAAGAAGCATTATTGGGAATCAGTCATTCTTGTTTATGAGGCATGGATTAGATTTGCGAATAGATATGCTGACCTTGCAGAAAATATGGCAAGTCAGGAAAGCGATCTCACTAGAAAAGAGGAGCTTCTTGAAATGGCGAAAATATGTAGAAGAGTGCCTGAGTATCCAGCTGAATCATTCAAAGAAGCCATACAGTCTTTTTGGTTTACTTTCTTGATGGCTTGTCCTTCTCCGACAACGGCAGCAGGCAGATTTGATCAATATATGTATCCGTTCTACAAGAAAGATATTGAAAATGGCTCAATCACTGAAGATGATGCGTTGGAATTGATAGAGTTACTTCGAATAAAAGAAATGAAAATGAACAGAGTTTCAGGAAAAGCCAACAGAAAAAAGAATTCTGGTATGGCAAAGTGGCATAATTGGACCTTGGGAGGCGTGAAAGCTGACGGGAGCGATGCGGCTAATGAATTAACTCAACTTGTTTTGAAATCTGCATTAGATACACAAGTCCCACACTTTACATGTACCTTAAGAGTTCATGAAGACACCTCCCTAGATCTAATTGTTGAAGGACTTAAAGTGGTTCAATCAGGACTTGGGATGCCTGCTTTTGTAGGAGACGAAAGCTATATCAAGTTTTTTACAGACAATGGGATTCCGATAGAAGACGCCAGAGACTATGTCATGACTGGATGTTTAGATGGGAACATCCCGGCTAAGACAAGAACTCAGACAGTGGTCATGTTTATTGTTGCGCAAGTATTCGATATATTTTTGAGAAATGGATGGTGCAATTTTTCGAACGAGCAAGTTGGTATTAAGACAGGGGATGTTCGAGAATTCAAGAATTTCGAAGAATTTGAATCGGCGTTTTTTGAGCAGTTAAATCATATGCTTCATTTAGCTGCAGAAAGAAACAATGTGGAGATGATCTCCCAGCGACAGCTATTCCCAGATCCTTTTAGATCTTCGTTGATGGATGGTGGAATTAGTGAAGGAAAAGACATTCTGAACAGAACGTTTAAGTTCGACAATGCGAGCTGTCTTTGTTCAGTAGGAGTGGTAAATGTTGCAGATTCAATGGCAGCAGTCAAGAAACTCATCTACGATGAAAAGAAATACTCAATGGATCAGTTGATGGTCGCTTTAGATGCAGACTGGGTTGGATTTGAAGAAATGAGAAAAGACTTCATAAATGTTCCTAAATATGGTAACAACAACGATCTTCCTGATCATATGGCAAAAGAAGTTTACGGTCATTTCGCCAAATGCCTTGGAACTATTGAACATGCTTACGGAGGAAAAGTTGTACCAACGGCTATTTCTATTTCAGCTCATCAACCAGGCGGATTAGCAGTTGGCGCATTGCCCGATGGAAGGAAAGCTAAAGAAATACTTGCTGATGGAAGTATGTCACCGATGCAGGGAATGGATATAAGTGGTCCTCTTGCAGTTTTACAGAGCGCTATGAAAATTAATCAAGATGAATATCAGGCAACACTCTTGAACATGAAGTTTCATCCAACTGCCTTGAAAACAGACGAAGACCTTTACAAGCTTGCATCTATGTTAAAAACTTATTTGACAAATGGCGGGAAACATATGCAGTTTAATGTAGTTGATCGAGAGATGCTTATTGAGGCTCAAAGTGAACCGGAAAAGCATCGAGATCTGGTTGTACGTGTTGCGGGATATAGCGCTTATTTCACGGCATTATCCAAAGAGGTACAAGATGAAGTAATTGAAAGAACTGCTTTTGTGAATGTAGCTACTTAGAAATCTTAAAAAAATTCTAATATGAAAGGAAATAGAATAATATGGCACTTTGGTTATGTTTAGCGGCGATTATAGTCTCTATCGCATTAGGATGGAAGTTTAAATTCAATACTGGTATTTTGGCAATGAGCTTTGCGTTTATTATAGGTGTATTCGCAATGGGACTAAGAGTGAGCGATATCATTAGATTATGGCCTACAAATATTGTGTTCTTCCTCATCGCTATCTCTATGTTTTTCACGTATGCAACAACAAATGGAACCATGGATATTTTGGGAAAGAAGATGCTTTATGCACTTAACGGTAACGCAAAACTCATCCCTTGGGTGATTGCTTTGGTATCTGCTCTAGTTGCGTTTTTAGGAGCAGGACCTTCTACACCTGCTATAGTGGGACCTATAGCATTTACCATGGGGCTGTCAGCGGGATTGCATCCTGTTTTGATCGCCGTTGTGGTGGGATGTGCCACGTTGATGGGAGCAGACAATCCTATCAATGGATTTGGAGGCGTTATCTCGAGAACACTTATTGGAACATCAGGATTTGAAGAACAAGCTTTTGAAATGGCAATGTTCGTATGGCTTAATAGTGTGATACATCAACTGATCATCATTACGATTGCGTATATTGTGTTCAAGGCTTACAAAGCAGAAAAAGTTCAAGTGGTTAAACCAGAAGCGTTTAATCAGGTACAAAGAAAAACAGTTGGGTTGATTCTTGTGGCTTTTGTCTTCATGGTTGTACCACCCATACTAAATTCATGGATTAAAAATGTCGACTTCATAAGGACACTTGCCCAGTTTAGTCAACCACAAGTTATTATGATGATTGCGGCAGTACTTGCAATGGGTATGAAGCTAGGCGATGAAAAAGAAATTATTAAAAAATTGCCTATGAATTCAATTCTAATGATTGCAGGGGTAGCCATTTTGATTGGTGTGGCCACCGCAGCTGGTTTAGTTGAGACAATGACAGAATTCCTGTCAACGCAAGTACCTACATTCATGATTCCTGGAATGCTTATAGTTATGGCTGCATTCTTAAGCTTCTTCTCAAGCGGAACGGCAGTTGTTTGCCCATTGATGTATCCTTTGGTACCAGGGTTGGCAGTATCAACGGGATTAAATCCTATCATGTTGTTTTCAGTAATCTTTATCGGTGCGATGTCTGCGGCACTATCACCTTTTTCCACAGGTGGGGCGATGGTAATTGGAGGCTGTCCAGATCCAGAAGTTAAAGAGAAGCTAACGAATTGGATGATAATAGTAGCTTCTGTGGTTATCCCTGTAATAGCAGTGATAGCTGCGACAATTGGTATCTTCAGCTTATTCACTATCTAAACAAAAGGGTTTGAATTGTTTCATGATAAAACTTCTTCCTAACTATTCTGGAAGAAGTTTTACCTTTATTTAATAGTGTTGAAAATGACGGTGGAGACGGCTAGTATAGAATAATGTGAAAGCATGAAGAGGGGTAGAAAAGTATAATGAACAAGGAGAGACGGTTTTGAAAGATAACAAGGAGATGAGTGGCACAGTTTTCAATATTCAACATTATTGCATTCATGATGGACCTGGAATAAGAACCAATGTGTTCTTGAAAGGATGTCCATTAGAATGCTTATGGTGTCAGAATCCAGAGTCGCAAAGCATTCATAGACAAATCATGTTCAACACCGAAGCATGTAATGGGTGTGGGAACTGTGTATCAAGATGTCCGGAATCTGCGATTGCGATTATAGAGGGCAAAGCAACAACGAACAGAGAGCGCTGTCGAAGTTGTGGCAAATGTGTTGAAATATGCAGGCGCGATGCAAGGGAGTTTGCAGGGAAAAAAATGACAGCCGAAGAGGTATTGACAGAGGTTCAAAAAGATAAAATGTTTTATGATTCTTCAGGTGGTGGCGTGACTATTACAGGAGGAGAACCTTTTGTTCAATACTCTTTTTCAGAAAGGATTCTTCGTTTATGCAAAGGTGTAAACATAAATACAGCTATTGAAACCTGTGGATTTGCAAAGTGGGATATAGTCGAGTTGGTGTTAAAAAATGTAGATTTGGTTTTATATGATGTGAAACATATGGATAGTGAAGCGCATAAAAAGGGAACGGGAGTAGGAAATGAACGGATATTAGATAATATGAAGAAAATATCCAAAAACCTTAAACTTCCGATTATAGCACGAGTTCCGATTGTACCAGGATATAATGATTCAGCAGAAAACATGGATTCAATAGGAAAGTTTCTTAAAGAAGAAATACCAACATGCATCGAGGTTAATTTATTGCCATATCACTCTATGGGAGAAGGCAAGAATGACCAATTGGAAATTCCAGAAAGTGGATTTAAGAGCTATACGCCATCAGAAGAAAAAATGGAAACTCTCAGAGAAATTCTTAGAACACACGGATTAAAAGTTAAATAAAAAATACTTAAGACAACAAACGATAAAGTCAAAACATTAGACAGAAAGTGTTAAATTAGGAGGCATGATATGAGTGTAGATTTTTTAAAAGGAGTGAAAGTTTTAGAACTGGCTACTTTTATTGCGGCACCAACTGCTGCCAGGATATTGGCAGATTTTGGAGCAGAGGTCATCAAAGTTGAGTCTTTCTCAGGAGATCCACTGAGGTACACAGGGCCTGATAAACATATGCCCTTAGACCCCAACGAAGCATTGGACTATGATTATGAAAATGCAAACAAGATGGGGATCTCTTTGAATCTAAAAAGTCCAAAAGGCATAGAGATATTCAATCAATTGCTAGATGAAAGCGATATTTTTGTTACAAATCTTAGGACACAAGCTTTAGAAAAACTAGGACTAGACTATGAGACAATTTCTAACAAAAAACCTGAGATAGTATTTGCGCAAGTACTAGGATACGGAGCTAAAGGGCCATTAAAGGATAAACCAGGGTTTGATTTTACTGCTTATACGGCAAGAGGCGGATGGTCAGGTACTTTATATGAAAAAGGATCTTCCCCTGTTAACGCCGCACCAGGGATGGGTGATCACTCTGCAGGGATGTGTCTTCTATCTGGCATACTGGCGGCATATATAAAGGCTAAAAACACAGGAATTGGAGAGATGGTTACAGTGAGTCTTTATCATGCTGCTGTTTATGGAATGGGTATTATGATTCAATCGGCCCAATACGGAAACAGTTATCCTATAAGCAGAACGAGCAAGCCAAATCCTTTGCTAACAACCTACCTTACCTCGGATGAAAGATGGATTCAACTTGCTATACCGGAATACAATAAATACATAGCTAAATTTTTGGAAGTCATAGAAAAGCCAGAGCTTATGAATGACGAAAGATTCAATACCTTAAGTGGCGTATCAAAAAATGCTGAAACATTCAATGGGATCATTTATGATAGCATAAAAAGCAAACCACTTGAAGTTTGGGTTAAAGCCTTTGAAGATGCAGATCTTTGCTTTGAGATATGCCAAACATGGGAAGAAATTCTTGAAGATGAACAAGCATGGGAAAATGATATGCTTTATAAGATGGACTACCCTACAGGACAAAAAGCCATGGTAAGAACGCCGATTATGTTTAAAAATGCAGGATTGCCAAGATATGATAAAGGACCTAAACTAGGAGAACATACTAAAGAAATACTGTCAAGTATTGGTTATGATCAGAAAGGCATCGAACAACTGAGAAACAATAAAGACATAATCTAGAAGGATGATCGTGTTATCACATCTAATTTTGGGGCAACAGATGTGAATTTTACAAATTGTAATCAGTTCAAAACTGCTCAATATTAGCTTGAAGGGGGTTACAGGTTCTGGTAATATATAGAAGTAGAAGGTGAGAATGAATGAATTTACATGAATCTGGCGAAAACTATTTGGAAACCATCTTAATATTGATGAAACGCAATGGAGAGGTCAGATCCATTGATATTGCCAATGAATTGAATTATACAAAAGCCAGTGTGAGCAAAGCAATGAAACAACTGCGTGAAAACGGCTATGCAACAGTGGACAAGCATGGTTTGATTTCCTTTACAGAAAAGGGAAAGAAACGTGCAGAGCGCATTTATGAAAGGCATCAACTATTGTCGGATTTTTTTGTGTCACTTGGTGTTGATAAAGAAACCGCAACGGATGACGCTTGCAAAATAGAGCATATTATCAGTGAAAAAACCTTTCAAAAAATTAAAGCGCATAATGAGAAGTTGGAAGATTAGAGTAAATGAATGATCAATAGTCATTGTAGTAATTTTGGGATCAAGGGGGACTCAATGAAAGATCCGGGCACGGTGTTTACAACCAAATCAGAATATGTTTTTAGATTTTTAAAAGAAGAGATTTTATCCAATAGGTTGGAACCAGGTTCTGATTTGACCATCAGCAGAATCTCAAGAGAACTGAATGTATCCTCAATTCCTGTAAGAGAAGCTTTAAAAGCCCTTGAGACGGAGGGGCTAGTGGAAATTGAGCCTCATAAAACTGCCAAAGTAGCTACATTTAATTTAGACAAATTGAGACAGATAGGCACGGTACGAGCTGGGTTAGAGAGCTACGCCGCTAGACTGGCAGTGGAGTATACTGATCAGACACATATAGACGAGCTGTATTCTCTTCTTGATGATATGGAAAGGGCAAGAAAAAACAATGACAGTGAAACCTTTAATATCACAAACATGGAGTTTCATCGTTACATCTATCAAATCCCGCCATTTCCTATGCTGTATGACATGATCATAAACGTATGGGATGGTGGAAAATGGACCAGAGCCATATTCGCCATTAGTCCAGAAAGAATGAAGGCATCTATAAAAGAACACAAAGAAATCATCAAAGCGATGGAAGAAGGGGATCAGGACAAAGTCGAAAGACTGGTAAGACAACACAGGATGAGTGCGAGCAAACACTTGGAAGATAGGCTAATAGAACAGATAGATTCATAATAATACAATAGGTATCAAAAATTGAATGCCGTTAAAGCCACAGGATGGACAATCAACCTGTGGCTTTAACGGTTTTTATTGTTGGATAGAAAAACGTTTACATTAGATATGATATATGATATATTGTATATAATTAAGATTGCAGATAAAGGGGGATAACACCTTTGAACAGAAATACAACTTTTACAACCAAATCAGACTATGTATTTAAGCTACTCAAAGAAGAGATTTTGTCGAATAAATTGGAACCAGGCTCTGATTTAACCATTAGCAGAATCTCAAAAGAGCTAAACGTATCTTCCATCCCAGTAAGAGAGGCTTTAAAGGCTCTTGAAACAGAAGGGTTGGTTGAGATCGAGCCTCATAAAACAGCCAAGGTTGCAACCTTTAACTTGGACAAGCTAAGACAAATAGGAACGGTTCGTGCTGGGTTAGAGGGATATGCTGCTAGATTGGCGGTAGAGTATATGAATCAGGAACAACTGGAAAAGTTGTACCATTTGCTAGATGACATGACTGAAGCAATGGAAAACAATGACAGCGAAACTTTCAACACGAAAAACTTGGAGTTTCATCGTTTTATTTATCAGATACCGCCGTTTCCCATGTTGTATGACATGATTATTAGTGTCTGGGATGGCGGAAAATGGACAAGAGCTGTCTTTGCCATCAGCCCTGAAAGAATGAAAGGGTCCATCGAGGAACATAGAGAAATCGTAGATGCAATGAAAAATGGATGGCAAGATAAAGTGGAGAAGTTGGTTAGGCAACATCGTATGAATGCCAGCAAGCAATTGGAAGATCGGTTGATACAACAAAAAGAGGAACGATAAGGTGAAATAATGGCTATTTTGTTCAGACAGTTTGGTGTTTCAGATAAGTTACCGTCAAAAATTGAAATAGAAAAACCGCAAGCAACGGCCAAGGAGATACTGGAAATAGTGCATGAGACGACGGGAGAAAATGTGTTTGAGATTGTCTCTACATCTTCAGGCATACGAGAAGAATATGTATTGTTAAAAAATGGAAGCAATATTTTTCTTGATAAAGGATGGCATACCATGGCAAAAAGCGGCGACGTTCTTACGATACTGGTACTAACGGTGGGAGGTTGAAATGGGAAAACAAAAGAACATTGACAGTCATGCACACATCATTCCAGACGCATTCGAGAGGATGGTGATGGATGGCACACTCAAAAATATTAAGATACTGGAAATGCCAAGTGATAAAAAGATCATCCAATTTGAAGATGGCAGCAAACATCCCTACACAGATGATTTCATATCCATAGAGAATAGAATGGAATTGATGAAAATGAGAGGGATTGACAAACAAGCCATATCCATCACACCCCGCTTCTTTTTTTATCATCTACCTGTGGCAACGGCGCAAACCGTCAATAGATCCTTTAATGATAATTTGGCACAAATTGAGAAAAAATATCCAGAGCAATTTATCGGAGTGGGCAGCGTCCCTTTACAAGATGTAAAAGCATCTGTCCAAGAGTTGGAGCGAATAAAAGTTGATTTGGGCTTTCGATCAATACAGATAGGGACATCCGTAAATGGCATGAGTCTTTCGGATCAAAAATTCGTTGAGTTTTTCAAAGCAGCTGAAGCATTGAATGTTCTGATATTTTTACACCCTCTGATCAAAAACGACAATCCTCAAACAAAGAATTATCATTTAAGCAATTTGGTTGGAAACCCTACTCAGACAACGGAGGCGGTTGCAAATATAATTTTCTCAGGATTATTCGACAAGGCTCCAAACCTGAAGATTGCCTTGGTTCACGGAGGAGGATTTCTACCCTATCAACTTGGACGCATGGAGCATGGCTATGGTGTTAGATCAGAAGCCAAGCTAGAAGTGAAGAAGGGACCGGAATACTACGCGAAGAAGAATCTGTATTTTGACGGATTAACCCATTCACAAAGTGCATTAAAGTTTCTTGTAGAAGAGTTTGGTGCCAATAAAGTTATGTTGGGCACAGATTGCCCTTATGACATGGCAGAATATGATCAGTTGGAACGTATTGATAAATTAGAAGTGACTCAAGAGGAAAAAACAAAAATATTATTTAAAAATGCTTCGGGATTATTGGAGAAGGAAGGTTGATTATGAAAAGTTATACAGGGAAAAAATTGATTGTAGATCTGACAACGAAAGAGAGTAAAGTTGAAGAAATCAGTCAGGATATTCTAAAAAAATATCTCGGTGGGAGAGGTTTGGGAGCGAAATTATTCTTTGATGCCCAACCACCCAATACTCAGCCATTCTCACCGGAAAACCATGTAGTTATCGCGTCAGGGCCTATAACCGGAAGTTTAGTTCCTGGGGGAAGCAAGTTTGTTTTGATTACAAAATCACCAGTAAATGAAGGATTTTTAGAATCCTACTCGAGTGGCAATATAGCCTATAGCTTAAAAGGAGCAGGTTATGATGCGTTGGTGATCAAAGGAAAGTGTGATCGCCCAAGTTATTTAAAAATAGACAATCAGAAAGTAGAAATTATTGAAGATGAAAGTCTGTGGGGAACCGATACGTTTGAAGCGGAGCGTAAGTTAAGGGAAAAGCTAAGTGATCTTTTTAGCGCGATGGTCATTGGACCTGCTGGAGAGAATCAGGTATTAATGGCTGGATTGAACTCTGATTTTTATAGACAAGCAGCAAGAGGTGGAGGGGGAACCATATTTGGATCCAAGAACCTAAAAGCTGTGGTGGTCAAAGGAACCCAGCATGACATTACCTGTTCTGATGTGGAAAAGGTTTTTACTCTGCAACGACAACACCGAGAAAAGATGGCCAATAATCCAATTGGCAAGACCAGAAGAAAGTATGGATCTCCTTACACATTGAGCATGACAAATGCAATAGGGATGTTGCCGACAAAGAATTTCACAACAGGGCATTATGAAAATGCTGAAGAGCTTTTTGGACACCTTGGGGTAGACCGGATAAAAGTCAAAGACAAGAGCTGTATTGGATGTATCGAAGCGTGCAGCAAGGTAACCAAAGTAACAGAAGGGCCTCATAAAGGACTTGTCTTTGAAGGACCAGAATATGAAACATTGGCCTTGTTTGGCTCAAACCTTTTGATTGAGGACATTGGAGCAATTGTAAAAGCTAATGAAATGTGCGATCGATTAGGGCTTGATACCATTTCAACAGCAGTTACCATTGGATTTGCCATGGAGTGTTATGAAAAAGGACTGATTGATCAAGAAGATACAGGTGGACTGGAAATCAAATTTGGTGACATTGAAGTGACACACAAATTGATTGAAATGATTGCAAAAAAAGAAGGATTTGGAGCATTGTTGAGCATGGGGTCCAAAAGAGCTGCTCAAAAGATAGGGAAAGGTTCTGAAAAGTTCGCAATGCAAGTAAAGGGATTAGAAATCCCAGCCTATGAACCAAGAGCATCTTTTGGAGGTGCATTAGCTTATGCTGTGTCACCAAGGGGAGCCTGTCATAGACGGTGTTGGCCTGTGTCCAATGAAGTGATTGCTGGAACACCCTATAATCCAGAGGGGAAAGCCAAACTTGTTAAAAAGGTATGGGATGAAACGTCAATCTACCACACACTATTGTTCTGTGATTTTCAGATTAAACATGCCAAGCTGTCATTGCAAGATCTATGCGACTATTATGAGGCATTGGTAGGCGTCAACATAACAGCGGAAGATCTTTTAGAAGTGGCAGATCGACAAGAGACACTCATAAGATACTTTAATTGTCAAGAAGGGTTGAGTAAAAAAGACGATACATTGCCAGACCGGTGCTTTAATGAAAAGATACCTTCTGGTCCATCCAAGGGTATATCTATTGGGAAAGATATCTTCAACGACATGTTAGAGGAATACTACGAGCTAAGAGGATGGAACAACGAAGGCATCCCAACTGAAGAAACATTGAAGCGATTGGAGGTATTCTAAATGAGGATAGTTGTTGATAATAAAAAATGCACAGGATGTCGGATTTGTGAGCAAACCTGTAGCGCTTTCCACAATAGAGCGGTCAATATTTATAGATCAAGAATTCGAGTAACTTCAAGTGAAACATTGCCAAATGCTGCGGAAACTTGCAAGCATTGCAGAATACCAAAATGTTATGAAGCATGTAAAGTGGATGCGATGGCCATAGACGAAGATAAAATCGTGACGGTTCTTGAGGATAAATGCGTCCAATGTTATATGTGTGTGGATGCGTGCCCGTTCGATATGATGTTCATAGATGCAGTTACAGAGTATCCAATCAAATGCGACTTGTGTGGAGGTGATCCACGATGTGTCAAACAATGCCCTGAGGGTGCATTGTCGCTTAAGTAATTGGACGATCATTGTAACAATCTATTACATAAAAAGTATTATAAATTAAGGGAGGAAATTTTATGTTTAAGTCAAAGAGAATGAAAAGAGCGCTTGTAATGATGTTAATTGGGTTAATGGTGTTTGTGATGGCCGGGTGTGGCAACAATGATCCGGCTCCCCAACCAGGCGGAGATGAAACGCCTGCGCCAAGCGGTGGAACGCTAAGATTAGTAATTGGTTCTGGACCGATTGGTGGTGCTTTTTATCCACTAGCAGGGGGAATGGCAGCCATAGTAAATGAAAATGTTGACAATGTATCTGTGAATGTTCAGGTAACGGCAGGAGGAATAGAGAACACAAGATTGATAGGTTCTGGAGAGATTGATTTTGGTTTAACAGCGTCAGATCAAGCCTATCACGCAAATAACAAATCTGGAATGTTCAGTGAAGAAAATTTAGAGTTGGAATCAATGGGAGCTATGCATGCATCTGTCCTTCAGATTGCAGTGGCAAAGAGTTCAGGATTAACAGAATTTGAAGATCTTGTGGGGAAAAGAGTTGCAATTGGTGAGCCAGGAGGTGGCGCTGAGGTTGGATTCAAACAATTGATCTCGTCTGGTGGTTGGGAAGAGTCTGAGTTTGACTTAATCTACCTACCTTATGATCAAGCGATGGACCAAATAGCGGATGGATTAATCGATGCGGCAGTTGTGTATGCAGGGTTACCAGCACCTTCAATAACTAGCTTAGCTGCCAATAGAGACGTCTTATTGATCAATGTCAATGATGACTTGAAAGAGAAGTTGGCAAATGACAGTCCATTCTGGGTAGTTGAGACAATTGCAGCAGGAACTTATACAGGAATGGATGAAGCGATTAACACACCCGTTCAAAGAATACTGTTAAACGTTAGAACTGGAATGGATCCAGATGTAGTGTATGAAATGACAAAAGCGATTTATGAAAATTTGGATCAATTGAGAACCTACCATGCATCTGCTGCAAGTATATCTGTAGAAGTAGCGCATAACACTTCTATCAAATTACATGAAGGTGCGGAAAGATACTTTAGAGAGATTGGCAACATAGAATAAGCACAATATAATACGTTCTCCAGTGACATGGAGAACGTATTTACAAAGGATGTGAAAAAATGAAGAAAGATTATTTGACAAAATTAATTTTCATCGTGGCCTTAATCGGCGGTTTGATTCATTTGTACAACAGTGCAACTGGAACCATTCCACCTTTACAAATGCGTCCTTTACATGTGGGTATCATATTAGGGTTGGGAATTTTGCAAGATTTCCAAAAAAACTGCGATGGAAGATTCAAGTGGATTAGAATTGGAATCAACATGATTTTGTTGGGATTCGTGCTTTTCTCGCTGGGATACTTTATCATCAATTATGAAACGATTGTAAAGAGTGCTGGATTTACTACGAATGCAATTGTACTATCAGGAACAATGTTGGTTATCGCAATATTGATTATATCAAGTAGAGTGTTGGGATTAGCACTTCCCATCGTGGCAGGAGTATTCATTCTGTACGCGCTTTTTGGGAATTATTTACCTGACATACTTGCTCACAGAGGATATAGTTTTAGCAGAACAATCAATTTCTTATACACGAATGGAAATGGGATATTTGGCGTTCCCGTTGATGTTTCAACGCGGTATTTGGTACTTTTCATGATTATGTCGGAATTCATCAATAGAAGTGGTACGGACAATTTATTCATGGCGGTAGCAGATTTTATTGCTAGAAGAACCAGAGGAGGAGCTGCTAAATCTTCAGTAGTGGCGAGTGCTCTTTTTGGTAGCATTTCAGGGACACCTATTGCGAATGTTATGGTAACAGGGGCATTCACAATCCCAATGATGAAGAAGTCGGGATTTCCAGGTTCTTTTGCAGCAGCGGTTGAAGCGACTGCCTCTACAGGTGGTTTGATTATGCCGCCAATTATGGGAGCGGGAGCATTTATCATGGCAGAAGTGTTAGGCGTATCTTATTCCTATATTATTGCAGCGGCCTTAGTACCGGCAATTTTATACTATTTGTCGCTTTACATTGCCATAGATTTGTTTTCTTTAAGAAATGGACATGTTAAGAATGTTTCCAAAGAAAAAGACGATTCTCTTCAAAGAATGAAAAAGTATGCCCACACAGCGTTGCCCCTCGTAATGTTTATTGTCACAGTTATGATGGGATACTCTGTATTTAGAAGCGCAATAGTTACCATCATCGCGACACCTCTTATTGCTTTTGTGAGGCCCTATACTCGAATGAGCTTCAAAAGCATTGTAGAAGGTATTTCTGAGGGGATGAGAAAAGCAGTGACACTAGGCGCAGCAACAGCTGCGGCAGGTATTATTGTTGGGATTATCGCTTTGACTGGCTTTGGTTTTTCTTTCTCGGCATTATTGAAGATTTTTGTTGATATGCCAATGGTAGCTTTATTGATTACAGCGATACTATGTATCGTTATTGGCATGGGAATGCCTGCGGTTGCGTCCTATTTAATAGTCGCTACATTGGCGGCACCCACATTGATAAGCATGGGATTCTTGCCAATAGCAGCTCATCTGTTCGTGTTTTATTTTGCGGCTTTTTCTTCTATCACACCACCAGTTGCACTGGCCACATATGCTGCTTCTGGAATTGCTGAGTCAGAACCATGGAAAAGTGGGTATCAAGGATTCATTCTTGCTTCGGTTGCTTTTCTGGTACCATTTTTGTTCATCAACTATCCACAATTGTTGGGACAAGAAGGAATCTTACGAGTGCTGGCAATATTGCCAACTGCATTGATAGGAATATATTTGTATGTATGTGGAATACAGGGTTATTTATTTAGGATTTTGAGGAACCCATTTTTAAGAGGACTGTTAGTTGTGGCAGGCATACTCTTTATGTTGCCAGGATACGAATCAGATATTATTGCAGTAGCTGTGTCAATAGGCGTATATTTCTTGAATAGAAGTATTTTAAACAAACAAGAACAGGTTAAAGTTTAGGTAGGAATGAAAGGAGAAGCACTATGAATATAAAGAATAATGAAACATGTTTGCTCATTATAGATATGCAAAATGATTTTTTAAGTGAAGAAGGGTACTTTGCACAAAAAAAGAATTGGCCAGTAAGTCAGTTCAAAGATCTTATTGGAAGAATTGCAAAACTTAAAGAAGCGGCTGATCAAAAAGGGTGGCGCACCATCTATACACAAACAGGTTATGCGCCTGATGGATGTGATTCATACACTAGGGTACATAATTTGATTCCTGACATTTTTATGGAAGGGCAAACACCTGAAGAAGAACAAAAAAGGGACCATCATTCGGTCTTGATAAAAGGGACATGGGGAGCTGACATCATTGATGAGTTAAAGCCAGGCGAGAAAGATTATGTTATCTCAAAAAGAAGATTCAGTGCTTTTTACCAAACAGATTTAGAGCATATGTTAAGATCTTGGGGGATAAAAAATGTAGTCGTGACTGGTATAGTGACAGAAGTCTGTGTTGAAAGCACAGTGAGAGAGGCATTTATTCGTGATTTCGATGTAATCGTTGTAGAAGATGGTGTTTCTAGCTGGAATAAAAAAAGACATGACGCAAGCATAGAGAATATGAAGTTTGCTTATGCAAAAATATCAGACACGAAAAAGATGATGGATGTTTAAGGAGACTGAGATGAAAGATGTTGTAAAACTTTTTGAAGCGCACACAGAAAATATGTCGGATCAGGTCTTTGATCACTGGTTACCACGTATGATCTCAGGAGGTGCTGACTTTAATGATATTTTGAGGATTCGAAAAAGACTGACGTCTTGGAAGGATTGGCCACACTTATGGAAAGAGTATGGAGATAGACATCTAGAACTGGCTGAAAAAGCTGAGGAAAAAGGACATTTTTTGACTGCTGGACGTGCATACAGAAGAGCTTCCATGTACTATCATTATGCACAGTTCATGTTATTCGATAGACCTGAGCTAAAAAAGACATTGCACAAAATCTGTATGGATATATTTCAGAAGGCATTAAAGTATTTGCCGTATCCAGGAGAGAAGTTATACATCCCTTTTGACGAGGGGCAAATACCGGCTCATTTGAGAGTAAGTGAAAAACATGATGGCAGAATCGTCATTATGATTCCTGGTGCAGATGCAACAAAAGAAGAATTATCCACATTTGATGAAGTTTTTCTTGAAAGAGGAATTTCAACTTTGACAATAGATGGACCGGGACAAGGCGAAACAGCAAATGAAATACCTTATAGCAAGAAGGCTTTCGACCATGCAATACAAGCAGTGGTAGCTTACATAGAGAATGAGCTTGGTTATGATAAAATAGGAGTTGGTGGGATAAGTTTTGGTGGATATTTAGGACCTAGAGCTGCATCTGTCAGTCCGTCAATCAAAGCAGCTTTTGGTTGTGGAGGACCATTTGACTTCCGTGACATAGAGATTATGGGGCCCATATTTTATGCTGATTTTGCGCATGTTTTAGGAGTGAAAACTTACGAAGAAGTGCTTGAGCTTCGTGATGAGATAGATCTCAGTGATGTGATTAGCGATTTAAAATGTCCGCTAATGATCGTACATGGCACAGAAGACAAAATCATAGATGTGAAACATAGCAAACCCATAGTTGAACGATCATCTTCAGTAGAACCCAATTTGGTTATCATTGAGGATGGCAACCACGTATGCAACAATTACGTATACATTTATCGACCAATGATAGGTGATTGGATGGTGGAGAAACTCCAATAGAAATTATACGAACAACATAAGGAAAGGAAGGCGAGTATGAGAAAAGAAAATTATTACAAAAAAAATGCATGGTGGGCAAGTCCCTATAACGATAAAGAAGAGGTCTTAGCCAAAATCAACAAACCGGAAAAAGTAGAAATACATGATGCCACATTAAGAGATGGCGAACAGACGCCAGGCGTTGTTTTTTCAGTAGATGATAAGATTAGGATTGCAGAAATGCTCAATGAAGTGGGTGTTGAGCGGATTGAAGCCGGAATGCCCGCCGTTTCAAAAGATGATTATGAGGCAATTAAAGGGATCACAAAGAGAAATATGGATGCCAAGATTTTCACCTTTGCCAGAGCCATGCGAAAAGACATTGATATGGCAGTGGAAACAGGCGCCAATGGCGTGGTGATCGAAGTGCCGATTGGGTATCCAAAACTGAAATATCAATTTGGATGGACTTGGGAAAATGTCTTGGACAAAAGCATGGATTGCATCAATTACGCGAAAAGCCAAGGTTTGCATGTGGTCTATTTCCCTTATGATACCACACGAGCAAGAGAAGAAGACTTAACAAATCTGATGACAGGCATCATGGAAAATTCTCCACCCGATTCTGTGGGTGTTGTGGACACTATGGGCTGTGCTTTGCCTCAAACGATTGACTATTTGGTAAGAAAAATGAAAAAACTCACCAATGGATTGCCTGTGGAAATTCATACGCATAATGATTTTGGCATGGCGGTTGCAACAGAAATCGCAGGCATATCAGCCGGTGCTTCCGTAGCCCATTCTTGCATTAATGGATTAGGAGAAAGAACGGGAAACGCGGCATTAGAAGAGCTGATGGTTGCTATGAAAGTGCTTTTGGGCACAGACAATGACTATAAACTAGACAAAATGTTAGAACTGAGCCGTATGGTGGAAGAAATATCAGGTGTGAAGCTTGCTCCAAACAAGCCGGTAGCAGGAAAAAGAAATTACACGAGAGAATCAGGTATTGGTGTTGACTTGGTACTTAAGCAACCTCTAGCCATGTTTGCGACGGACCCTCAGTTGTTTGGACGAACAGGTGACATCGTTTTAGGAAAGAAAAGTGGAAAAGCCTCAGTTGAGTACTATTTGGACAAACTGAATATTCAAGTTTCTGAGGAAGGGATTGCAGAAATATTGAATCGAGTCAAAGAAACAGGTACACTTAACAAGAGAATCTTAACCACGGACGAATTCCTTGAGATAGTCGAGAAATGCAAATAGGAGGAAAAGATGTTTAAAATAATTGATATTAGCCTTCCCCACGAAAATGGAGCAACCGAACCTTTTCCTCCAAAGTTGGAGTTTTCTGACCACAAAACAGGAGCCCATCGATTGGCGAAGCTCGCGGGGATACAAGCTGAAGATTTTCCAGATGCCATGGCATTGGCCACAGATATTATTTCTGGGAGTGGCCATTCAGGAACACATATAGACGCGCCCTTGCACTATGGGCCTGGTAGTGAAGAAAATCCGGCTAAATCTGTAGATCAAGTGCCATTGGATTGGTGTTTTGGTCCCGGAGTGGTTCTTGACATGAGACACAAAGAACCAGGTTCTGAGATTACCATCAAAGATATGAAAGAAGCATTGGACAAAATTGACTATGTACTGAATCCAAAAGACATCGTCTTAATCCATACAGGTTGTGACAAATATTGGGGCACGACGACAGAAAAATACTTGGAAATGCAATCAGGATTGGGAATAGAAGGATTGGACTGGTTGTTGGATCAGGGAATCAGATGCATAGGAATAGACGCCTGGACGTTGGACCGACCTGTAAAAGCCATGGTAGAAGCTTATAGAAAAACAGGCGATAAAAATGAGCTTTGGGGCTCTCATATGCACGGACGAAAGAGAGAATACCTTCAAATAGAAAAATTGGGTTATCTAGAAACCATTCCAAAGCCTCATGGGTTCTTGGTTTCAGCCTTGCCTATGAAGTTCAAAGGTGCAACAGCAGGATGGTGTCGAGCAGTAGCTTTGGTGCCAGAAGAATCTTCATAACAATCATTCAAATTGACGATCCTCCTTAAATTCGTTCAACAAGGCTTTATAAAGCCTTGTTGAACGACAATGTTTTGCGAAAGGATAGACCATGGACTATATCATTCTTAGTTATCACTTACTTATGCCAATGATTCTGTTGGTGGCATTGGGTTACTTCCTCAAGAAAAAAGCAATTATAACAGACCAATATGAGAATGTTAGTTCTAAATTGGTTTTTAATTTGGCTTTGCCGGTGACCATGTTTTCGACGACGGCTCGAGCTAATATGAGAGTTTCCATCACTGGAGAAGTGTGGTTTTTTATCACAGTGACAAGCATTATGCTTATTTGTCTTGGTTTAATTGCTCACTTGGTATCTGTTTTTTTGATTAAAGAGAAACGCACTAGAGGCGCTTTTGTTCAGGGTGCTTTCAGAAGCAACTTTGTCATTATTGGATATCCTATACTGATGAGTTTGTTTGGGGAAGAAGTCATATTGCCGATGACTTTGGTAACAGTATTCTTGATTCCGATTGTCAATGTCATTTCAGTGATTGTTTTGACCATCAACAATCCAGATATTCAGGAAATTGATTATAAGAAGATAGCGGCAAATATCATTAAAAACCCTTTGATTTTAAGCATACTTTTTGGCATTGTATTTTCTCTTATGGAAATTAGGATACCGGTGGTGATTGAAAGCACATTTGCTTCTATTAGAGGGTTGACGACACCATTGGCATTGATTAACATTGGGTCTATGTTCGTTTTTAGCATTCAAATGAAAGATAAAATGATACAGTTGGTTTGTTTGTTTCTGAAGTCATTTCTATACCCATTGGGATGTACAACCATAGGGATACTATTGGGATTTAGGGATCAATACTTGGCAGTGCTTTTTATTGCCATTGCGGCGCCATCTCCACCAAGTGGTTATGTGATGTCAAAATTGATGCATAGCGACGAAGTTTTTTCGGCAAACAACATTGTTTTATCAACCGTCTTATCAGGATTCACCATTTTTATTGGCATTACGACTATGAAATATTTTGGTTTAATCTAATAAATAGTAAATATTTAGAATAGCAACCTCAAGGGTTGCTATTTTTTTCTTGTCAGCAGATACTTTGCCAAAGATTTCAGTCGTTCTCCCTTGTTGCCTAATGGCGCAAGGCTTTTAATGGCTTGATCAGTGGTAGAATTCAGCAACTTTTTGGCTTCATCCAACCCTAGAAGTGAGACGTAGGTTGTTTTTTCATTGATGATGTCGCTGCCTGCAGTTTTTCCTAGCATGGCTGTGGTTTCAGTGTGGTCCAGAATGTCATCTTTGATTTGAAAAGCCAAACCAAGATTTCTGGCATAAGAAATAATGGAATCCAACTCATCTTGATTGGCTTCTCCAGCAAGAGCACCAATATGGCAAGAAGCTTCAATAAGAGCACCTGTTTTTAGTTGGTGCATATGAGCCAGCTGTGTTTGCGTCACTATTCGACCAAACATATCCATTACTTGTCCGCCGATCATGCCTTCTGTGCCTGAAGCGGTCATCAAAGCAGATAGGCAAGAAAGCAGAGTGTCTTCTGACAAGCCCATTCGATGTCGGTTTTCAAGAATCACTTCTACTGATTTATTCAATAGGGCGTCTCCTGCAAGAATGGCCATGGCTTCGCCAAAAACGATGTGGTTGGTAGGCTTGCCTCTTCTTAATTCGTCATTGTCCATTGCTGGCAAATCATCGTGAATCAAGGAATAGGTATGAATCATCTCAACGGCACAAGCAAACGGCAAGATTTGGCGATCGCTTTTTTGGTTAAAAAGATTAAATGTGGTGAGCATTAATATAGGCCGAATGCGCTTTCCTCCTGCCTCAAGACTATAACGCATGCTTTTGTACAGTTGGTTTTGGGTGTTGTCTTTCAAAGGAAGATAACGAGCCACACATGCATTCACCAACTCGACTTGTTCCAATAACCAATCATTTATATTTTCCATAGATTTCCTCCAATAGAGCTAAAACTATTATAACACAAGAGAAAGATTCTGGTGACTAGTTGATGAACCTGATCTTGTTTAATATATAAACACATTCGTCTAGAAAATAGACACAAATCTTGTGAAACATTTGTGAAGAATTGAAAAACAGCGATTTGCTAATTGGCACAATTATTGCTTTCTACTTATATTGGATAACTGTTAGGAGGGTCTTTATGAAAAAAATTGAAAAAGATAACAGCAAGTGCATCGCATGTCGCTTATGCGAACAAGCGTGCAATGAAGAGAACTTTAGCGGGACGGATAAAAAAGTGATCATGATAAAGGAAGAGCAACAACAAAATGAGATCTACGTCTGCAACCAGTGCGGGGAGTGTATTTCTGTTTGTCCGGTAGAAGCGATTTATAGAGATTCAGAAGGTGTGGTTAGAATTGAAGAATCCAAATGTGTGGCTTGTTTGATGTGTGTCGGATTCTGCCCAGAAAATGCTATGTTTTATAACGAACGGGAACTAGTGCCCTACAAGTGTATTTCCTGTGGAGCCTGTGTGGCAGTCTGTCCAACCGAAGCCATTGAAATGCGAGTATAAGGAGGGATGAAATGAATATTGAAGCTATTCGAAACAAACATAAGTTGTTGATGCAGTACGATTATGAGAAAAAGAACCTGCACAGAGGGTACACAGGAAAAACTCTCTACATCAATTTATCGAAGAATATGGTCAAAGAAAAAGACGTCACTGAGGAAATGAAGGATAAGTTCATTGGTGGGAAAGGGTTTGGATTAAAATATCTATGGGATGCGGTAACACCTGAAACCAAATGGCATAGCCCTGAAAATGAGATCATCATTTCATCAGGACCCATTGGAGGAATCACCCAGTATCCAGGAGCTGGGAAGTCTTTGGTGGTCACTTTATCACCATTGACGGACATGCCCATTGACAGCAATGTCGGAGGCTATTTTGGCCCCTATCTCAAGTTTTCGGGTTGGGATGCATTAGAAATTCAAGGGAAAGCAGAAAATGATGTGATTGTATTTATTGATGGCAACAAAGGTGTGGTAACGATTGAAGAAGCCCCCCTTGAAGCCGTGGACGCCCATGTGTTGACGGAACAATTAACAGAAATGTACGGTTTGGATGATGAAGACAAAAAGCATATCTCTGTTATATCTGCAGGCACGGCAGCAGAAAATTCTTTGATTGGGATTTTAAACTTCTCTTTTCATGATGTGAGAAGAAATGTCTCTAGACTCAAACAAGCTGGAAGAGGGGGCATTGGGACGGTATTTAGAGACAAGAAAATCAAGGCGATCGTGATTAGTTATCGTGGAATTACTGGAGATTTGAATCAGCCAGCTGATCTTGGAAAAATTCAGAAAGCCGGATTGAGACTTCACAAGGAAATGGCTTGTTTAGACAAAGAACAGAATGAAATGCGCATGGTGGGAACATGCAACATCATAGACGTGATGGCAGATTATGACCTATTGCCAGTTCATAATTTTAAGTTTGGAACTCACCCTGATGCGAAGAATATATCAACAAAAGTATTCCGAAACAAATACTTCACCCAAGGCATCCCAGATGGCTGTTGGTATGGATGTTCTATGGCTTGTGCCAAGGCGGTGGATCAATTCGAAATCAAGACAGGTCCATACAGAGGACAAGTGGTGACAGTGGACGGACCCGAATACGAGAATGCAGCAGGATTAGGCGCCAATTGTGGTATTTTTGATCCAGAGATCATTATTGAGTTGAACTTTTATTGCGATACCTACGGAATAGACACCATCTCTTTTGGGACCATGACAGCGTTCATTATGGAGTGCTTCGAAAACGGGATCATCGACGAGAAGGTGACCGATGGGATGGAACTAAAATTTGGCAATGGATTGGCTGCATTAGAGTTGATTCATAAGATTTCCAAGGGAGAAGGATTTGGGAAAATCGCCGGTCAGGGAACAAAAAAAATGAAGGCGTTGTTTGTTAAAAACTATGGAGCGGATGAAAGTTTCCTAAACGATATCGGAATGGAACAGAAAGGTTTGGAGTATTCTGAGTATGTGTCGAAAGAATCCCTTGCTCAACAGGGGGGCTATGGATTGACCAACAAAGGTCCGCAACATGATGAAGCTTGGCTGATTTTTATGGATATGGTAAACAATCAAATCCCAACATTTGAAGATAAAGCAGAAGCCTTGCATTATTTCCCTATGTTTAGAACCTGGTTTGGGTTGATGGGTTTATGCAAACTGCCTTGGAATGATGTCACGCCGGCAGACAACAGTCAAACAGATGAACCGGCGAAAGTTCCGGGACATGTTCAGAATTACGTGGAGATATTTGAAGGTGTTACGGGCAAGAAAATAGACAAAGATGAATTGATTCGTCAATCCGAACGAGTTTACAATTTCCAGAGAGTTTTTAACATCCGAATGGGAAAAGGGTTGCGGACTCATGACCAAGTGCCTTATCGATCTGTAGGGCCTGTTACGGAAGAAGAATATTTGTCACGACAAGAGCGATACGACAAACAATTGAAAGAACTTCTTGGGTTGGACCCCAAAGATTATGAGACCAAAGAAAAGGTACAGAGAATGAGAACGTATCGTACAGATCAGTACGAACAATTAATAGATGCGGTTTATGCGAGGAGAGGTTGGACTCACAACGGCATTCCGTCTAAAGAGAAACTTGAGGAATTGGGGATGGACTTGCCGGAAGTGATAGCGGTTGTGGAGAAAGCCATGTTGGATCTTAAATAGATCGATTTAGGAGGAAAAAGTGTACCGATACGCTGAAAGAAAAGAAAATATTAAGCCCTCGCCAATTCGAGCATTGGCAAAACTGGTCCAAGATCCAGAGATTATTTCTTTTGCAGGAGGCATGCCTGCGCCGGAACTCTTCCCCATAGAAGAAATGGCAGAGGTGACGGAAACACTGATCAAAAAGTGTGGCAGACGATCGTTGCAATATAGTGGAACCGACGGTATTCAAGAATTGAAGGAATTGATTGTCGAGCGAATGAAACGTTACGGAGTGACTTGTGAAGCAGACAATGTCATGATCACCTCTGGGTCACAACAAGGACTTGAAATGACTGGGAAGATGCTTATAGACAAAGACGACGTGGTGATATGTGAGAACCCAAGTTATGTAGGGGCGCTGAATGCCTTCGGTGCCTATGCGCCCAAAATGGTTCCTGTAGAGATGGACGATGAAGGCATGCGTATGGATTGTCTGGAGCAAGCATTAAAAGGACATCCTGGTGCTAAGTTTATCTACACGATTCCTAACTATCAAAACCCAACAGGAGTGACACTATCGGTATCTAGAAGAAAAACCCTCGTGAGGCTGTCTAATGATTATGGCGTGCCTATTGTGGAAGACAATGCTTATATGGAGCTTGGTTTTGATGAAAGGGCTATGCCGGTGAAAAGTTTTGATCAAAAAGACGAAGTGATTTTTCTGGGCAGTTTTTCAAAGGTTTTATGTCCAGGGCTAAGGGTAGGATGGATTGTGGCCCCCAAAGAGGTTTTGGGAACTTATAATTTGATCAAACAAGGGGCTGATTTACACACCAACACTTTGGCTCAGATGCAAATTGTTGCTTTTGCGGAAAAACATTCGCTGGACCAACATATAATTAAAATCAAGAAGGCGTACCAGCAACGCCGAGACCAAATGCTCAAGGAAATGGAAGCTTGTTTTCCTGATGGCATTTCTTGGACCTCGCCAAAAGGTGGGATGTTCATTTGGGTGACATTGCCTCAAAACGTGAATGTAAATCGTCTATTTGAAAAAGCTCTTGAAAAGAAAGTAGCTTTTGTGCCGGGCAATGCTTTTTTCCCAGGCGACAATACGACTCAGTCTTTTAGGTTGAACTACGGAACCATGAACGAAAAGCAAATTACAGAAGGGATTCATAGATTGGCGGCTGTATTAGCAGAAGAAGGGATGTAGAGAATGGTAGATTATCTGATTAAAAACGGATGGATCATAGATGGAAAAGGGACAGATGCTTTTAAAGGAGATGTGGCCATTGCGGAAGGAAGAATTAAAAAGATTGGGAATTTAGGAGAGGTCTCCGCCAAAAAGGTCATTGATGCCACTGGAAAATGGATCACACCAGGTTTTATTGACATGCATTCCCACGCAGACACATCAATTTTTCTGTTTCCAGATTGCCAAAGTTACTTGATGCAAGGCATTACAACTTTTTATGGAGGCACCTGCGGAGATTCCAATGCCCCATTAAATCATTATTGGATGAGAAAGTACTGGGAATACGACATGTGGCATGAGATTGACCCTTTTATTTATTATCCTGAAACCATTCAACCGGTTGAAAAAGTCAGACAGGTTGTATTTGACAAAACGGGAGTTTGGATTGATTGGCAAACTTTTGGCCAATATTTGGACAAAGTGGAATCCACGGGGCTTGGAGTCAATATGATTCCGGTTCTTGGACACAGCCAGCTTCGTGCAGATGTCATGGGGAAAAACGGCAACCGACCTCCAACAGTTGAAGAAATGAGACAAATGGAAAAACATATAGAAGAGGCCATGGAAAGTGGGGCATGGGGCATTTCTTTTGGAAGAGATTATCCGCCTAGCGCTTATGGAGAGGAAGACGAGTTGTTGGCTTTACTCAAAAAGGTGAAGGAAAGAAAAGGAAGCTTTAGCATCCATTGGCGTCGCACAGGGACTCGGAATCAATACGCTCGAAAGGCAAATAAGCTGGAGGGTGTGGTTGAAGCATTGGAGCTGGCCCTAAAATCAGGAGTCAAAATGCAATTATCCCACTTAGACACAGGTTTTGACATTTTCCCATCCAATGGAAGACTAGAAACGTTGGCAGCTGAGGAAACGTTGGCTGTCTTGGATGATTATGTAGAAAAAGGTGTGGATTTCGCGTTTGACGTTATTCCGGGGACTAGTGGTGGGATTGTTCATGTGCCTTATCTTGCCGGTTATCTAATGCCTTGGTTAAAGCAATCAGGCTCGATGAAGAATTTTCATGAAAACTTGAAATGCAGAGATTATCGTACAAAACTCATGGACCATTTACGAGCAGGTCATTGGTACAACATCAACCCCAAGCTAGATCCTGAGTG
>Ga0334895_1000641_pt1 | contig 43962 bp, 41 predicted proteins | sample GraSluR3_MG_7_FD_207229 | JGI IMG/M metagenome (GOLD analysis project Ga0334895, IMG submission 207229) | Sludge microbial communities from methane-producing bioreactor in Wageningen University, Netherlands - Granular Sludge_31_05-R3 | ecosystem: Engineered > Bioreactor > Anaerobic >... | reverse complement strand
AGCATGCGCCAGCTAGATGTTATGAGGTATTAATCCCAGTTTCCCAAGGCTATCCCTCTGTATAAGGTAGGTTACTCACGCGTTACTCACCCGTCCGCCGCTAAGACAATGTTTAACACTCAATCCTCTGCATGTATTCTCAAGCTTTTTTCGCGTAAAGACCTCTTTTCATTCGGTCTTGTGCTGGCTTAAGCTTTTTGTGCAAAAAACTCAGTGTTAAACATCGTCTCCGCTCGACTTGCATGTGTTAGGCACGCCGCCAGCGTTCGTCCTGAGCCAGGATCAAACTCTCGTTTTTAACCTGCTTAAAGCTTTCGCTTTTTGCTCTTTTTTATTCGCTGACTTTACGTCTCGAAATTACTTCTTTTTTTCTCTAAAGAATTACGTTTGCTATGTGTTATTCTATTGTCTAGGTTCTGCTTCGCTATCTTTCGACAGCTTTTATAGTTTAACATCACCCTCACTGCTTTGTCAATATCTTTTTAAGGGGATTCTATTTATGCTTTCTTCACCATCATTGATTTATTGACCCCAAAACCGTTTTTCTATAACCTCCCACATCTCTGGAGTCCCATAGTCTAGTGCCCACACTGCTACTCCTGCAAGATCAAAGTCGTATACTAAGTCTAATCTGTTTTCTAAAGAAACCGTATCCTCCATCCAAATCTGATATAAAATATTCCCGTCAGTTGCTTCTCCATAATTCTGTCCTGCTTGTGCATCAAATTCGAAGGTGAAATCGTGGTTGTTTACAAAGTTTATTGCCGTTTGAAGTCTCAATGCTGTAACATCATATCGAACACTGCCATTTTCATAAATGGTTTCCCATAATCTAGTGTAAAAAGGTATCCCCAAAACAATTTTATTGGCTGGCACTAACTCAACCAATCCTTTCAAACCATTTTCAACCCAAGGAATTGAAGCAATTGGTCCTATACCATGCTCAGGTCGTGTTCTCTCATCGTATGCCATTAACATAACATAATCAGAATATTTGCCTATCGTTTTTCTATCATAAAACAAAGACCAAGTAGGGCTTTGTGACAAAATGGTGATATCTACTGACATTGAAAGATTTGCATTTCTTGATGCGATGTATAAGTCTCGCACAAAAACTGCGAATACTTCTTTATCTTCCAAGTAAATATTTTCATAGTCTAAATTAATCCCATCATATTGGTTTTGTATGGCTATGTTGATAATTTGTTTGATTGTGTTTGATCTATATGTCGGATCATTTAACATCTTAGAAGTCAAGCTTGGATCAAATGAATTGGTGAATGCTGGCCATACTTCAATGTTTTGTCTTTGATAATACTCAACATATTCGGCAAGCGACCAGTCTGTATAACCAAAATCCTCTTCTAAGTCATGCCAAGTTGGGCTGATAGCGTTTAATCCACCAACCAGTGTCGGCGTTACAAAAGCATTGGGTTTTCTTGTGAAGAAATCCCATGCCATCACAATTTTTTTGCTCTCCTGATTTAAAAGCTCTACTGGTGGCGTTACCACTTTATTAATAGAAACATTTTGTTTCTTTGCATAACCAATGCCATCATTATATTTCAATACTACCCATTCGTTATCGTAGCTATATCCTCTCAAAGTCGTTCCGGAGGAAATCTTCCCAAACCTATTTCTTATCGACTGAGATGGACTTTCATATACCCAAAATGACCGATTAGCCACAACATGATAATAATTATTATCTATATAAACGCTTTCTTTGTCTACTTCTATCGTATAACCAGCCTCCATGCTTTCTCCAACAAATACTGTACTGATAAATACCTTTTGGTCTTCAACCATGAATCTGTCACTCTCTAAAGGCAAGTCAAGTGTCAATCTATTATAGCTCTTATATATGTAAATGGTTTTGTCTTGCTGATCATAATAGGCATCTAACAGATCGTTACCAACAAGAAGATCAAACGATACATAATGCTGGTCATCAATATATCTATACCCTGCTTCATCACTAATTTGAATTCCATTCACAAACACGCCCTTTGAAGACATGCTACTCCCCCTATAAAATATGGCAAACACAATGGCAATAATAAGCGCGCTAATAATAAGTATCCCACATGTTTTTTTCATCTCAACCCCACAAATTCTAAATTATATACCAACCACTTCTTTTATCATATTTGCAACTTCGTCATCTGGATTAATTTTCAAAGCGAGTTCAATATCCTTTAGTGCTTTTTCTTTATTCCCGAGATAATGATGGGCTACCGCTCTGTTTGAAAGTATCTCGCTATTTTGATCAAGTGCAAGTGCTGCATCTAGGTATGTTATTGCGTCTTCAAATCTTGATAGGCTCATGTAACATAGTGCGAGTTCATTCATTGCACCACTTTGGTCAGGCTTAAGCTTGATCACATTTCTAAAGTAATCTGCCGCAATTTGAAATTCTTCAATCTGCCTAAATCCCAATCCAATTAAGAACAGTAAATTCCACCAATTTGGATTCAAATTGACAAGTGGAAGCAATTTATCCAGTCCCTCTCGACTTCTACCTTTTAAAATAGCGTTACTTCCTATTTCATAGTCAACCAATTTCTCCAATTTCTCCATCTCTTCTCGTATCTCTTGTTTTCTCATCTCGTCCTGATCTAGTGATAAGAATGTCTCCCAAAAATCCTTTGAAGTAATATATCTACCAATATTTTTGTAATAGAAGCCTAGTTTGTAATAAGGCAAAGAAAACTGATTATCCATCGAAATACTTTCATGATAAAGATCGATTGCCTTTTGAAATAGCAGCCTTGATTTTTCACCCATATTTTTTGATGCGTAATCAACAGATAATCGTTCAAGACTGTCTGCAAAAATAAAAAGGTTTCTTGCACTCCTATTTTGGGCAACCAAAGCTTTTGAAAAAACGACTTCTATTTCCACAAATTCTGATTGATTGTTTATCAATTGAATGATATAGGCTTCTATATTGGTTGTAAGCGCACTCAAGATTTTTTGATAAATCTGATTGTATTTAAAACCACTATCTAGACCAATCAAAAAAACCATGCCTTTCAATAAATGTCCAACTTTCAAAACATCCGCCTTATCAATTTGTTGGATATCCTTCATGAAATCCTCTATAAGCAAGGGAACTTCTACGGATTCTTCTAATACGTGTTTTAACTCTCCTGTTGTCAAAATAGCTCCCTTTTTCAAGGTCAAAAACAAAATTGAATCTATATGTTTATCTTTTATGAAATCCATTATATCGTTTGCCATCTGTCTTCTCCTTCAAAAAAATGTGTTACGTCTATTCTTTTACTTCTTTCGAAAATATTATCTTTTGAACCATACAAATAAGCAACCATTTTGCCGCCTTTCTCAATCAGCCTAAAATGATTAACAAGTTTCTTGTTTGGCACATCCAAATATTCTTTGAAGTATTGCTCCTTAAATTGTGTGTTTTTAAGGAGCTTGTGTTTGTATGGGATCCAGCTCCTTTCATCTTTAGCATACAAAAAAGTTGGGATTTCATGATCGCGTTCAGACAGCAAAAAGTCATCAAGCAAAGACTCTTCTCCATTTAATCCTATTAGGTTTATCATAAAATCATTAAGATAGTCATACAAGTCTTTCCTCTTATGAGAGACTAAATCTATATGATTGACATGCCAATAGTCTGAAAACTTTTCAAAAAAATTAAATGGTGTCATGTGTTGCGTAATTAAATTTAACGTATTCGAGAACCGACTCTCATCATAATAACGTGTGACTAGCTTCTCAATTCGTTTTAAAGAAAGCAATTCTTCAAATGACATGTCTTGCGTTTTAATCACTTCATAAGGCGCTTGATCCATAAATTCGATTTGATAATCCTTGTGTTTCTTATGAATCGTCGTGCCTTTCAAAACTTTCAAAAACCCCAATTGCAATTTGTGGGCGCCTAAGTGATAAACTTTGTTAAATGAGTCTTTAAAACTCTCATAATTTTCTCCTGGTAACCCAGCAATTAAATCTAAGTGAATATGTGCATTATTCCCTTCCATCATTCTATTTACTACTCTTGCCAACTTTTCGAAGTTTGACACTCTTCCAACCTCTTGTAAAGTTCTAGGATTCACCGATTGAACGCCAATTTCAAATTGGAACATGTCTTGAGGCAATTGGTTGAAATATGTCAGTAATTCTTCATCTATTATTTCAGCTGTCAGTTCCAAGTGAATCTTGCAATGATTCTTGTTTGTTTTAACAATATAATCTAAAATCTCTATTGTTCTATATTTATTGAAGTTAAAAGTCCTGTCTACAAATTTAATGGTTTTAGGTTGCATTTTCATCAACTTATCTAAATCATTCTTAACTCGGTCCACCGACAAGTACCTTACTCCCTCACGGTTTGACGAAATACAAAAAGAGCAGTTGAACGGACAACCTCTAGATGCTTCATAATATATATATTGATTGCTAAAGTTATTTTCGCCACAATAAGGATACACTAATTCGTTCATATCGATAACGGACGCCTCTTGTTCATTGTGGATCACTTCATTATTCTTTCGGAATGTAAGCCCAGCTATTCCTTCTAAACTTCCTTTGCCCCATTTTATAAGAAGTTCATGAAGAGGCTTTTCTCCTTCTCCACGAATAATATAATCAACATAAGGGAATTTGTTCATAAAATCGATTGTGTCATAAGAAACTTCTGGCCCTCCAAGTAAAATCTTGATTCTGTTAGTTCCCTTCTTGATCGCTTCAGCTAATTGCATTACTTTACTTATATTCCAAATGTAGCACGAAAAAGCCAACACATCTGGTGACCCTTCCATTATTTTTCCCAAAATATCATGCATGTCCTGATTAATTGTGTATTCTTTAAAATCTATATCATAATCACCTTGGCTTTTCACATAGTGAACAAGCTGGCGTATGGCTAAACTGGTGTGTGTGTATTTGCTGTTGATCCCAATCATTCTTATTTTCATTTTTTCCTCTTGTCTTGTAGCATTACAGCTCCAAATTTAGTATTGATGATAATTGTTTTTCTGCTTTGACACATCCCATTAAATAGAACCCGTACTTCCCCAAAATTTTTATGCCTAACTATGGATCCCGGAAGACTATAATATAGTTTTGAATCGCAGTTATGGTTGGTCATTGTTTCACCATAGCCACTCCTGAGTCCTAGAAGGTATTCCCACAAATGTTCCACTAATCTCTTTTCTTGCCGAGTTTCAGTAACTTGAAGAGGTTTTATCTTCAGCAGTTTGTGTATTATTGAACTTTCTAAAATATCTTCTCTATAACTTTTTTTCTCCAATAAAGTTACCCTTGATTGCTCAAATTGGATGATATCGCATGTGTCGTGATGATGGGTTAAATCAACATATGATATGCCAATCATACGCTCTTTTACATAATCTTGAACACATGATTGATCGATTAACTGAAGTGTTCCTGAAATCACAAAAGAAAGGTGTAGCAACTCTGGAATCTTTCCTGGTGGTATGTTGAAAAAACGAAAGTACTCAAATAGTGTCCTGTCCAAATCTTTATCGCATTGGTTTGAGATAATGATTGGCAACATACCAAATTCAATTACTTCTTCAAATAAAAACTCTCCCTTTTCTTGATAATACTGCCACAATTCCATTTCTTCAATTAATCTTTCTTTGTTGAGTGACACTCCCGAGTGATCTGAGTATTGTAGACACTTTAGAATAATGATCAAAAATTGAAAGCTGTTAGTGAAAAAAATCAAACCCTCTGTCTCTTTGATTCTCTCAAGTTCTTTTGGTAAGGTCCTCTGGTACTCAGTTGCCAAATAAAAAAAAACGTTCTTTAAGCAATCCATCTTATGCTCCTAAAAAAAATATAGCTGACATGTCAGCTATATTATATAAGCTTTTTTAATAGTTATCAAACTCTATTCTATATGTGTTTGCATACTCTAAAATTGTAACAGAATAAGTGCTCATTGCTGGATTGGTGTAACCATTCCTTGAAGCCATATATTTCTCAAGTCCATATTGGCCTCTATTGTAAGATGACAATGTCATATGAATATCACCATTATAAAAATCATAAAGATATTTTAATTGTGTAGTGAACAGCAATATATTATATTCTGGATCAAACAATAATTCAGGATCGTAGGCAATGCCCATATTGTTCGCAACCGGTCTTGCAGTATTTGCCATTAATTGACCCAATCCTCTTTCTCCTAATGCCCCTACTACATACGGATCAAAATTGCTCTCCACCCGAATAATCCCAAGCAACAAGAATACATCAATGCCTATTACTTCACTTTGTTTAATTAGCTTGCCTATTGCCTCGTCGCTTAATCCTGTGAGCTCCGCTATATATCCTTCCAACTCTCTTTCCGTTGTAGCTCTCTCCTCTTCAACAAGACTCAACAATCCTTCCATTTCAAAATCGTTGATTACACGAATCGGTTCATTTCCTATCGGCGATAATATCACCATGTCATCACTTTCTTCAAATGATTCTATTTTGTCTTCAGCTGTTGCTACTTGTATCGTCAGCATAATGACAACTATCACAAGTATAAAAGATATGACCTTTGTTTTGATTTGCATGATTATAATTCCTCTTCTTCATATTCACATATAATGGAACTATTCCAACCATCAATGCGAAGTATTTTGGCCAAAAAGCAAGGATTTTCTCCGTTTTTTCTTTCTGGTCTGATGAACAAAGTGTATTATAATTCACCAATTCCGTAATGTCAACACTTATTAATTTGTTTTTCTTATCGAACCCACTCTACATTTTCCTAGGTGTCTCAATCCCTAGAAGTTCTAACCCATTTTTTATGGTAATGTTGACCGCATAAGTAAGTAGCGTTCTAGCAGCCGTCAACTCTTTGTTGTCTGTCAAAATTGGACAATGGTGATAGAAGCGATTAAACTTTTGAGCAAGATCAACGATATATCTTGTAATATAAAACGGCTCATTTTTTTCCATAGAGCTTTCAATAATTTCTGAAAAATTAGCAATGGATTTTATCACTTCGAACTCTTTTTCATCTACCAAACTGTCATAATTGACTTCAGTAGTGATCTCATTGTTATATTTATCAAGTATACTACACGTTCTAGCATAAGTGTATTGGGTGTATGGGCCTGTTTCACCCTCAAAACTCAACGTTTTTTCCCATGAAAAAGTGTAATCTTTGATTCGATTATTATAAAGTTCTTGGAAAAGAACAGCTCCAATCCCAACTTTTCTGGACACCTCTTCTTTGTCTTCAAGGTCAGGATTTCTTTCATCAATGATTTCAAGTGTCTTTTCAACTGCCTTTTTGAGAACATCTTCAAGGAAAACCACTCTTCCTCTTCGTGTCGAAAGTGTTCCTTCTTCCAAGCTCACCATCCCAAAAGGCACATGAATGCAATCACTTGCCCACTCATAACCCATTAGCTCCACAATCTTAATCCATTGTTTAAAATGGAGGTTCTGCTGTGCTCCAACTACATATATGTTTTTGTGGAAATCATATGTGTCTTTTCGATATATGGCAGCCGCAATATCTCGGGTGATATACAAAGTAGATCCGTCACTTTTTTGTATTAGTGGAGATGGCATTCCATAAGGTTCCAAGTCAACTATTTTTGCACCTCTTGAGTCTACAAGCAAGTTTTTCTCAACCAATTCCTTCATGACACGTGGCATCTTGTCTGAATAAAAGCTTTCTCCTGCGTAAGAATCAAATTTTATATTCAACATTCCATAAACTCTATTGAATTCTAACATACTGACATCTTTAAACCATTGCCACAGCTCTATCGCCTCTTGGTTCCCTTTTTCTAGTTGATTGAACCAATATCTGGCTTCGTCAATCAATGTCTCATCCTTTTCTGATTCTGCGTTAAATTGAATATAAAGTTTTAACAATTCTGGAATGGGGTTTTTTTCAACTGTTTCCTTGTCTCCCCATTTTTTATATGCAGCTATCAGCATACCAAACTGTGTCCCGTAATCCCCCAAATGGTTGATGGCAATGGCATTGTAACCCATGAAAGCATATATTTTATACAATGAATTGCCTATAACCGTTGTTCGAATATGTCCTATATGAAACGGCTTTGCAATATTGGGTGATGAGAATTCAACAATGACGTTTTTCCCTTTTCCAATGTCACGACTGCCATATTTGTCTTTTTGTTGAAAAACTGTCCCTAAAACTTCTTGAGTCATGTGGGTTTTGTTCACAAAAAAATTAATGTAAGGTCCTTCATTCACAATTCTTTCAAAAAGATCCCCCATTTCAATTTTATTGACAATATCTTCAGCAATAACTTTTGGTGATTTCCTCAAAGCTTTTGACAATTTAAAGCATGGAATCGCAAAATCTCCTAATTTTGAGTTGGGTGGAATCTCTATGATCTCTAACACTTCATCCACCGATAACGTGTCTGTCACATTGCTAAATAATTCAGCTGCCTTCTGTTTATAATCCATCGTTGTTACCTCCGCAAAATTGTTATTTGAGATTAGCACACAGCCCAGTTGTTGTCAATGATTAACACTAGCAATCATCCTCATTTAAAACTTGGATGCCATTTTGCTTTAGCATCTCAGCTGTAAGCCCTTCTCCTTTTATTAAAGTTCCTGAAAATGTTCCGTCATATATCTTGCAGCTCCCACATGAAGGGCTGTTTGATTTAAGAATAGCTTGTCTCACATGATAGATTGATGCGATTTTCATTGTTTCTTCCGCACCTTTTCTAAATGCTTCTGTTACATCAACCCCATCACTTTGAATCACTCTTCTTGCTCCTCCAACTACTATGATTTCACACGGCAATCTAGGTGTGGGCAATCCTCCCAACTGCTCTGGGCAAACTGGGATCATTCCATCTCGATTGGCAATATTTCGAACTTTTATGTTAAGATTATGTTTCCCATTATATCTGCAATGAATACCAAGTAAACAAGCACTTACCAATATCATAAAACCTCCTCTTTAAAGCTTGACAATTGTAATGCCCGTTCCTCCTTCACCATATTCTCCAATCCGAAAAGAATGCACCTGCTTATGTCCTTTTAAATACTCCGTGACACCCTGTCTAAGTATGCCCGTTCCTTTTCCGTGGATAATTTGAACCTCATTCAATCCAGCCAAGTATGCATTGTCTATATATTTATCCAGCTCCAAAAAAGCCTCCTCGAGGCTTAGCCCCCTAAGATCGATTGAGCCCTTGACTGATTTGATATCAAGTTTAGACTTTTTGGACCCCTTTTCATGTTTTATATTATCTAAAGTCTTATTAACCTTTTTCAATGTGTTTACAGGTACGCTAATTTTCATAGCACCGGCCTGCACCATTACTTTTCCATCATTGCTTGGTTCAGATATGACCTGTCCTTGTTGTCCAAGAGAAGGAATAAAAACATAATCCCAAATCGCAACATTTTCCTGCCCTTCGAATTTTTCCAAAGTATAGCCATCATTTTTCATTGATTTAATGGCCGAGTTAAGTTGTTCTCTATAATCGTTGACATCTTTTCTTATGTTTTTATCTAATAAGCTGCTGTAATTTTCCAGTTTGTTGATTATTTCAGTGGATTCTTTTTTAGTGTTTTCCAGTATTCTTCTAGCTTCATATTTTGCATCTCTTAATATCCTATCCTTTTGTGCTTTTAATTTCTCTTCTTCTTGCCGGATCTTCTGTTTTAACTGAATTTGATCAGATTTAAGCCTAACTATTTCTTCTTTAGCCTCACTGATCTCTATCCTGTCTTTTTCTATTTGCCTTAAAGCGTCTTCAAAATCAACGTTATGTTTTTCAATTAGATTTTTCGCTTGTTCAATGATCTCGCTATTTAATCCAAGTTTTTTTGAAATCTCAAACGCATTTGATTTTCCAGGAACACCAATTGATACTTTATAGGTTGGGCTTAGCGTCTCCACGTCAAATTCAACGCTTCCATTCATCACTTCCGGGTGTGTCAAAGCATACACTTTCAACTCACTGTAGTGTGTCGTTGCCACCGTAACAATGTTATATTGCCCCAGCTTATTTAGAATCGCCATCGCGAGGGCCGCACCTTCTATAGGATCCGTTCCCGCTCCAACTTCATCAAGAAGAACTAACGCATCAGACTCTATTTCATCCATAATAGATACAATGTTTTTCATATGAGATGAAAAAGTACTTAAACTTTGTTCTATACTTTGCTCATCTCCTACATCGGCATAAATATTAGAAAAAACGGCTATATCCGTCCCGCTAGCTACTGGAATATGCAGACCATATTGTACCATTAAAACGAATAAACCGATGGTTTTTAATGATACTGTCTTTCCACCTGTGTTTGGACCTGTTATAATCAATGTTTTGAAATCCTTGCCCACCCATATGTCGATAGGCACAACCAATCCTTTTGGAATCAGTGGGTGCCTGCCTTTTTTTATGTTAATTCTCATGTCTTTGTTTAAGAGAGGTTCGTTACAACTCAATTCTAGTGAAAGCTTTGCCTTTGCAAAGATGAAATCAAGCTCCCCCATTATATGTTCATTCTGGATGATTTCATCTCCAAAATCTGCTACTTCAGCAGAAAACTCTGCTAGTATTCTCTCAATTTCTCTCTTTTCTTCTATTCTCAAAGTGCTAATCTCATTGTTGATTTCAACGATTTGTAAAGGCTCAACAAAAAGTGTTGCACCACTTGCTGATTGATCATGAATTAAGCCTTTGACTTGGCCTCTGTACTCTTGTTTTACTGGTAACACATATCGATCATTTCTCATCGTAACAATGGATTCTTGTAAGTATTTTTTATATGTCGCCGAAGTAATCATATTGTTTAGCTTATCTCTTACTTGTTGATGTTTAAGGTTTATATCACGCCTGATTTGTCTTAGCTTTTTGCTTGCACTATCTGCAATCTCTTCCTCGCTTATGATCGCAGAAAAAATCAGATTCTCAAGTGCTGTGTTTTTGTTGATCTGTTCTGCTAAGTTTTCCAATATTTTAGCGTGGGAATCATCCTCTTTCTCGTCGGTTTTGGATGCCAAATATTGTTTCATCACACGTGATCCTCTTAACATATCTCCTATTTTCAACAACATACCAGGATTCAAGATGCCACCCATTTTGGCTCTTTTGATGTGAGGCATGACTGGATAGACGCCACCTAAAGGTGGCATCCCTTTGCTAAGAATAATCATTACTCCTTCTGAAGTCTCTTTTTGCCTTGCTTTTACTACCTCAATATTAGATGTAATCTCATTTCTTGTTAGAAAGCTCTTCCCAAGAGCTGTTTCTGTTTTCATTTCCAACATGATTAGTATTTTATCAAATTCAAGTGTTTTTTGAAGTTTTTCGTTCATATCATCACCCTAATCAATCTCTTTGTAATAATAACCTCTTGTGATTGCGCCTTCCATGGCCACCTGCTCATCCTTTAATCCTTTGTCGATTAATTGTATAAAATGATTGATTTCTTCTGGATCATCGCTGTCAATTCTTACGAAGTCACAATCTGTTTGGACAATTTCTTTTATCTTATCGATCATATTAAGCGGGATAGGATTGAATAATGTCGTTATTCCTCTGACTCTAGCTGCAGGTATTCTACTTCCTTTTCTGTCTACCAATTGGTATTTGTTATACCAATCACAATCAGTGCAATTATCTTCATTTTCACAGCCTTTCAACGCAGATAACGGACAATTCCTAATCGTCATTAATGGTAATCTTGAAAAAACAATTGCTTCGGTTTGAATAGAAGTTGTTTGATTAATTCTTTTTATGTTATCCAAACTTGATTCAACCGAATGTGTCATGCAACTGACTCCCTCATTTGCTAATACTTGGGCGCTAAAAGAGTTCATGATGTTGAGTTGGAAATCAGCATGAATCGTGCCTAGTTTATGCTTTCGAGCAAAGCCTAAGGCATCCAAATCATCCGCCTGGACACCTGTAAGCACTTGACCTAGATTCCCACAAATCTTTAATACTGTCTCGTAATCAGCTCTTTTAGAAGCATTTCTCATAGATAAAATCCATTTCACTTGTTTTTGTCTCAAAAACTCCATAAGAGTTTCATCCATAATATCATATGGCACATAGAGCAAATCAATCCCGTCTAAGTTAAGAAGGCTCACATCCAATTTGTCCCTTAAGTAAACCGCTTTTTTAGGTGCAATGCTACCCCTTTTTTTCTTTGGCAAAAACAAGTCCACCTCTCTTGTCAATTGAGGTTTTTCCCCCATTATCAATTTCTCCAATTGTGCCAGAGCATCTCTTCTCATTCCATTGATGGTGGACTTGCTCACAAAAGCAGTTTCTTCAATATGAATATCCGTTTCAGACAGTCTAAATACTGTCCCTCCAAGTTTTGACAATTGTTGTTGTATTTCAGTTGAAGTAGTTGGAGTTTTTTTTGCTTGCACAACCTCTTCATTTCCTGTTATCGTAACCGAGAATCCATTTGTGTCAGCTTTCATCTGGATTCTTTTTCCCACTTCTACAACTATTTTAAACTGAATATCTCTTTTATTTGCAATATCTCCGTTTTTTATGGTCTCTGATACAATTCGACTTATCCTTGAATCGGTCGTTTTATAGAGAGTATCGCCCCTTCTCATTTGATGAAAGTTGTTCATGAGAACATGATCTCTTGCTTCAGAATAAGAAATTTTCTGTTTTGTGCTTCTATGGAGAATGTGATCCACTGCAAATCCTTTTTCTCCATCATTTATTGAAACACCATCTCCAATTTCAATATGATCTCGTAGTTTTATCTCGGCTAATCCTTTATTGATTCTGACTACCTGACCTAATTCTGTCCCTCGATGCTTGGGTGTGTCTCTTGCAGTCATATTTTTGCCAAAATCACCAAATGTAAATCCTTTTGTGAATCCACGATTGAAGGTTGCTTCAGCTTGATTTTCCATATCATGATCTTCTATTCTATTTATAATATTCCAATAAAATCTAACGACTCGGTCTACATATTCAGGCTTTCTCATACGTCCTTCAATTTTAAATGTAGTGACACCCGCATCGATTAGATCATGAATTTTCTTGCCAACTTTTAGCTCTTTCATACTCAATGGGTAGAGAGTTGTTTTATTGAGCTTATCTCCTGTAGATTTTTCTATAATATCAAACGCCAAGCGACAAGTTTGGGCACATCTTCCTCTGTTCCCACTTCTTCCTCCAAAAAAAGAACTGATATAACACTGTCCTGAGTAAGCACAACAAAGAGCGCCATGAATAAAGGCTTCTAGCTGTACGTTTGTTTCTTCCGCTATTTTCTTTATCCTTTTCAGCGGAACTTCTCTTCCCATTACAACTTTTTTTATGCCATAGTTTTGGATGATACTTATTCCATAACCATCGGTAGCTGCCATTTGAGTGCTGCCATGCAAAGACAATTCCGGAAGAAACTTGCTTACCACTTGCATCAATCCAATGTCCTGAATGATAATTGCGTCTGCTTTCATTTCATATAGCTTTTTGACATATTTCCATGCTGATTCTATCTCCTCGTCTTTCAACAAAGTATTTACTGTAACATAGACTTTTACACCCGCCAAGTGAGCATACCGAATTAACTCTTCGAAATCTTCATCCGAAAAGTTATCCGCAAATTGTCGCGCATTGAAGCTTTTCCCTCCCATGTAAATAGCATCTGCGCCACTTTTAACTGCTGCTATAAAGGCGTCTTTGCTGCCCGCAGGAGATAATAATTCAATATTTTTCATCGTAGACTCCCATAAATTAAAATAAACTGATGAAGTCATCAGCTTATTCATTCTCTTAAATCGATTTCTTCTTTCAGTAGAAACAAGTCATGAGACATTTTTTTTATTTTTTGCTCGAGTTCTTTATTGACATCTTCTAACAAATCAATTTCTTCATCTCTTTCTCGGAGAATTGCCTCGTACTCAATTATTTTGTTTTTCAAACTTTCAAATTCGCCATTTTTTTGTATCAATTCTTGCAAGTACTTATCCTTCTCTATTGTCACTTCGTCTAAATCTTTCTTGATGGTCGCATTTTCATCTCTCATCTTTTTTACATCCGAAAGACTTATCACTTCTTTTTTTGTTTTTTTCTCAGCTTCTAGCTGATTAACTGCTTTTAGATATTTGTCACCGAGTATAAATGTTGTGAAGATGAGAGAGGAATAATTGTCAAACTTTTTATCTGCTGTTTTGAATTGACTAATTTTAGAATTAATCATGGATTCGATTCTTTTGACATATTCAATATTTTCGTCAGTTTGAACTGTGTATTTTTTACCGCATATATTGATATCGAAACGATTGTATTCCGGCATAACATCTCCTCATTCCGCATTTTTCTTCATTTTCTCACAATTGGATAGAAACGTCAAATGGAATTTGGATAGAATGCACTTCATAATAGATTTTCCGATTAAAAACTCATCTTGCCTTGAGCTATGAAATTGACATGTTCACATATGTTTGTAGCATGGTCCGCAATTCTCTCAAGATAGCGTCCTACGAATAACAAGTCAACCACTTGGCTCATTTCTTTTTCATTTCGGCTTAATATTGACAACAATTCAATATAGATTTTTTTATAGAGATCATCCACTATATCATCCATGTCAAATACTTGTTTTGCCAATAACACATCTTCCTTAACATAGGCATCTAGAGACATTCTTATCATCTGTTTGCTGAGCTGAGCCATCTTAGGAATGTCGACCAGTGGTTTTATGAACTCTTTATTGCCTCTCTCTATCACAATCTCAGCGATATTTTCACTATAATCTCCAACTCTTTCCAGGTCACTTATCATTTTAATAATGCTGATTACCTTTCTCAAGTCTTTAGCCATAGGCTGCTGTAAAGCAATTAATCGTATCGCTTTTTCCTCAAGTTCCAGTTCTGTTTTATCAATTTCATCTTCAAAGTCAATCACTTTCAACGCTAGTGAAACATCTTTCTCCAATAACGCTTTTATTGACATGTCTAAAATTCTCTCTGCCATGGCTCCTAAATGCAATATTTCGTGATTTAAACTCTTCAACTGTTCATCATACTTTTGACGCATATAACCCTCCATCAACCGAATCGACCTGTTATATAGTCTTCAGTTTTCTTGTTTGTTGGATTTGAAAATATTTTTTGTGTGTCATCATATTCTATCAACTCTCCCATCAAGAAAAAAGCTGTTTTGTCAGATATCCTAGCGGCTTGTTGCATTGAATGCGTCACAATCACAATGGTGTATTCTTGCTTGAGGTCCAAAATAAGGTCCTCAATTCTTCCTGTGGCAATAGGATCTAAAGCCGAAGTAGGCTCATCCATCAATAATACATCCGGACTGACAGCCAAAGCTCTTGCTATACATAGTCGTTGTTGCTGACCACCTGACAAGCTCAGAGCGTTTTTTTTGAGTCTGTCTTTGACTTCGTCCCATAAAGCCGCTCTTTTAAGACTGTTTTCTGCAATCTCCATCAAGAGATACTTGTCTTTTATGCCATGAATTTTCGGCCCATAAACGACGTTTTCATAAATGGATTTTGGAAATGGATTCGGTTTTTGGAATACCATTCCTACTCTAGTTCGCAATTCTTCCACCGACATTTCATTTGAAAACACACTTTTTTGATGATACAGAATATCTCCATCAACCTTCACAATTGGAATGTTTTCAACCATTCGGTTCAACGTTTTTATAAAAGTTGATTTGCCACATCCTGAAGGACCTATTATAGCTGTTACTTGATTATTGGCAATGGATAGGTTGATTTTTTTTAATGCTTGCTCCTCACCATACCATAACGATAAATCGTTAACAGAAAAAATTGGTTTGCTTAATACTTTCTCTTCATTTATCAATGTTTATGCCTCCATTAAAACTTAGTTTCGAATTTATTTCGGATGATTATTGCAATAGCGTTCATACCGAATAATATGGCCAATAGCACAACAATTGTTGCTGCAGCTAAGTTTGCATATTCTCTTGTTAAAACGGTATCCAACGTCCAGTAGTATATTTGAATAGGCAGTGCTGTAAAATCATCCATGACACTATTAGGAATTCTTAAAATAAGTGTTGGTATTCCTAATACCACGAGAGGCGCTGTTTCTCCAATAGCTCTTGACATCGCCAGAATAGATCCTGTTAATATTCCTGGTAGTGCCACGGGCAGAACCACTTTTCTTACTGTCATCCATTTATCAGCTCCCATTGCATAAGAGGCTTCTCTTAAAAATCCTGGTACAGCTTTTATTGCTTCTTGGCTAGCAACAACAATTATGGGTAACACTAAAAGAGACAAAGTCAACCCTCCTGACAAAATACTCGACCCCAAGTTTAACATACGCCCAAACACTGCCAGTCCCAACAAACCAAAAATTACTGATGGTACACTAGCCAGATTTGATATGTTTACTTTGATTAACGTCTGAAATCTACTTTCAGCAGCATATTCTTCAAGATATATGGCAGTTGATACGCCTAAGACAAGTGTAACTGGTATCACAATCAACATTAACCATACTGATCCAATAATAACTCCTTTTATACCCGCCCTTTCTGGAAATATCGAGAGATTTCCCCTTAAAAAATCCAAATTTAACCACCCTATGCTATCCGTGATGATTCTGTATAATAAAATCGCTAAAATTACAATCCCCAAACTAGTTGCAATAAGAAAAACAATCCGCATAGAGTTATTCAATATTAGTCGTCGAGCGATCCTATTTCTATTTATCTCAATATTTAATTTCGGCGCTGCTTCAATTAAATCTAGTTTCCCAATACTTGCCTTTTTTCTAATAGATGGCTGCCTTTGAGTAAACATCAATATTCCTCCCTAAATCTCTTGCTGATATACTGTGCTAACAGATTCATCCCCAGTGTAAAAATGAAAAGAATCAAAGCTACCGCATATAAACTATAATATCCTGTTGTCCCGCTTGCAGCATCACCACTAGTGAATTCTACAATATATGAAGTCATGGTCTGCATGGACTGTTTAATATCAAATGTTAAGACTTTTGAACTTCCACTTGCAATAGTCACTATCATGGTTTCTCCTATAGCTCGTGATACAGCTAGTACAAATGATGCAATTATTCCTGAAATGGCGGATGGAATAATCACTCTAAAAGCGACCTCTAGTTTTGTTGATCCCAATGCAAGCGCGCCATCTTTCAAAATAATTGGAACCGCATTCATTGCATCTTCTGACAAAGAAGCAACCATAGGTATAATCATGATTCCCATTACAATACCTGGACTCAAAGCATTTTTAGCTCCCAAATCTGGTATCAACTTCATTAGTAGCGGTGTAACGAAAGAATAAGCAAAGAAACCATAAACAATGGTTGGAATTCCTGCTAGGACTTCAAGTACAGGTTTCAGTACCTTTCTTAGCCTAGGAGAAGCAAACTGACTTAAAAAAATCGCCGCAGACAAGCCGATTGGAATTGCTACTAACATGGCTATCAAAGTCACAATAATGGTTGCGTTAATTAAAGGTAGAATGCCAAAAGAAGGCTGAGCTCTGAGAGGGGCCAAATTAGTGCTAAATACTTGTCCAACAGGCACCTCGCTAAAAAATCGGAAAGCGTCTACTATTAATGTAGCGGCTATCCCGAAAGTTGTAAATATGGAAACCGATGCCATGCCCAAGAAAAATATTGGCATTGCTTTACTTGACCAGTTCCTTTTTTTTTCAAAATTTCGTCTTATTTTCTTTTGAATTCCAAATTCATTTAACAAACTTTCACATCCTTTTGCTAATTGATTTCGGATGAGAAGCCAAATGGATTCTCATCCGAAACTAATCTATATTTACTTTACTTGATTGAATCCAGTACGTTCATATATTCATTATATACTTCCATTGGCAGCGGTGCGAATCCATTTTGTCCTGCAAGTTTAGGTGCGCCTTCATTCGAAACAACATACTTAGCAAAATCCAACACTTGTGGTTTTTCTTGAGCATATCTTAGGTTGACATATGTAAAAACCGGTCGGGTAAATCCACTATATGCTAAATCTTCACCAATCGTTTCTAGTGATGGCGCTACTGGTCCTTGACCAAAATCAATTTCTATCGCCGTCAATTTATCCGTATTTGACACGTAATATCCAAAACCAAAGAATGCAATTGCGTTTTTATCTTGAGAGACTAGGTCAACCAGTGTAGAATACTCCTGTTGAAGATTCACAGTTGTTACCAAATCTTGTTTATCGAGAATTACTTCATAAAAGAATTCAAAAGTGCCGTGGTTTTCATTCGGTCCATAGAAGTTGATCTCTTCACTTGGCCATTCTGGTCTAATATCTGACCATAAAACAACATCGTTTGTCTTATAGTGTCCAGATAAATACATGTTTACAACTTCATCACTTGTCATTTCCTGTGCCCAGTCGTTTTGAGGATTGATCACCATTGTTAGACCGTCCAATGCAATTTTAATTTCCAATACTTCATCCTCATAATTATAACCTGCCTCTTCTAGTTGATCGATTTCTTCTTGCTTGATGGCTCTAGAAGCATCCACCAAATCTAATTCTCCTGGTATGAATTTTTTAAACCCCGCACTTGATCCAGCACGTCCTACTTGAACACTAACGTTATCTTCTTTTGACGTCATATACTGTTCTGCAATATGTGCCATTAGAGGATACACTGTTCCTGATCCATCGATAATTACTTGACCCGACAATGTGTTGTCAGTTTGACTTCCGTTATTTTGAGAATCCGATTCATTACTTTGACACCCTCCTAGTCCCAAAACAAAAACCCCTAAAAATACAATTATTGTTCTTTTCATAAATTTTCTTAATTTCATCCTTTAATAATCTCCTTTTATTTGTCATTTTGTAATGTCATTTTATCACGGGTTGGTTCAACTTATGTTTTGTCCTTGTTAACGATTTGTTAAATCCATGTTAACAATGATCTGGTTATCATTCTTTCTTTGACAGGATAGATCTTTCGAAATGTACAGTATGATTGTTTTTTTATTCCAGAAAAACTAATTGAAGTGGCTCATTGTTTAATGTATAATACTTTGGATATTCAAAGAAAGGAATGAAAAAAATGAAAATGGGAATTCTTGGCTTACCTAATGTTGGTAAGAGTACCTTGTTTAACGCAATCACATCGGCTGGAGCTGAATCAGCCAATTACCCCTTTTGTACAATAGAACCAAATATTGGTGTTGTGTCTGTACCCGATAACCGTTTGGATTTTTTGACAAAGTTAAGTCATTCAAAAAAGACTGTCCCCACTGCCATTGAATTCTACGATATTGCTGGACTTGTTAAAGGTGCCAGCCGTGGTGAAGGTTTAGGCAATAAGTTTTTATCTCACATCCGTGAAGTTGCTGCTATTGTCCATGTTGTTCGTTGTTTTGAAAGTGATGATATCACACATGTTGAAGGCAATGTTGATCCCATCCGGGATATTGATATTATTGATCTAGAGTTGATACTCGCCGATTTAGAAGTGATGGAAAAGCGCCGTGACCGGGTTTCAAAAGCTTTGAAAGGAGATAAGTCTTTACAGCAAGAATTAGAATTGATACAAGAAATTTTAACCGTTCTGGAAAACGAAATGCCCGTTAGAACCATGCAATTGAATGATGATGATCAAAAAATGCTTAAGTCATTCAATCTCTTAACCTCAAAGCCTGTTCTATACGCTGCTAATGTCAATGAGGAATCACTTTCAGAAATTGATTCCGACCCGAATTTTCAGAGAATTCTTCAACGCGCTAAAAGAGAAGAGGCAGAAGTCATTGCATTGTGCAGTAAGATCGAAGCGGAGATAGCTGAATTGGATCCTGAAGAAAAATTAGTTTTCTTGGAAGACTTAGGTATTAAGAAATCTGGCCTCGAACAGCTAATCCAAGCAAGTTATAAGTTGCTTGGCCTGGTTTCGTTTTTTACCACAGGCCCGCAAGAATCACGCGCATGGCCCATAAAAAAAGGGACAAAAGCGCCTCAAGCTGCTGGCAAAATCCACTCTGACATTGAAAGAGGTTTTATACGTGCAGAAGTTGTCGCTTTCGATACGTTACAAGCATCTGGATCAATGATAGCTGTGAAAGAAAAAGGCCAGTTGCGCCTAGAAGGCAAAGAGTATATCGTAAAAGATGGTGATGTCATTCTGTTTAGATTCAATGTTTGATTCTTTAGACAATTTCTGTTGTAGATGATACTACTAGGCTGTTGTTACAAGATCATCATTAGACATATTCCAAAAAAAATAGTAGACTGTATGTACCTAGTAATAAATCAGCAAGGAGGTTTGCCGTGAAAAAAATCGAAAGTTTCCAAGTTGACCATATTAAACTAAATAAAGGCGTTTATGTTTCAAGGATTGATTATATGAGCGACCAATCCTATGCCCTCACTACATATGATATCAGGATGAAACTTCCGAATCGAGAACCTGTTCTCAATACAGGTGAGATTCATACAATTGAGCATTTAGGCGCAACATTTTTAAGGAATCATGACATTTATAATCAAAACACCATCTATTTTGGCCCAATGGGCTGCCGGACAGGCTTTTATTTGATCCTTAAAGGAGAAAAGACTTCCTTGGAGGTTCTGCCGATTATTTCAGAAATGTTTGATTACATTGCAAGTTTTGAAGGGGAAATTCCAGGAGCTGATCCTGTTTCTTGCGGAAACTATTCAGATATGAATCTTGAGGTCGCAAAACGAGAAGCTCTAGAGTACAAGAAAAATGTCTTAGACCATATGAAAGACGAAAACTTTACTTACCCATAAATATGCCGATCCGTTCATAGAGTTCGTATAGGCTAGAGATAAAAAAGCAGAGTATGAATGATTCATACTCTGCTTTTTTATCAGATAATTTAATTATTGAATCAATGATTCAAGCCCATCATGTCATTTTTTTACTCTACTGACAACAATTTTGCGTTTAACACACCTTCTATCTCCTTGAGATATGTAACCATCTCGTCCACTGAGTTTTCAAGACCCGAAATATCCAAAGACACGGTGACATTAGCTTGTCCATTTATTGGAATGTTTTGATTAATTGTCAAAATATTGGCATTGTAATCCGCAATGGAATTAATCACAGCCGAAAGAATACCCTTCCTATGAGATAACGACATAGCGATGATGGCCATTCTACCAATCGTATCCTCTGAAGGAGAAAAGACATAGTCCTTGTATTTGTAATAAGTACTTCTGCTGATTCCTACTTTTTTTACAGCTTCGCTAATTCCTTTGACGCGATTGTCATTAATGAGTGTTCTTGCTTCAATGACACGCTCATAAACCTCAGGCAAAATTTTCTTGTTGACAATCAAGTATCTCTTATTTTTCAAATGATCAACTCCTTAGAATTTTTACACCATCATTGTCTATTTTAAGTGGCTTGACTTCCCAGTTGTTTCTGAGTTTGTTCAAACTAGCTTTCATACTGCTAGTGTTCACCTTACTGTCTCCGATCCCCATAATAGTTGGACCTGCCCCACTCAGATAAACACCACTACACCCATTATTATAGCATATTTTAACAACTTCTTCGAATTCTGGTATCAATGCTTTTCTAAAAGGTTGGTGCAATTTGTCATTAATTGCTGTTCTGATTAAATCTCCGTCGTTTTTCTCAAGCCCTCTCAATAAGAAAGGCATCCTAGATATATTGAATACGGCATCTTCATGGGAAATCATCTTCGGCAATACGCCTCTTGCATCATTTGTTGAAAGCATATTAGAAGGAATCAACGCATAAAAAACAATATCAGGATGTACTTTGAAGTTTTCAAGAAAAATCTGGCCTTCTGATTGTACGGTTGCTGTAAAACCTCCATAAATCGCAGGAGCAACATTATCAGGATGGCCTTCAATCCTTGTTCCAATGTCGAGCAACAATCGCTTGTCCAGTAAATGATTTTCCATAATCAGTGCTCCCGCCATTCCTGCTACAACGCATGCCGCAGAACTACCAAGTCCCCTTGCAGCAGGGATATTCGAGTGAATGGTAATCTTTACATTTTGTTCCTTTATTCCCATAGCTTTATAAGTTTTTAAAAAAGACGTGTAGATCAAATTTTCCTCATTGCAATACTCTTCTGGGCATCCTTCAATTGTGAGTTTTTCATGGTTCTTTTCAAAAGAAACTTCTGCGTACATTCCTAAAGCCAACCCCAAAACATCAAAGCCTGGTCCTAAATTTGCTGTTGTTGCTGGAACCCTTACCCGTATCATAATGCAATATCCTCTTTTACAATCTTCAAAATCTCTTCAAACATTCCCGTTGGCTGACACTTTCTGTCATGAATAATTTTCATATTTTCCAACTCAGCTATGCTTTTTGGTATAGGTCGTTTCGTAATCTCAGACAAGGCTTTAAGTAATTTGAAATCATTGTGGCTGTTCACCCCAAAAAGTGCTTGATAAACACTCTCAATGAATTTGTAAGGGCTTGCTGTCGATAATATGACGGTTTTTGTTTTATCATTTGTTGCTTTTTTATAATCTTGGCTTGCTTTGTAAGCTACAGCCGTATGTGTATCCATAACGTAGTCATGTTTATCATAAACAAGCTTTATTGTTTCCAGTGTTTCTGATTCTGTGCAGTAGCTACTCCAAAATTCATCTTTGAGCTTCTCTTTTATCGTATCATTGACTTCATAGTGCTTCTTGGTTTTTAAGTCCGTCATGATACTGGTAATGTAATCATTATCCTGACCACTCAAATAATACAGTAGCCTTTCAAGGTTGCTTGATATCAAAATATCCATTGAAGGCGAGTTTGTTTTCACAAAATCTCTATTTACATCATAGATACCTGTATGAATGAAATCTCTCAATACATGGTTTTCATTTGACGCACAAATAAGTTTATTAATAGGAAGTCCCATTCTTTTTGCAAAATAACCCGCCAAAATATTCCCAAAATTTCCTGTTGGAACAACAAAGTTCACAAATTCTCCACGTTTTATTTCTGATTGACTAACTAGTTTCTCATAAGTAGTGAAATAATAGGTGATTTGCGGAACTAATCGTCCAATATTGATTGAATTTGCAGAGGATAGTTTAATCCCTAATGATTCCAACTCTTTTTCATTTGACAAATCATTAAAAATTATTTTTACACCATTTTGTGCATCATCAAAATTTCCCTTAATTGAGACGACATGCGTGTTTTCTCCTTCTTGAGTAATCATTTGCAGCTTTTGTATTTGACTGACGCCTTCTTCAGGATAAAAAACAATGATATCGATCCCTTTCACACCTTTAAATCCTTCAAGTGCAGCTTTACCAGTATCTCCAGAAGTTGCTGTTAAGATGAGGATATGTTCCTGTGACTGGCAGTTTTCTTGAGCATATTTCATCAAATAAGGTAGAATTGACAAAGCAATATCCTTAAACGCCAGCGTTTTCCCGTGGAATAGTTCCATGATGAAGTCTTCTCCCACTTTCACAATAGGCACAATCTCATCTGTGCAAAACTTGTTGTCATATGCTTTTTCCACCGAGCTCACAATCTGATCTTCTCTGAAATCTTGAAAGAATAACGCAAGAATCGTTTGCGCTATTTGTTGATAATTTTTGTTTTCGAGTGTGTCTAAACTAATTTTTAACTCATCTAGTTTCATCGGAACAAATAAACCACCATCTTTAGATAATCCTTTCAAGATAGCTTCCGAAGCGGTTGCTTTCATATTTCTGTTCCGTGTGCTTTCGTATTGTTTATTCATTTTTTCCTCCAAATGGCTACTGAATAAGTCTTTTAATATGATATACTGTTCATCATCTATTTACAAGTGTTTTTTTCAGGGGAACAAAAAGGCTATGTACGGTACATAGCCTAATAACCTTCTTCTTTATCCTTCTTTTGTTCAACAATAGCCACTGAGGCACTTGCGCCAATTCTATCTGCACCTGCCATGATCATTTCTCTAGCTTTTATGTAGTTTCTGATGCCTCCTGATGCCTTGACTTTCATATCTGTGGAGATGTGTTGTTTCATCAGGACTACATCCTCCACTGTCGCCCCTCCAGTGCTAAAACCAGTTGATGTTTTTACAAAGGTTGCACCCGCTCTTGTTGCCAATTCGCATGCCTTTATTTTCTCTTCTTGATTTAATAGGCAAGTTTCGATGATGACTTTAACTACTCTGCCATCTGATGCTTCAACAACTGATTGAATATCCTCTAACACAGTCTGGTCTTCTTTGTTTTTTAGTGCTGCAATATTAAGCACCATATCCAGCTCATCCGCGCCTGCATTGACTGCCATTTTTGCTTCAAAGGCTTTAACTTCTTTTAATGTGCACCCTAGCGGAAATCCTATTACCGCAGTTATGGCTATATTTTTATCAGATAACATCTCCTTAACCCTGCTGACATAGTATGGATTGACGCACACAGACGCAAATCGGTATTTTATCGCTTCTTCACAAACCTTTTTTATATCATTTATTGTCGCATCTGCATTTAATATCGTATGGTCTATATACGATGCTAATTCTTTCAATTGAATTCTCCCGATTTATTTAATAAGCTCAACTAATTCGCAGTTTGATACTCCTGCTGCATTCCCTTCTTCAATGTCTACATGCATTTCTAGGGCAAAGTCCTTGTTCACACGCACCAATACGTTTTCAAAAACAACAGCCCTTTCACCATTTGTTCTGATTTTTACAATGTCTTGATCTTTTACGCCAAACGCTTCTGCATCATTAGGACTCATGTGAATATGTCTTGATGCGGCTATTAATCCTTTTTCAAGAACCACTTCACCTTTTGGTCCCACCAATTTAACTCCAGGCGTGCCATCCAATGACCCAGATCCGGAAACAGGCACTTTCACACCTAACGCAAATCCATCAGTCAAAGACACTTCAACTTGAGATTCTTTTCTTGCTGGCCCAAGTACACGAACACCTTTAATTGTTCCTTTCGGCCCAACCAAATCAACTTTTTCTGCACAAGCAAATTGCCCAGGCTGGGAAAGATCTTTTATTGGTGTCAGTTCAAATCCCTCTCCAAATAAGATTTCTATATCTTCCTTCGACAAATGAACATGTCTATTGGACAAAGCAATTGGTAACATTTTTTCCATTGTTTTCCTCCTAAATATTTCGATGTTGACTAACACAACGATTATATATAATTTAATCTAATATTTCAACCTCTTATGTCTTTTAATTGCTCTAAATCTTTATAAAACGTTGGATTCGAAACATTAATACATGTGACATCATCCAGCGTAGTCTCACCTTCAGCAAACATCCCTGCTAAAGAAAGCATCATTGCCATTCTATGATCTCCAAATGTTTTCACAGAAGCACCTGATAATTGTTTCGTCCCAACAATACGCATGCCATCTTTTTTCTCTTCAATCTCCGCATTCATTTTCTTCAACTGACTGCAAACCGCTTCTATCCGATCTGTTTCTTTAACGCGTAATTCTTCCGCATCAGAAATAATTGTTTCTCCGTCTGAAAAAACCGCTGCCAAAGCCAAAACCGGTATCTCGTCAATAATTCTCGGTATCATATCACCTGATATCGTTACACCTTTAAGGTTGCTGCCTAGTATATGAATATCCCCTACTGGCTCTTCATTAAGCACTCTCTCGTTTTCGATCTGAATAGTTGCACCCATAAGTTTCATCACATCAATTATTCCAGTTCTGGTTGGATTCAAACCTACACCTTTTATCCTGACATTCGATTTCTCAGCAATGGCTGCTGCAACAATGAAAAATGAAGCGGATGATATATCTCCTGGTACAAAAATATCTCTTCCTGAAAAAGATGACCCTTTTTTGACAGAAACACTTGGTCCATTCTCACTTATTGTTATACCAAAATGTCGCATCATTCTTTCCGTATGATCTCTGGATATACTTGGTTGTTCAATCTGAACACCTTCCTCGCTGTACAAAGCCGCCATTAAAAGAGCTGATTTTACTTGCGCACTTGCTTTAGGCTGTTGATATTTTAACACTACCGGCTTTCTGCCCGCATTTATCTTGATTGGTGGATATTTCCCATTTTCGCACTCTAGATTTCCTCCCATGCTATTTAAAGGATCCACGATTCTCATCATCGGACGTTTTCTTAAAGATGCATCACCATCCAACACAGCTTCAAAGTCTTGGAAAGCCAAAAGGCCAGCAAGTATTCTCATTGTCGTTCCTGAATTGCCACAATAAAGTATGTCTTTAGGTTTTTTTAATCCATAAAGGCCAACGCCATGAATCGTAACATCTGTTTCTGAACTGTCAATCCTTACTCCCATTTGTTTGAAACAATCGATTGTTGCAATGCAGTCTTCACCCATCAAAAAATTTTGAACTCTAGTAACACCTTCTGCCAAAGAACCTAACATTATGCTCCTGTGAGAAATTGATTTGTCTCCAGGGACAGAGATGTCTCCTACAAATGCACCTCTATATAAATTGAATTTCATATCGAACTCCTTAAGCTATTTTTTATTTCATTTATGGAAACATTCTCTATTAAAGTGACGCTCCCCTTACTATCTGGCAAAATCATATTGATTCTATCCCCTTCATTCTTTTTGTCATGTTTCATGAGTTCAATTATTTGATAGATTTCGTCATCTGAAAACTGATAAAAATCAACCGCTTTCTTGCATAAATCTACTATACTAGAAAAATACTCTTTCGTTATCATGCCACGATTTAGAGCAATGCCACTTTCATAAACCATCCCCAACGCAACACACTCGCCATGACTTAATGCATGGCTACCCAATAATTCAATCCCATGCCCAATGGTGTGTCCGAAGTTCAAAATCTTTCTAAGTCCACTTTCCTTCTCGTCTTGATTTACTATGGTGGCTTTGAATTGAATTGATTCACTGATCACTTTTTTGATGGCCCCATGATTCAATTCTTCCAAAAGCCCAAAATTTTCAAACAAATAGTCAATAAAAGATGGTGACATTATGAATCCATATTTTATAATTTCTCCTAGACCAGAATAGACCTCTTTCTTTGTCAACGTTCCAAGAAAGTCTATATCAATAAATACCACTTTGGGTTGGTAAAAAGTGCCTATTAGGTTTTTTACTCCATTTAAATTAACTGCCGTTTTCCCTCCCACACTACTATCGACTTGAGAGAGGAGTGTAGTTGGAATTTGTATTAAGTCGATGCCCCTCATATATAAAGATGCCGCCAAGCCACCCATATCACCAGTCACACCGCCTCCTATTGCAATCAGGCATGACCTTCTATCCATTTCTAAGGTAGCCATCTTTACCAACACATGCTCCAGTTGTTTGATTGTCTTATTGGCTTCCCCTGGCTCCAATACTATTCTATCACTATCCCCAAGCATCTCATCCAACTTGACACAGTATTTTGAAAGAAGATTCTCATCAATTAGTCCCACTACTTTTGAATAATCTTGACTTTTCAAAAAGTTTTGTACCTGCTTTTCAAGTTGATCTCCAATTAAGATATCGTAAGCCGCACTTGCGAAAGAAACGCTAATTGTATCCATACTCTCTACCTTTCTTTCACATAGTTGCAGTAGGTTTTGTAATTCTTGATCATTTCTTCTAGGGAATCGCCTCCAAACTTAATGATCATCTCCTGCGCAATAACCCATGCTGCAATATTGTCCATCACAACACCTGCTGCCGGAACAGCACAAACATCAGACCGCTCCTTAATAGCATCCACTACTTCTTTTGTTTTCATATCAACTGACTTAAGGGGCCTCATAAGAGTGGGTATCGGTTTAACAGCCGCTCTAAACCAGATGGTCTCACCGTTTGACATGCCACCTTCAATTCCACCGGCATTATTCGATTTATGTCGGTATTGTCCATCATAATATATTTCGTCATGAACCTTTGATCCTGGAGCCTTTGAACTGTCAAATCCTAATCCAATCTCAAATCCTTTCACAGATTGCAATCCTACTATTTCCATTGCCAGTTTTGCATTCAGTTTCCGATCATAATGGACATGGCTTCCTAAACCAATGGGGACATTTTCGATGGATACTTCAATGATGCCCCCTAGTGTATCTCCCTCAGCTTTGGACCTGTCAATCAGTGCTTTTGCTTTTGTTTCAGCTTGCCTGTCATACATGCTCAACTCTGAATTTTGTATGGTGTCCCAGTAATTGATGTTTCGATTTAAAGCAGGTTTGTCTTCAATGTCGCCAATTGAAACCACCCGATGCCGAATTTGAATATTGAACTGTCTTAACAATTGCTTTGCAACGGCACCGGTAGCTGTTCTCATTGCCGTTTCTCTCGCACTCGCTCTTTCAAGAATATTTCTAATATCTTTATGATTATATTTAATTGCGCCTGCTAAATCCGCATGTCCTGGTCTTGGCTGACTTATCTCAAGGGAAGGGTCTTGATTCGGGTTTTCTGGGGACATTCCATGTTCCCAATTCTTCCAATCGTTGTTTTTTATCAACATTGCAATTGGACTTCCTAGCGTTTTTCCTCCACGAATACCTGATATGATTTCAACGCTGTCACTTTCAATGCCCATTCGTTTGCCTCTTCCATATCCTTTTTGCCTTTCAGATAACTCTTGGTTGATTTCGTTTATATTAATGGGCACATTTGAAGGGAATCCTTCAATAATAAATACCAATCCCTTTCCATGGGATTCTCCTGCACTTAAATATCTCATCTTCACACCCGCCTTATTGTTTAGACATCATTATACAAGATTATTCTGTTTTGTGAAACACTTCTTTAATATTCTAGTGGCAATAATTATTGACATCAACAAATAAGTCACGTATCCTACCCCGATTCGCAAGGCCATCCCAATAAAAAATCTTAATGGCAACATTTGTATCATAATATCTGTTTTTGGATCCAATAACCACAAATCATTTGTGAACAATATTTCGTGAAAAATTATAAATGCCGCATTAAAGTCATAGTATCCATACACAGCAATTCCTAAACCCACTAACATAAACATCATAGAACCAACTTGAATTGCTTTGAATAATCCTCTCTTATCTTTGAAAATTAGTAACAGCAATGCACCTAAAAAAGATAAACTTGCTGAAATGTTTCTTATAAGAAACCCTTTATCGAATAAGTAGCGGACATCCACCATGTGCTCTATCTCCCTACCTTTAAAGACTTGCACTGTTTCTCCGTTTATCGTTTCAAAAAAGATTAAATCTGATCGATCACCTTTTAAGTAATCTAATGTTTCGCCAGATACACGCATTAGCTGCTCCATGCTCAATCCTGTAATTGCAACCGTATCATTCTCGATAAATTGTTGCTCAAAGTAATCTAAATCAAACACTACCCATTCAAATATAACCAGAAGTGCCATTAAAGGAAGGAAGATTGTCACTAGAAGCTTTGAAATTAGTCGCATATCGGTAATCCCTCCACTATCCTTAGCCCTTTTTTGATTAGATACTGTCCTCTTTTCATGCTTCCAACTCGCTTTCGGTTTCTGCTACATAAATACAATCCCGTGATAATAAGATAATAGGCTTCATTTTTCTCAAAATTAATTGGAAAAGGACGCATTTTACAATAGCCTCTCTTGAACTCTGCTATGTGCGATGGTTCATCTAAAATATTCGAGTGAAACAATGTGCATATATCCATCACAGGGTCGTCCGGTCTCGCATGCTCGTAATCTATTACGCCTGTAACTTCTTTTTTATTCACCAGTAGATTTCGCTGGCAAAAATCTCTATGAGTCAAAACAGATCCTTCATTTTTCAATTGACTTCTCAATATTGATGCTTTTTCCATCCCTATTGATATCAGTTCATTTTTAGACAAATTTTCCGATTCGATTTTTGAAAATATTCTACTATCTTTAAACGATCTATATTCAACAATGTCTGAAAACCCTTCATCCTTCTTCCACCAACCATAGTGTCTGAAAGCTTGACAGCTATGAATCAACCCTAACGACTCCCCTACGGAATGAACAATTTGTAGGCGTTGATGTTTCGACATTCCCCCCCATTCTTTGCTTAGAACTGTGCCTGGAATTTTATTCATTAACTGATAGTAAAAAACATCAAGCTTGCCTTTGTCTACCGTTTGGGGAACAAATGTCAACTCTGTAAGTATTTTTTGAGACTTCAACTCATTTTCCCATTTATATCGAGATGTAAAAATCTTGAAAACATATGGTTTGTCTTTAATGGTCAAACAGAAGACATTGTTCTTTCTTTGATAATGGTGCTCCACAGGATGAATACTTTCTAATTCTTCCACTCCATATCTATCTTTAATGAATTCTCTTATCTCAGCTTTCATGCGTTCTCACATCATCTCAATCATGTCAAATATCATGGTCTTTAGCTTCAATAAATTTTCATTAAATACTTTTAAAACGTCTTCCATCGTTACTGGCTTGATGTCTTCTCTTCCTTCTAGTCCTGCATCAAAATCAGTTACCAATGCAACATTTACAACTGGAATATCTAGCTCAAGTGCAAGGTAAGCTTCTGGATACTGAGTCATATTGACGGTGTCTCCTCCAATCATGCTAAACCACTTGCTCTCTGCTTTTGTTGAAAATCTTGGTCCATTTATTACCACAATTGTACCTTTTTCATGGACAGTGATCTGATTCTTTTTGCATGCCTCAATCGCAATTCTTCTAAGCTTTTCATTATACGGATTGGCTGCTGAAATATGTCTCACATCTTTTCCTTCGTAAAACGTATCTTTTCTGCCTTTTGTCCGATCTATGAATTGATCACTTATAACAAAATCTCCTGGTTTAATATTGGCTTTAAGGCTACCGCAAGAGCAAGGAGAAATAATGCTTTTGACTCTCAATTCTTTCATTGCAAATAAATTGGCTCTATAAGGGATTAAATGTGGTGGGATTGAATGATCCTTGCCATGTCTAGGTAAAAATGCTATGGATTTGTTCTTGTACTTGGCAATTGCAATTGTATCACTTGGTCTACCATAAGGTGTATCAATTTTCACCTCTTTGACTTCCTCTAAAAATGCATAGAAACCAGACCCTCCAAATATGCCTATGTCTGCATTCATTGAACAACCTCCTTAAAAATTTCTATCTGAAACTAGAATTTGCGATGCCTTTTATCTCAATAATCCTCTGAATTCACCTGTTAAGCTTCATCTACCAGTCGGATGTAAGGCAATAAAATTACAAATGACGAGCCTACGCCATAGGTGCTCTTTACTTTTATCTTGCCACGATGGCTTAATACAATGATTTTAGCGATAGACAACCCTAGTCCATGTCCTCCTGTTTCTTTTTCTCTGGATTCTTCAGCTCTATAAAATCGATTGAAAATCTTTTTTAGTTGCTTCTTTTTAATCCCAATGCCATTATCTCTTACCCTAATAGCAACGAATTCGTCTTCCGCATAGCAACCAATGTCAATTTCTCCATTTTCTGGTGTGAACTTCCTTGCATTTTCAACAAATATCCTCACCGCTTGTTTGATTCTATTTTTGTCACCAAATATCAATGCTCCTTGACAAAATGATGTCGTGATTATGTGCTTTTCATCAATCATTTTTGTCTCTTTGTAAACCTCTTCCACAATTTCATTGACATTGAATTCTTCTTTTGTCAATTTAAGGGTCATCTTGTCGTTTCTTGCAATAAACAGGAGCTTTTCAACAAGGTCTTGCATGTTATTGGCTTCATTCTTAATAGCACCTATTGATTCTTCCAATACAGCTTTATCCTCTTTCCCCCAACGATCCAACATGTCAATATAACCTTTCAAAACAGCAATAGGCGTCCTCAATTCATGAGATGCGTCTGACACGAACTGTTGCTGCCTAAGATAATCATCTTCTATTCTATCCATCATACTATTGAAAGTTTCAGCTAAATCTCTTAACTCATGTTGTGATGCCTTAATATTCAAACGCGTGTTAATATTATTGGCTGATATGGTTCTTGTCACTTCCGTCATATCACTAATGGGTTTGACAAGTTTTTTACTTGTTGAAGGTCCCACTATGGCTATCATCAACATACCCAGTAGGCCTGCAAACGTAACCAGCACACCAATCAACATCACTTCATTGAGGATGGTGGCGACATCAAAATAAATATTGACGTAGTATATCTCGCCAAGTTCAGAGACTGTTGCCGAGTAAACGTAGATTTCTTCTTTTAAAATTGTCTCAAATTTAAAAAAAGTATTGTGAACATAATTGTTATGATCGTTTCTAGTGTTAATAATCTCATTGAACTCTGAATCATAAATCAATACCGCACTGAGTCTTTCATCAATTAAATAATTTTCCAAGGCTTCTTGATCTTCGATGGTCTTTCTAACGATTAACCCCGAATAAATATCACCTGTTTTATCTAACTCCACAGTCTTATAAGTCATATAGCCTATCATTGTACCCAAAATCGCAATGATAATTGCCACTAAATAAAGTCCCATATAGGCAATAGAAATTTTGAAAGAGATAGATAGTCTGAATTTCTTTCTAAAATCACCCGCTATTCTTTTTATTAAAGCAATCGGTTTTAACAATACCTTCATGGCACTACCACTTCTTCCCATAATTCTAAACATTGAAACACCTGTTAATTATCCCTGATGATATAACCAACACCTCTCACTGTCTTAATGAGTTCAATACCATATTTTTGGTCTATTTTACCTCTTAAGTAACGGATGTATACATCGATCAGATTTGTTTCTCCAAAATAATCATATCCCCAAACATTTTCTAGAATTTTTTCTCTAGATAAAACTATATTTTTGTTTATCATCAAGAATTCAAGAAGCTCAAACTCTTTTTTTGTCAAGTCAATTAGCTCCTCTTCATACTCTACCCGGTAATTGTCTTTGAATAGTTTTAAAGGGCCATAAGCAAGGATTCCTTCTTCCAAGTTTTTATCCGAGTTGCTTGACTTGTAATTTCGCTTTAATAAAGCTCTGATTCTAGCCAATAATTCTTCAATGGCAAATGGTTTGGTCATATAATCGTCTGCACCAACATCTAATCCTGTAACTTTATCTGACACGTCATCTTTTGCTGTAAGCATTATGATTGGAATATCAGATTGATGTCTTATTCTTCTGCAAATCTCTATCCCACTCAATTCAGGCAACATTAAATCTAGTATAACTAAGTCTGTTTTTCCATCTAATGCTTTAGATAAACCCGTTCTTCCTTCATATGCAATATCTACCTCATAGCCTTCGTATTGAAGTTCAAGTTCAAGAAACCGAGCTATTTTCTTTTCATCTTCCACAATTAAGATTCTTTTCTTATCCATTTCTTCACCTTATAATTTAGTATTAGGTTCATTATAGCATATTGCTATGTCTAAATAAAAAATTTTGAGCAAAGCTCAAAATTTTTTACTGTATGATGATCTCATCTTCATCATTATCTTCCTCATCATCGTTACGGTTTCTTGTTGTTTCTTTTTGTTCCTCTTCTATCTCCTCAAAAATCTTGTCCGTGGTCTCTTTGAATTTTTTTGTTACCTTATCAACATTTTTGCTGATGTCAAACTTTGTTTTCTTGCCAGTTACAATCCTCATCTGATACCCAAGCAAAACAAGCAAAACCAAGAGAATAATACTAAATGGCACTGTGAACGCACCCACAATAAGGACAATCCATAATGGAATGTTTAAGTAAACTTTGTCTTTTCGCTTCAAAACAAAATCCGTTGACAAAAAACTGTTCAGTGCTTTGTTCGCACTACCTTCATTTTTAGATTTGCTTTGCTTGGACTTTTGTTTGTGTCCTTTTTTTTGTCTTTCCAAAAAAATGATAGCTTGAACTATATCTCCTTCGCTGTTTTCCAAAGCGCCTTTTGCTTCCTCATAACTGACATTTACTCGACTACGTAACTCATCGATCATTTCTAGTGTAATTTTCATTTTTTATTCCTCCTTTTGTTTGTTCTCAGTATACCTTGTTGTTATTAGGAGTCTCTTAGTTCAAAATTAGAATAAGATTAAATACCTGGAGAATCATTCTCTTTAGTATCAATTTTGCTTTGTACGATAGCTGAAAGAGCTTCAATTGACATGCTTCCCATATCTCCTTTTCCTCTCACCCGAACGGAAACAGTATTACTTGAAACTTCTTTCTCGCCTACAACGAGCATGAACGGTGTTTTTCTTAATTGTGCTTCTCGAATCTTATAGCCGATTTTTTCAGACCTTAAATCCATTTCTACCCTAAAGCCTTTTTGACTCAGTATTTTTTCTATTGATTTTGTATGATCGTTGAATCTGTCCGATATAGGAAGTACTTGAATCTGGATCGGTGCCAACCATGTTGGAAATGCTCCTGCATAGTGTTCTATTAATATTCCTAAAAACCTTTCTATACTTCCATATATAGTTCGATGGAGGATTACAGGCGTGTGTTTTTCTCCATCTGATCCTGTATAGTTCAAATTAAATCGTTGAGGCATCTGAAAATCTAATTGGCATGTACCACACTGCCATGTCCTACCAATGGCGTCTTCAAGATGAAAGTCTATTTTAGGTCCGTAAAATGCACCGTCTCCTTCATTAATGATATATTTGACATTCATTTCATCTAAGGCATCTCTTAATGCCGATGTCGCTTGATCCCATTCTTCTTCGGTTCCCATAGATTTTTCCGGTCTCGTAGATAACTCGACATGATACTTAAAGCCAAATATTCTGTACATATCATCCGTGAACTCGACCACACCTTTAATCTCTTCCTTGAGTTGTTCTAATGTCATAAACAAATGGGCGTCATCTTGGGTAAAGCTTCTAACGCGCATCAATCCATGCAGTGCTCCTGACATTTCATGGCGATGCACCAATCCCATTTCTCCCATTCTCAATGGCAAGTCTCTATATGAATACATATTGCTCTTGTATACTAGCATGGCACCCGGACAGTTCATTGGCTTGACAGAATAGTCTTCTTCATCTATTTTCGTGAAGTACATGTTTTCTTTATAGTTGTCGTAATGACCTGATCTATGCCATAATTCCTCATTAAGAATGATGGGCGTCTTGATTTCTCCATATCCTCGTTTTTGATGTTCTTCTCTCCATAAACTTTCCAAAATGTTTCTTACCACCATCCCTTTGGGATGGAAAAAAGGAAATCCAGGTCCTTCTTCATGCATAGAAAATAAGTCTAATTCTCTTCCTAGTTTTCTATGATCTCTCTTTTTTGCTTCCTCTAGCCTATGTAAATATTCTTCAAGTTGTTTGTTCTTTTCAAAAGATGTCCCATAGATTCTTTGGAGCATTTTTCTTTTTTCGTCTCCTCTCCAGTATGCGCCTGCTAGACTTAGAATCTTAAGGGATTTGACTTTCTTAGTGGTGTCCAGATGAGGTCCTGCACACAAATCCACAAACTCTCCTTGCTTGTAGAAAGAAATAACCGCATCCGGTGGGAGGTCTTCAATCAACTCAACTTTATATGTTTCTCCTAACTCCCTCATGAAATCTATCGCTTCATCTCTTGGAAGCTCAAATCTTTCAATTTTTAGATCTTCTTTAACAATTCTTTTCATTTCAGATTCTATTTTTTCGATATCTGATTCAGTAAAAGTATGTTCCGAGTCAAAATCATAATAAAACCCATTTTCTATAGCAGGCCCTATCGCTAGTTTTGTTCCAGGAAAGAGGTTTTTCACAGCCTGTGCAAGAATATGTGCGCTTGTATGTCTAAAAATATCTTGTCCCTCAACATCTTCAAATTTCAGAAGCCTTATTTCACTATCTTCTTGAACTTCATAGTTTAAGCCTACTTTCTTACCATTTATCAAGGCACCTACAATCGTTCTTGCAAGCCCCTCGCTAATGCTTTTAGCGATGTCAATCACTTGAGTTCCTTTATCATATGTTCTTGTGTTGCCATCTGGAAAAATAATCTTTATCATAAAATCCTCCTCAAAAATAAAAAAATCATCCCTAAGAAAGGGACGAGATTTCATCACGTGGTTCCACCCTAATTGGTTCTCAAAAGGCTTATCGCGCCTCCTACGAGACCTTTTCCATTCTATCGTACTCAGGCCTTGCTCCGAGTTAGTTTTCAACTGAACAAACCTTGAAAGTTTCTCAGCAGTACACTTTCTCTCTGTAAGGTTGTTTCCAATCTACTCGACTCATCCATGCATTCATATTGAATACATTATAAAATCAAATATTTCTTTTGTCAATTACGTCTTTATTTTTTGTGTTCATCTTAATTCGTCCGATTTCTAAATCTATTTGCTTAATTGGTTAGTCATTACTTGTATCTGGATTCTAATTCTTTCTCAACTTCTTTAAGTGTCAAGCCTTGTTCAACCATCAGTACCAGGACATGATATACCAAATCACTGATCTCATTTTTTAATTCGTCTCTAGATCTGTTTTTTGCCGCAATGATCACTTCTGCTGATTCTTCTCCTACCTTCTTTAAGATTTTGTCTACACCTTCTTTTAACAAGTAATTTGTATACGATCCTTCAACAGGTTTTTTCACACGGTTTTCAATCACACTGTATAATTTCGGCAGCACTTCCTCGTCAAATGATTCCTCTAGAAGGGTTTTGATCTCATTATGAAAACATGTATAGGCTCCAGTATGGCAGGCTGGCCCTTTTTGATGAACCACTGCCAATAGCGCATCTTTGTCACAATCATATTTTAATGAGACAAGTTTTTGTGTATTCCCTGATGTCTCTCCTTTTCTCCATAGCTGTTTTCTACTTCGACTATAATAACACATCTGACCTGTTGTTACGGTTTCTTCGATTGCTTCATTATTCATGTAAGCAAGCATCAAAACCGATTTTGTGAGTTTATCTTGAACAACAACTGGGACCAATCCTCTTGAATCATATTCTATTTCCTTAATTATTTCTTTAATGTTCTTCATATTCCCCTCATTTCTTTAGATTCTAACCACAATACCTGATTCTTTAAGATACGCTTTCAAGTCATTTATCTTGATTTCTCCAAAATGAAATACAGATGCAGCTAAGATGCCGTCCACATCTCCTTTTTCAACAGCCTCTTTGAAGTGTTCCATCGTACCCGCTCCACCTGAAGCAATTACTGGCACTCTCACTCGGCTTGTTATCGCTTTAAGCAATGCAATGTCATACCCATTTTTCATGCCATCTTCATCGATGCTATTAACCACTATTTCACCTGCTCCTAACGAAACCCCTTCTACAGCCCATTCTACTGCGTTCCATTCAGTCTTCTCTCTACCTCCCTTGGTGTAAACGCTCCAAGAACCAACCTCGTTTCTTTTGGCATCAATTGATAGAACCACACATTGAGAACCAAAACGTTCTGCTGCTTCTTTTATGAGTTTTGGATTTTTGACTGCGGATGAATTAATAGAAACCTTGTCCGCACCTTTACGCAATATTTCCTTAAAGTCCTCCACTGTAGAAACTCCACCACCTACACAAAACGGGATATTGATTTCATCAGCCACCTTTTTCACAAATTCCATTGAAGTTTTCCGCTCATCGCTTGATGCAGTAATGTCATAGAAAACAAGCTCATCTGCCCCATTTTCGCTGTAGTATCGCCCCAATCTCTCCGGTGCTTCAACATCTATGATACCCATAAACTGCTTTCCTTTTACCACACGTCCATTTCTAACATCTAGACATGGGATTATTCTTTTCGCAAGCATTCCATCGCCTCCTTAAAATCAAGTTTCTCGTCATACAACGCCTTCCCTACAATCGCACCATGCAACTTCATTGCAGAGAGCTCTTGAAGATCTGATAAGCTTGCTACGCCTCCCGAAGCAATGATATCAAGATTTGTTTCTCCATTCAGTTGACGGTACATTTCAAAGTTGGGACCCTTTAACATGCCATCTCTGAGTATGTCTGTATAAATTAAAGTCTTTATCCCAATTACTTCCATTCGCTCACATATTTCCTTAACATCGACAGATGTTATGTCTTTCCACCCTCTCACAGCGGCTTTGCCTTCCACAGCATCTACCGACACAGCTATCTGATCACCATGCAACTGGGCTAGATCTGCTAGTTTTTGTGGGTCCTCAACGGCAATCGTTCCTAAAATCACTCGTTTTACACCTAAAGAAAGCAATTCTTCAATTCTTTCAATTGATCTTATCCCTCCTCCAACTTGGATAGGAATAGAAATGTTCTTGATGATTTCTTCAATTGCATTTCGATTGATTAGTGAAGTTGACTCAGCACCATCTAAGTCAACCACGTGTAAGTACTCTGCTCCTTGTTGTTCCCATCGAATAGCCATATCCACTGGTCGATTTGAATAGACTTTCACTTGATTAAAATCACCTTGTGTCAACCTAACACACTTGTTATCTTTTATATCTACAGCTGGAAATAAAATCATATAATCAACTCCTTATATCCCTTCAAAATATTATGCCCAACCATCCCACTTTTTTCCGGATGAAACTGGATGCCATATACATTATCAAAATTCACAATACCAGGAACAACCACCTCATAGTTTGAATGTGCAACGACTTCATTTCCTTGAGTTTTTGCATAATAGGAATGCACATAGTACACATAATCTCCTTCTTGAATGTGTTTGAGAATTCTATTGTTTGGTTGGTCAAAACACAAGGCATTCCAACCCATATGCGGCACTTTGAGATTAATCTCCATTTTCGAAATCTCTCCACTGATTAACCCCAACCCTTCATATTCGCCAAATTCATAACTTCTCTCGTATAGCAAATGCATGCCTAGACAAATCCCAAGAATAGGCTTTCCATTACTTACTTCATCAATGATGACTTGGAATAATTCTTTGTCTTTCAAAAGCTGTATGGCATCTCTAAATGCCCCTACTCCAGGTAAAACAAGGGACTTTGCATCTTTTATTTTTTTTATATCCGATGAGATTTCCGTCTCCAACCCCACTCTTTCGAATCCTTTTTGGACAGAATTCAGATTCCCCATCCCATAATCGATTATAATATGCATTATAAGACTCCTTTCGTAGACATAATCTCATCTCCAATGCAAATAGATGCTTCCTTTAAAACCCGCCCCAAAGCCTTGAAAACTGCTTCAATTTTATGATGGTCGTTTCTTCCATATAACAAAGTCGCATGCAGTGTTATCCTTGCCTCTGAAATAAATGACCTGAAAAATTCTTCGAAATTTTGCGTGTCCACTTCTCCTAGATAATCCCTCTCCATAGGGACATCGTACACAAGATAAGGTCGCCCACTTATATCCACCGTCAAACGCACCAATACCTCATCCATTGGCAAGTATATATGGCTGTATCGTTGAATACCTTTTCTATCTCCCAATGCATCTCTGTAAGCTTTCCCCAGAGCTAAGCCTATATCTTCCATTGTATGATGTGTATCCACCTCTAAGTCACCTTGACAAGTTAGCTCCAAATCGATTTTGCCATGAAAAGCCATCAGATTTAGCATGTGATCAAAAAAGCCGATTCCAGTATCAATTTTGTGAACACCCGTCCCATCTAAATTGATCTTTGCGACAATCGATGTTTCATTTGTTTTTCTTTCCACTTGAGATTTTCTCATGATAACGCCTCCATTACTCTAATCAAAAAATCAATTTCTTCAGCATTCCCAACTGAGATTCTGTAAAACCCATCCAGATCGCCAGATAATTTTCTGATTAAAATTCCTTTCTCACACATTTTTTCAAAAAAATCCTTGTTTTTGTTTTTGATCATTATAAAGTTTGCCTTGCTTGGATAAACGACGCACCCCATCCTGGTCAATTCTGCTGATAGACGGTCTCTTTGTTTCGAAATTTCTTTAACAAAGCCATGAACTTTTTCAGCCCTATCTAAAGCCTTTTCCGCCAATAACTGTGAAATGGCATTAACATTATAAGGCATTTTAATTGCCCAAAGTTTTTTTAATAATTCTGAATTTGTCGCTAAACATCCAATTCTTAAGGATGCTAACCCAAAAGCTTTTGATAAAGTTCTCATCACAATCAAATTTTTGTACTTTTCAATCTCCGCCATCAGAGATTCTCCACCAAAATCAATATACGCCTCATCTAGTATAACAATCCCTTGATCAAAGTTCTCAAGAAATTCAATGATTTCTTTCTTCTCAATGTAATAACCTGTGGGATTGTTGGGATTACAAATAATAACCACTTTAGGTTTTAAGTTGTTTGCTTCATCCAATAAAGCATTAAGATCGACAGAATAGTCATCATTGCTATCAACTTGGCAATAATCTGCTCCTGCCAATTGACAGTAGGTGTCATACATGCTAAAAGATGGTTTGAATCCTAACACCTTGTCTCTAGGCTCACAAAATCCGTTGATCACAAGATTGATCATATCACTTGATCCGTTTCCTACCATGATTTGATTTTTTTGACACCCGTAATACTTAGCCAATTTTTCTCTCAAAGATGTTGCATCACTATCTGGATAAAGATGAGCTGACAATCCTTTAAAAGATTCTATTTCCGGTAGCAAATAACTCTTTGTCTCATTGGCATCTAGTTTGATCTTATATGGCTTTTCGTTGACAAAATATGGTTTCAACTTCTCCACACTTTTTTTTAACTCAATCATTCTGACCTCCTGGGAAACGTACTCTTATTGCATTCGCATGTCCGCTTAAGCCTTCATTTTCTGCAAATCTTATGATATGGTTTTTCTCCTTTTCTAAAGCTTCTTTGCTATAATAAATCAATGAAGTCTTCTTTATGAAATCATCTACACTTAACGCGGATGAAAACTTAGAAGTCGCATTGGTTGGCAACGTATGATTTGGTCCTGCATAATAATCCCCTACTGGTTCAGGCGTATACTCGCCAAGAAATATTGCTCCTGCGTTCTTGATTTTTTTGTAGTCTTCAAAGGGATTTCTTGTTAGAATTTCTAGATGCTCCGGTGCTATTTCGTTCGCTACCTCGATCGTTTCATCTAAAGAACTTGTCATGATGATGGCACCATAATCAGTAAGTGCTTTTTTTACTATCTCTTTTCTTTTCATTTGAGAAACTCTTTTCCCCAAAGACTGATTAACGCGTTCTGCTAATTCATAAGAACTTGTCACAAGAATAGATGCCGCCATTTCATCATGTTCTGCTTGTGAAATTAAATCAGCTGCTATGTGTTCAGGGTTAGCGTGTTCATCAGCAATTATCAGTATCTCGCTAGGCCCTGCTATCATGTCTATCCCTACAAAACTTGATACAATTTTCTTAGCCATAGCCACATAGATATTGCCTGGACCTGTGATTTTATAAACTCTCGGAATTGATTCTGTCCCATATGCCATTGCTGAAATTCCTTGGGCCCCTCCTACTTTAAAGATTCTATCCACACCCGCAATATGGGCAGCTGCTAAAATAGAATCCTGGATTTCTCCATTCTTGTTGGGAGGTGTGATCATAATGAGTTCTTCTACGCCAGCTAGTTTTGCTGGCACTGCATTCATTAGAACCGTTGATGGATAAGCAGCTTTGCCACCTGGCACATAAATGCCTACTTTTTCTATCGGTGTCACAATTTGTCCAAGAATTATGTCTTCTCTGTCAGGCTTATAGGTCATTGTTTTTTTTATGAATCTTCGATGGTAATCTATGATATTTTTATGGGCTTGAATAAGCGTTTCTAGCAAGTCTACGTCCACCCTACTGTATGCTTGTTTAATTTCTTCTTTCGTTACTTCAAGATGATTCAAACAAACCCCATCAAATTTCTTTGTGTACTCTAATACTGCTTTGTCTTTTCTAAGTTTCACATCTTCTACAATCTGTTCCACCACTTTTTGAATAGTTTTAAAATCAACAGCGTTTCTTTTTTCTAGTTCTTCAATAAACAAAGCATTCTCTTTGGATTCATATACTTTTAGCATGGTGTGCTTTCTCCCATTCAGAAATTTTGTTTATGATCTCATCAATCTGTTCCATTTTGAATTTATATCCTATGCGATTGGCAATAATCTGGGGATGTATGTCATACATATCTTCTAATATCTCAAGTCCATTTGCCCTTAATGTATTTCCTGTTTCAACAATATCTACTATTACATCTGATAATCCAAGTATAGGCGCTAATTCAACCGACCCGTTTAATTTTATCAATTCTATCTTTTGTCCTTTGCTCTCAAAATATTCTTTTGAAGAGTTGGAAAACTTTGTCGCAACTTTCAAGACCGAATTGTTTTGGTACAGTTTTTTCCCTTTTTCTCCAGCTATGCACATTTTACAATGGCCGAAGTCAAGGTTATAAAGCTGATAAACTTCCGACTGACTCTCTTTTACCATGTCTTTTCCCACTATTCCTATGTCTGCGACACCATTGCTTACGTATGTTACAACATCCGAATTTTTCAACAACATGAACTTTATTTTGTTTTCTTCATCTTCAAAAACCAATTTTCTAGAATTCAAGTCTAACGTCTTTCCTATCCCTATTTTATCGAAAAGCTCTGCAGACTGATCTCCAAGTCTTCCTTTTGCAAGTGCGATTACTAAATAATCCATTAAATATCCCCTCCCTCATATAAAACTTTCAATAGTTCATCCAATTCAACAGAAAAACCTATCGCTGGTACAATTTCACCGAATTGCTCTGTATAAGTGTCATACCTTCCTCCTTTGATAATTTCTCTATTGGAGTCCCTGTAATAGCCTTTAATGGTTAGCCCTGAATAATAACCTAAACTTGATACCATTGACAAATCACACATCGATCTTGAAATAAGACCTTTTTTGTCCTTAATTGAAATAATTTCCTTCAACTCGTTCAATCCATTTCTCATTCGTTCATTCAAATAACCTTTCTCTGCTTTTTCAATCACTTCAATTGGATTTCCTTTAAGATTAATTACATTCAAAAGTGCCTCATAAGCATCGTTTTTTTCGAGACCCTTAGTGAAATTTCGCAACTCTTGTTTATTCTTTCTGTCAATGTAATATAAGATTGCGTTGTATTCTTCTTCATCCAAGTAAAACTCTTTCATCAACCCTTTGAGATACTCTGAACTGCCTATTTCTAAAATATAATTCTGTCTGTATTTTCCTAGAATTTCATTTGCCAAAAGCACGATCTCTCTGTCAGCATCTAATGTATCATAACCTAAGCACTCTACTCCCATCTGGCGTATTTCCTTCACCAATGATCCCGACTGCTTAAATATTTTTTCATAATAAAACAATTTTACTTTCTGGTCTTTCTCCCAACGAGGCAATAAGTTGTTTAACAAATTAGAAGTTATGTCTGGCCTTAAAATAGAAATATGCCCATTCGCATTCATTACCTTTACCGTCTCTTTACGGTTTGAGCGTGTATTCATACGCACAAATTTGTCATAATCTTCTAATATACTCGGTTCATAATTCACATACTCTCTAGCCAAAACCATCTCTTCAATGTCAGTTTTTAATTTATATCTTTTCGAAGAATAGTCTAATGCTCCTTTAATATCAACAAATTTCATGTTTCCTCCTTTTTTCCCATTATAAAAGCCATTCGGTCTGCATCCGAATGGCTTCTCTTAGAATCCCTTCTTCCATCATAGATGCAGTCTTAGCTATCACTAATAGAGCTTGCACCTACGAACATACTACTCGTTCTAAAGCAAACTCCCGCTTCTATGATGATGTCCTTTATTCTCTTTTAATGACGCGCTTCCGAATAATCTCATCATTTACATCCTCATTATTGAATACTATAGACTATATCACTTAGAATTCTACTTGTCAATGCTTTGAGTCGTTAAAACGCTACCTTCTCAGCCCCTTTTAAGCTGAGCATCTCTCTAGCTTCTGCAGGCGATGCCACTTGTCCACCTGTGGCCTCGATGATACCTTTCATCTGAGCCACTTGTTCTCCACTGTTTTTTGCCTTGACTTTTGGTCTTAGATACAGGTTGTCTTCCAGTCCTACTCTCACATGTCCTCCCATGGACAACGCCACGCTTGTCATAGCAAATTGATGCCTGCCCGCCGCTGCTACTGACCATTCAAATTGATCGCCTAGCTGTTGCTTGGCTTTTTTTACCATGAAGGCTAGGT
>Ga0334895_1000640_pt1 | contig 43970 bp, 46 predicted proteins | sample GraSluR3_MG_7_FD_207229 | JGI IMG/M metagenome (GOLD analysis project Ga0334895, IMG submission 207229) | Sludge microbial communities from methane-producing bioreactor in Wageningen University, Netherlands - Granular Sludge_31_05-R3 | ecosystem: Engineered > Bioreactor > Anaerobic >... | reverse complement strand
CGGACCTCCTGCTCCTCCCCGGCGCCCAGACCGCTGCTGGCAACCACCACCGATGAGGAATACTCCCCTTCGCTGAATGTGATCCGGGTCCCAAACCCTCCAGAAGCCACTGCCCCGTTGTTCCGAATGATGAACGACAGGGGAAGCTCCGCTCGGGTGGGAGTCCTCACGGGATAAAGGGATACCTCGATATCACCGGGATAGACCACAAGGTCGAAAGTAACTGTGGTGTGAATGGAATAGGGTGAAGTAACCAGCGACAGAACGAACAGATTCACCATAAAACACCTGGATCCCGTTTGATGCAGGTTCTATCAAAGGGAACGTAGTTTACACCTAAACGGTTGTCAAGACGGAAGAACCCGGAAAGCCAACTGCTCCCCTTCTCTGCTTCGGGTTCGAATGGTGTGGGTGGTACGCCCGTAGGGACTCGAACCCCAAACCTTCTGGTCCGTAGCCAGATGCTCTATCCAATTGAGCTACGGGCGCACCGGGAGGCGTAAACTACTATTTTTTCAGTGGGTTGGTCAAGTTCCCCGGGGATAGATCTCGCTGTAGCGGATGTGTGTCGTGTCTCCCGGGTTAAGGAATACCCTGGAGGTAAAACCATCGCCGGGTTCTGTGAAAGCGCCTCTGGGAAGCCTGGCAGGAAGGATTATTCTCCATTGTACCACCCTGTCCGCTGTGGAGCGGAGTTCCAGGAAGCAGTTGTAGCCGTTGGTTCTTCTCGTCCAGGTGAGGTTGGTGTGAAGAAGGTGTTCTGCTGGAAGCCAGAGAGTGTCGTTTCTCAAGATTCCGGGATAATCTTCCGGCAGGGGGGGAGGCGTTTCCCTTGCGGGAACTGCGATAAGGGGGTTCCAGCGCCCCTGGGAAGGGAAACCATACACGAGAAGGGTTTCCGGCGGAGCTGAATCGATCTCCCACCAGGGGAACACCGCTCCTTCCGGAGGGATGCTCACCGATCCACTGCTGGTGGCCACAATTGTATTGCCATCGGATAGATCAACGCGACCCGCGCTCCATGTTTCCCCGGTAGTGTTTATGATAAGGGCTGTGCCGGTGGTCCTCTCGCCTGATTGAACCCTGAGTTCCCAGTGGAGTCCTTCGATCTGTATGGTTACCCGGGGTTCACCAAACCGGAGTAGAATGGGATATGCTGATTTTTCCAGAAGGTTCTGGATTTCCAGGGAGTCTTCCTGAAGGAAGCTCATCTCAAGAAGGGTTATGCCTGCGGTTGCAAGGTTCCGCACGAAGTCAATTGAACCGTGCTTCGGTGTTCCCTCAACTGTTGCATCACCATGTGGTTTCAGGAGAATTGTCACTTCGTGAAGATCAAGGGAAGCGTAGCCGGTGTAACCACCACCGGCGCAACCAGCCAGCAGCACAAGGAACAGACTGGTCAAAACAGGTTTCATGGGCTATCTATCCTTTGTATGGAGGTTCCGGATGAACACTTCTGGTGGTAATCTAAGGTTCAGCCGATCGTTCCGCGAGGGGATGGGTGTGTTCCTTGAAGTTCGCAACCTGGCCATCCTTCTGGCCGTTCCGGTACTGATAGCCCTTGCGACTCTTGTAGAAGCCCGGCTTGAACTCCGGGGCGTCATCGGCCCATACGGCCGCAACCACTCTCTTCGCATGATGCTCTGGAATGTTGCCATAGTGGTCTCACTGGTGGCGCTGGTAAAAGGTTGTCTGGGATTTCAAAGGATCTGGCACTGCGGAAAAGCCACCGCCCAGCGTGGAAGGGTGGGGACATATCTTGGGGGAGTTTCATCCCTGTTCATTGTTTACTTCGGGGTTGCGTGCATCATGGGAATCGCGGTGATGATGGCAACGGGTGGATTCCATCCGTCCGGGTTGCTGTTTCTGGTGGGATGGTGCACTCCACCGCTGATCTGGTCGGTATGCCTGGCCGCAGTGCTCTCTCTTCTCACCGAAGGGCCCGCCGCAGCCTGGCTGGGCGCCGCCATATTCAATCTCGCACTGGTTCCCGGGCTTTTTGGGAAAAACGTTCCTCAGTTGATTGTGCCACCGATGGGTCGGCTGATAACCACAACAGTGAACGGTTTCTTCAGGCCGGAAATGCTTCTCTCGGTTCTCTTTCACGCCTCGCTTTACCTGGCCCTTGGCGCTCTGGTTTTTCTGCTCAGATGCCGGGAGTCATCCAGGCGTTGGCAATGATGAAGTCCATCACTTCCAATACCGACGGGTTTGCCTCCATCGGGGCCATTCCGTAGATGAGATAAGCGTAGCCGTCACGGAACACACCGTAGGCACGGCCTCTGTAAGTAACATTGGCGCCGGAAAGCATGTTGAAGTTCACCGCGGCGGAAAGCCCTGTGGAGCGCATGCCCAGATGGGTTACCGCCGTGCTTCCCTCCACCCAGTTCATGGTACCGTACACAACACTGGAGGCGATGTCGGGCGGGAGGTTGGTTTCGAGTTTCTGTCTGAGCCATATCCCCCTGTCAACGGAAGAGAACTCTTCTTCAACCCGCCAGTAGTGAATTCTATAATCGTAACCCATTGAGCCGGGCTTCGAAACAAGGACTCCGGCGTCCGCGGTGAGAACACCTTCCACGGGGGGGCTGAGTTCCCTGGGAAGCCATCCGAAGGCAAGCCCGGTATGCCCGATCACATAGACCGGTTGCACAGGTACGACGGATGCAAGTGAGACCAGCAGCAAAGCTGAGAAAACCATCTTTCACCTTTCCGATTGATGACGGATCAGAACCGTCATAGAATTGCTCAATGGAGAAACCATGAAGGAAAAGATACTGCTTGTCGAAGACGATGTCCCACTCGCTTCGCTGCTTTCGCAGTACCTTACGGGTCACGGCTTCACCGTCTTCCTACTCCACCAGGGGTTTTCGGTTCCCAGGGAGGTCCAGACAGGAAAACCCGACCTTGTGGTTCTGGACATCATGCTCCCGGATACCGATGGTCTTTCTGTCCTCAGAAGGCTTCGTGAGTTCTGGCGAGGGCCGGTACTGATGCTAACCGCGCTTGGAGATGATACGGACACCGTTGCCGGGCTTGAGCTTGGCGCGGATGACTACATTGTGAAGCCGGTTGCGCCCAGGGTTCTGCTGGCACGGATTCGGGCGCTTCTCAGACGGAGCACCACCGATCTGGACGCGGAGATGATAGACCTTGGCGTTCTTCAAATGGATGTCCAGGCAAGGGAAGCCATCCTGGACAAGATGCCGATGGATCTCACCACCGCAGAGTTCGACCTTCTGCTGATTCTGGCCCGAAGGGCGGGAAGAGTTCAGGATCGCGGGAAACTGGTGGAGGAAATCAGGGGAATCGACTTCCATTCCTACGACAGATCTGTTGATGTTCTAATCTCCAGGATCCGCAGGAAGATGGGTACCCACGGGAAAATGATACGAACGGTGCAGAACATAGGGTACTGCCTCAGCCCAGTGGCGCTGAAATGAAGCTATACTGGAAGGTATTCCTGCCGCTGGCTTTCACCGTTCTGCTTTCACTGGTGCTGATAGCGTGGATAGCTGGCTCTGTTCTCCCAAACCATCTCAGGGCGCGTCAGGCGGAAACCGCTCTTCGCTTCCAGCGATCCGTGGAGTCTCTTGTGGTGCCGACGATCGAAGATGTTGCGGCATTGGCGGATTCCATGGGGGTAAGAATCAGGTTCATACCCGAAGACCGTCAGAGGCCGGGAAGACGCCCCGACCCTCCCCCCCTTCCGGGAACGGTCATCATCCCGGCGAGGCATGGTTTTCCCTACGCTGTTGTGGGAATGGCCCCGGTCCCCGGAGCAAGGCTGTCTTTCGCTGTGGGAGCCGCGTGCATGCTTCTTCTTCTCGAAGCGCTGGCGCTGCATCTGGTTCTGAAGGGGGTTTTCACCCGGATAAGCAACCTTGAGAAAGCCGCTTCTTTGTTTGGAAGGGGAAGCACCTCGATCCGTTACGCTTCCGTTGGAGGAGACGAGCTTGACGCGCTGGGTGAAAGCTTCAACATGATGGCCCAGCGGATTGACGAACTGCTGCTGAGCCACAAGGAGCTTCTGGGTTCCGTCGCCCATGAACTCCGCACTCCCCTTGCCAGGCTTTCCCTGGCCCTGGAACTGCTTCGCGAGGGCGGAGGTTCGCGGGAGGAGATGTTCACCCGGATGGAGGCGGACATTTCAGCGCTTGACGCACTGATGGCGGAATTGCTGGAGTACAACCGCCTGGGACGCGGAACCGCGCCAAGACTTGAAGCCGTTGACATCACTGAACTTGCAAGGGATGTGATCGCGTCGGCATCTTGGGGCAGGGACGGGCTTGAGATAAGCCTTTCCGGAGCAGCAGAGGCTTTCACAGACCGGGCCATGCTGGCCAGGGCTCTTTCAAACCTCGTGTTCAACGCTGTGAAGTACGCGGTTTCAAGGGTGGATGTGGTTGTTCACCGGACATCCGCCGGGTTTTCGATTTCAGTGGCCGATGACGGGCCGGGCTTTCCGAAGACGATTCTTCCAACGGTTTTCGAGCCGTTCAGGAAAGGCGCGGACAGCACCGGAGCCGGCCTCGGCCTGTCCATAGCACAAAGAATCACATTGATTCTCGGGGGAGAGATCTCCGCGGAAAACCCCGCCGAAGGCGGGGCGAGGGTAACCCTGGCAATTTCATCCTGAGGGGGCGTTTTCGCCCCCTCTGGATATCCGCGCAACTACCGGTTCTTCATCTTGGCGTGCCAGTCCACAAGTATCGGGCTGGCCACGAAGATGGATGAGAATGTTCCCACCACGATGCCGATCATAAGGGTAAGGGCGAAATCCCTGAGCATTCCCGGCGCGAAGATGAACAGCATAAGAACCGAGGTGAAAGTTGTCGCCGAGGTGATGAAGGTACGGCTGAGGGTTTCGTTGATGCCGGTGTTCACCACCTCTTCAAAGGTTCGTCCCTTTCGAAGCCGGGCGCCTTCCCTTATCCTGTCGAAGACCACGATGGTATCGTTGATGGAGTAGCCGACAATTGTCAGTAGGGCCGCCACTATGGTGAGGGAGACCTCGACCCGGAGAATGGCCAGAACCCCCAGGGTTATCAGGATATCGTGCACCAGGGCGGCCACCGCGGCAACACCCCATTTGAACTGGAACCGGTACCAGATGTAGAGAATGATGAAGAACATTGCGATCATGATGGCGTTAACCGCCTGCGCTCTGAGTTCGGTTCCAACCCTGGGGCCTATCTGTTTGATGAAGGCAGCCTGCTCTTCACCCTCCTCCTCCTCCATCAGCCGACAATTCGCCTGGGAGAGGGCATCGTAGACCTGATTCTTGTCACTGGTCGAGGTTCGGACTACAAAGGCTCTGCCTTCGCCGGTCCAGTCCGAGAGGGATTGAACCTGAACGCTCTCCATCCCAGCATCCGTAAGCCGTCCGGCAAGGGCTTCACTGGATATGACCTCGGTGGTTGTTACATTGGTTTCAAGCCCGCCGGTGAAATCGATGGACAGGTTCAACCCTTTGTTGACAAGGAAACCGATGCCTCCAAGCAGTATCACCACCAGCGAAGCGATGTACGCTTTCTTCCGCAGCTTGGTGATCTCCCAGTGGGCGTCGCGGATCAGGGCAAGGCTTCCCATTCCGATGCTGGTTCGCTTGGCGTTGCTGAGAAGCATGGCGAAGAAACCCCGGGTGAACACAAGTGAACAGAACATTGAAGCCAGAATACCAATTGAAAGTGTAACCGCGAACCCCCGGATCGGACCGGTTCCGAACCGGTAAAGCACCAGCGCAGTAATCAGGGTGGTGAGGTTCGCGTCGAGAATGGTTACAAAGGCTCTCTTGTAACCTGCGTCAACCGCTGTTCTTATCCCCTTGCCAGCCTTGCGTTCTTCCCTGATTCGCTCATAGATCAGAACACTGGCATCAACAGCCATACCTATGGTCAGGATGATGCCGGCAATTCCCGGAAGGGTAAGGGTGGTGTTCATTCCGCTGAGACCGAGTTGGGCCAGGGGTCCGGGGAAGCACAGGAAGCCCATTATTATCAGCATGTCGAACACCAGGGCAAGTATGGCTATGATGCCGCTCAGCCCATAATAGATAATCATGAAGGCGGTTATGAGGAAGATGGCCACCGCCGCGGCGATTACTCCATTGCCGATGGATCTGCGGCCAAGGCTGGGGCCTATGGTCTGCTCCTCGGCTATCTCCAGCCTGGCGGGGAGGGAGCCGGCTTTGAGTACAAGCCTCAAATCCCTTGCTTCCTCGATGCTGAACCCTCCGGAAAGCCGGGTTCCGCTGCCGGATATTCTCTCCCGAATCGTGGCGACGGAGTAGACTCTGCCATCCAGAATAATGCTTACCCGCTCCTCCACATTCTCGCCGGTGATGCGCTCCCAGTTTGATCCGCCTTCACTGTCGAACTCAAGGATGAGGCTGGGTTCAGCGGTTATGGAATGGTCTCCCCCGACCCGGATACGGACATCCCGGAGATTGGCGCCGGTAAGACGGTAATGGGGTCTTTCCAGGTCAGCGTGCCTCTCCCATCCCCGGGTTACATCGGCGGGTACAAGAAACACCGCCACACACTGCCCTATTGCCGGTATCTCTTCGGCCCTGGTGTAGGCGAAGGTGAGGTTGGCCCTTTCAAGAATGGCCCTGGCCTCAGGGGAATTCACGATGTTCTGGAAAGCCTCGAGGTTGTCGCCAACTCTCAGCACCCAGTCACCCGGGGAAATCCGGAGGGGGCGGTACCTTTCGTCGGCGATGGTGATCAACGATCCAAGCCTGCCCGAAACCTCAAGAATCAGCGGATCCGATGTCTCGTCCGGGAGGGTCAGGACTGAGGGGTCGTCAACGGGAAGGGAAAACGCCGCGGTATCAGGAGCCGCGGCCTCAATGGATTCCGGCTCTTTCTGAACTTCGCCGCCAACGGCGTTTTCGATATCCCGGATAACCTGGATTGACGAAGGCGCGGTCTGGTTGGCGGCGTGGTTGGGATAGGCCACCATCTTGAACTCAAGCAGCGCCTGCCTCTCCACTATGGCCCGGGCCCGGGCGGGGTCTCTTACGCCCGGAAGCTGCACGACGATTCTGTCATCGCCCTGGCGGGTGATTGAAGGTTCCGACACGCCGAACTCGTCTATACGGTTCCTGATAACTTCAAGAGCCTGATCCAGGGCTTCACCGGGTTCAAGCCCCGGGGTTGGCTCGACGGTATAGGCAAGGTACATGCCGCCCTGAAGATCGAGCCCGAGTTTGATGGTGCCGCGGCTCAGGTTGTAGAGCTCGCGATAGCTCTGAATTCTTTCCTCTCCTCCCTCGTCGTGCATCTGGTCAAGGAGTGAGCGAAAATAGGGGTTGGAGGTTTCAGGCTGGGCGCTGGCCTCAGCCCTGTCCCGCTCTATGGACGGGATGGAGTACCACCTTATGGTGGGCCATATCATCAGCACAGCCACTGCGAAAAGCGCCAGTGAACTCCAGATCCGCCATTTGTCGGCTCTCTTCATGAATACATCCCTTTCAACGGAGTATGCTTTCTATTGATCAATGCGGATACATCTGTACACACGGAACCCACCCCTGCAAAAGGCGGGTGGCGAACCGGACACAAATCGCCGAAAGATACGCAAAGGCAGAGATTTTGACCACCTGCCTACCTTGATGCCTTCAATTCCAGCCGCAGCGGCTCTCCATCGGGCAGACTGGCAAAGAATGTGAGCCCTCCATCAGGCCTCTGTCTGGTCTGATGGAGTGTAATGCCGCAGCCACGGAGCAGCCTTGTCAGAGTGAGATTGGCCTGGGTGACGGTGTATAGCCCGATGTCCAGATCCATGGTTAGAATGGTGGTGTCTCCGGCGAAAGACTGGCGTGGAAGGTTTCCATAGATCAGACCGGAGCATCCCTGGGACAGCAGATCCAGGGGGCCGACCGGAATTGCATCAGGTGTTTCGCCGTTCGTCCGGGTGGAAAGAAGAGACGAATCCGGGCCCGGATGCAATGCGGTGATGAAAACTCCTGCGGCGCATACCGAAACGAGCAATACCACCAGTATCTCACCGGGTTTCATGGGAGGCCTTTCAACCGTGTTGCGAAAAGTTCGGGTTCGGGCCTATCTTTCCCCCTTGAAAGCTGACTGTCAACCCTGCGGGAGGTGGAATGAAAACAGCCTGGCTTCTACCGGTTCTGGTCGCGGTGTCCGGAGCATACCCGGGAAACATTGGCCCTGGCGCTCTTTCGGGAGTACCCGGACTGCCTCTCTCCGATGTTCTCGAAGACGGGAATCTGCGTTTCAGAAGCGGATTTGAGTATGACCGCAGGAATGGCACCGCAAGCAGTTTTTCCATTCCCCTGGCTGTATGCCGGGGCTTCTCCGGGGGGTACGAGGCGGGTGTGGCGCTGCCGGTATACCTGTCCGACGATTCTCATGACGGCATGAGCCTGGGAGATATAACTCTTTCGGGGGCCATGCATTACGAAACAACCCGGGGCGGCACCGCCCTCAAGTTCTCCGGTTCCGTGTTTCTTCCCACCGGTGAGGAGGGTCGGGACCCGGGGGCGGGGGCCGGAGTAGGCGCTGTAACCTCAACCACTTTCAGGCTTTTCAGGTTTTCCGCGTCCGGTCAGTACAGGCTGCTCGGGGGACAGAGGCCCTCGAAGGCCAGATGGAACGACTCGGTGGCTTTCGCTTTCGGGGGAATGAGTTTCGTAGGGGAGCGGATGACTCTCTTCACATCACTGTCGGGAGATTCGGACGGAGCGCTGAAGCTTCAGGCCGGCGCTTCCCTGGAACCATGGAGGGTGCTGGTGATCGACTGCTCTGTAATGGCGGACATGGCTGAACATGGAGGCTACGGAGTATTCCTGGGAGCTTCCTGGACAGTCGAGGGGCTTTAAGGCTCAGACAAAGGGTGAGATGGCTCTGAGCCTTTCCACAATCCCCGAAAGAGCCCGAATCGTGTACTCGATTTCCTCCGGTGTCGTGAACCTGCTCAAGCTGAAGCGAACAGCGCTGTTGGCCAGGTTGTGGTCGAGGCCCATGGCCATGAGCACATGGCTTGGATCCTTGCTGCCGGTGCTGCACGCGGAACCCGAAGAGGCATACACGCCCCGCATGTCCAGCAGGGTTAGCACCGCTTCGCTTTCGATTCCCCTGAAGATTACTGTTGAAGTGTTGGGAAGCCTTGGCGAGCCTTCCGCCATGATCATGGCGCCGGGGCAGGAAGCCTTCAGGCCATTCTCCAGAGATGCCAGCAGACCCGCGACCCTCTTCTCCTCCGAAAGATGCCTCGCGGCAAGTTCAGCCGCTTTTCCCAGGCCGATGATTCCCGCCGAGTTGTAGGTGCCGGCCCGCATGCCCTTTTCCTGATGACCGCCGGTCAGAAGGGGGGGCAGGGAAAAGCCCCTTCGTATGTAAAGCGCGCCGATTCCCTTGGGACCGTGAAATTTGTGGGCGGAGAGACTGAGCATGTCCAGCCCCAGTTCCTCCACATCCACGGGAACCTTGCCAACAGCCTGAACCGCGTCGGTGTGAAAGGGAACGCCGGCCTCGCCGGAAGCGGCGGCGGCCTCCTTCACCGGCATAAGGGTTCCGGTTTCGTTGTTGGCGAACATGACGCTGGCCACGGCTGCGCCTTCAAGGGAGTGACGGAAGGATTGCATGTCCAGCATGCCCATGGAATCCACCCCGATAATCCTGGCGGGACCTCCAAGCTGCCTTGCGGTATCGAGAACCGCCGGGTGCTCTACCGCCGTGGTGACCACGGGGCCTCCCCGCAATAGAGAACAGCCCCTGAGAGCCGTGTTGTCACTTTCGGTTCCGCCGGAGGTGAACACAATCTCATCCGGATGCGCCCCAATAAGTGCCGCTACGAGTTCCCTTGCCCGCGAAATCCTTTCCATCACCGAACTGCCAAAGGTGTGAAAACTGGAAGGGTTGCCGTACTCCTCGCCGAGGAATGGCGACATTTCCTCGAGTACTTCAGGATCAATAATCGTTGTGGCGTTGTTATCGAGGTAGACCCGTTTCATTCTCCCGACCTTTTCACATCTATCGCCCGGCCGAGTTTTTCCGACAGCATCTTGCCGAACTTCTCCGCATCGTCACTGCTGCCTCGCACCGCGACCCATCGGGGATGAACCTTGACGATTTCCAGATTCGCAAACCTTGAAAGCAGTGAATCAACCGTATCAGCGACCTGACCCCTCTTTTCCCTGAAATCGGCAACCGCGGACTTCAACGCCTGCTGTCCCATCACTGAGCAATGGTACTTCTCCGGCGGCATTCCCCCCAGGAAATCCGCGATCTGGCTGTTCTTGATTTTCAGGGCTTCTTCGACCGGAAGGCCCTTCGCCATCTCGGTGAGAGCCGAAGCGCTGGCGATGGCGCCGGCACAACCGAAGGTTCTGAATCGGATATCGGCTATGCGATCATTCTCGTCGATCTCGATATCAAGATTCATGGCATCGCCGCACTGGGGCGAACCCACCTCCGAATGGCCGTCGGGGTTTTCAATGGCGCCAACATTTCTCGGGTTCACGAAATGGTCCATCAGAACCTCGGTGTACTTCCACACGGCTCATTCCTCCAGCTTCTCAAGCCGGCCGTAGAGAAGGTCGGCGATGGTGTGTTTTGCCAGGTAGTCCGCGGTAAGAGCTCTGAGATTCGCCCACAGGGTTCTGGTGCGGCATTTGTCCGTCATGTCGCAGTCCTTGGTTTCACACTGTTCCTCCTCAAAACCCGGAAGAACGCAGTTTGTGGGAAGAAAATCGTTCTCGAGGAGGCTCACCACGGAAAGTATCGAAATCGAATCCGCGGGCATGCCCAGTGAATACCCGCCCCTTGGCCCCCGAAGCCCCTTCACGATCCCGCTGTTCCTGAGTCTGATGAATATCTGCTCAAGGTAACGGATGGGGATTTTCTCCTCTTCCGCGATCGCCGCCAGAGAAACCGGAGCCTCGTCTTCGAAGGCCGCAAGCCTGACCAGAGCCCGGAGACCGTACCTGCTCCTGGTGGAAATCAGCATCGCTTACCCCTTACCATTCATGCGGTCATAGCCGAAACAGCAGAGTTCGGCTCCACTACTTCCTGAACCTTCCAACCGCCAGGAGAACCGCGGCAACAACCACACCCGCCGCCAGAATGACCAGCATCAGGTTGAATGCCGTGGGCAGCGTGTCGTACTGAACACCGTCTCCCCTGAAGTTGAGGTCTGCCGAAAAGGCGACTTCGACCGGATGATAGTTCCCCCGATTACTTACGAGAAGAATGTAATCGCCGAATCCGGGCACACCGATTTCGAAAGGGCCGGAAGCCGCTTCGAGAAAGCCGAGAGTGTCTGCTTCTCCGCCGGCATGCCACCTGTTGAAGCCGGCTGAAGTAAGAAGGATGTATTCCACCGTGGCGGTGTCCGGTGATACGGAAATGGTGCCGGAGATGCTGGTGTCGGTTCCCTGTACTTGAAGCACCCGGAACGAAATGTACCTGTACTGACCGACTGAAAGCTGGAGGGTATCGCTGATAAGGGGAACGCTGCCGGCAGTCAAACAGGATGCCGCGGCACAGAGAAGGAAAATCAGTTTGTTCATGATGAACTATATAACTCATCCATGGGCTCCCTCACAATCCTCCCCCCGCCTCGGGCCGCCGCCGACCGGAAGCCGGTTGGTTGTGTGGAGTGGATCAGCCGACAGTTTCAGCGGGTTGCTCGAGCTTGAGAAGAAGAAAGACCCCTGTGACAATCATCAGGACCGCCAGCAGCAGCGACCCCCAGAGAAACACCGCCACAAGCCCCGAAGGGCTGAAGGACCCAGCGAGCCGGGAGAGGGATTCGTTCGCCTGTCTCAAAGAGGTTTCCAGCGCCGCCATGTCATCCTCAATGCGGGTAACATCGGCTATGAGCGAATCCAGCGATTCTCGGACGGTTACAACCCGGTATGACAGAATCACGATTTCCTCTTCAAGTTCTTCGGTGTTGTCGTGGAGGTTTCGAAGCTTGTCGGATGTTTCCCGCATCCGGTTTCCGGGAAGCAGGGGACCTGCGGACCTGGCCATACCGGTAAGATCATCGGCCAGGGCAGGCAGGATTTCCCGAATCTTTTCCAGAGTAGTTCCGGTCTGCCTGAGAAGGTTGACCATCTCATCAAGGGCTGACGCCGTCGCTGTGAGTGAAGAAGTGGCGCTCCCGACTATACCCGCCGAGTTCTCCACTCCCGACTGCACCCTCCGGGCCAGGCCTTCAGCGCTCTTCAGGCTTTCGTCGGTGTAAAGAGCGGTTCGATGCAGGGGACCCAGTATCACAAGGGCAAGAACCGCAACTGTGATTCCCATCGCGATGAAAAGCACTCCAAGACCGCGACCGAGGCTCACCGCCAGCCTGTTCCGCAACCGGGGGGTTTCATTTCGGCTCATCAATTGAATCTACAGCCATTTACCTGCAACGGGCAATTCCCGGGCAAACCTGTGTGGAACCGGCACAGTCGCTCTTTCTTTTTTCTCTTCCGAGGGCTATTTTTGCAGTCCCTTTCAGTCAGGCGGCACTACTCGAATCTCGGGGCGGGGAAACCATGGAGCAGGCACATGGGCGGATGCAGTACAGCATAGGTGTGCTGCTTGTGAACTACCGCCAGTGGGATCTGACCGAGAAATGTGTTGCTTCGCTGCTGGCTTCGAGAGGTGTGCGGGTAATGATAGCCCTGGTGGACAACAACACACCGGGGCCGGTTCCTCTCTGGGTTGGGGAAACGCCGGAGGTTCTTTTCCACGGAAACCCTCAGAACACGGGGCTGACCGCGGGAAACAATCAGGCATACCGAATGCTTTCCGGACACCAACCGGATTTTGTTCTGATCCTTAACAACGATACCGAGGTTGAGCCCGACGCACTGGCTCAGTTGTCGAATCATCTTCTTGAAAATGGCGACACCGGCATCGCTGCTCCGGCTGTGACCTTCGCCTCGCAACCCGACAGGATATGGAGCGCGGGCGGTGTATACAGCAACTGGCGGATGCGATTGAGGCAAATCTACGGAACTGCAGCGGATCTTCCCGAACACCCGCAGGAGATGGATCAGGTTACGGGATGCGCCATGATGATGAGGTGGGGGGATTATGCCAGGGCCGGCATGCAGGATCCCGATCTTTTCGTTTACTACGAGGACACCGAACTGTGCTTCAAGGTGCGCAGGCTGGGGCTCACCATTCATCTGGTTCCGAAAGCCCTGGTAAGACACCATGTATCCGTCAGCGTGGGAGGGGTCTACTCCCCCTTTGCCATCTATTTCACCCACAGAAACCGCTGTGTGGTAGCTCTCAGGTATCTGCCAGCCCCGGTCATTCCCGTGTTTCTTCTTTACTATCTTGCGGTGACGGTGATGAAAACCGTCGCATACCCGGTTCGCCGTTCCAGCGGCCTGGTCCGCTGGATGTGGCTGGGCTTCCTGCACGGCATTCGCAATCGGCCTGACCTGCGTCCCGGTGGGCTTTTCCCCGGCGAGAGGCACCCATGAAGGTTTCCATAATCATTCCACACTTCAACGGTCTGTCCATACTTCGAACATGCCTGGCATCACTCGTCTCCCACGACAGAAAGCCCGACCAGATGATCGTGGTCGACAACGGTTCCACCGACGGATCGATGGACCTTGTCCCCGGGGAGTTCCCGGAGGTGGAGTTCGTTCGCCTGGGCAGAAACACAGGCTTCACCGGGGCCAACAATGCGGGCATCGAGGCTGCGACCGGAGATTTCATAGTTCTTCTGAACAACGACTGCATCGTGGAGAAATACTGGCTCGAGAACCTTCTCGCCCGGATGGAAGATCAATCCGTGGCTTCGGTGACCAGCTCCATGAGAAACATAAACGACATTGAAGTAATGGACTCAGCCGGCGGAGAGATAGACTGGATGGGTTTCTCCAGAGATATCGGAAAGGGTGAGCGGGCTTCCCTCCACCGGAAACCCAGGGATGTTCCCTTTCCGTGCGGAGGGGCGGTGATGATAAGAAGAAGCGCCCTCCCGCACCCCTCCCGGCTTTTCTGGAAGGCCCTTTTCATCTATCAGGAAGACCTTGACCTGGGGTTCGAGCTTGTCCGAACAGGGTGGAGAGTGGTCTATGAACCTTCAGCTGTGGTGAGACACATGCATTCAGCCACCGCCGGCAGGGGCAGCTTCCTGAAGGAGTACCACTGCATCAGAAACCGCTTTCTGGTATTGCGCAAGCACTTTGATCCACAGACCTTCAACACCCTCAAACCCGTTCTTCGGAGATGGCAGACTCTCTGGCTCGGGGCAAGTGTGGCAAGAAGGCGCTTCGTTCTCGCCAGGGCGATTCTGAAAGGTACATCTGACGGCATGACAATGCCCGTCGAGTTTTTCGAGGCCTCTCTGCCGCTCTCCGAGGTTTTCATCCGACATGCCATTATCCCCGCCGGGGCGGGCAAAGTGAAAAGAAACCTGTATGAAAAGGCGGAGCGGGTGATGAGACAGGGAATCAGAGGCTGATCCGCCGGTACATCATTGAACCTGCCCTGCGCCTCAGAGCTGTTCCGACGGTGGGTTTCATGAATCGCGCAAAAAGCTTTCTTGCGGTTTCGGAATCACCGTAAGGCTTGATTCTCATCGAGTACGCCTCCCTGAACCCCGAAAGGGAGAAACGGAACCTCTGAACCTGCCCACGGGACAGCATGAAACCCAGGGACATCACCTCCCAGGATGCAAGAATCCCGGCGATCAGCCGGAAGTCATTACCAAGATGCCTTCGAAGAACAAGAATCCTGTTTCTGGTGCAGTAGAAAACCTTCGCGGGGCTGGCCTCTCCGGCGGTGGCGGACATGGCGTGCTCCACCACAGCGTCAGGGCAGTAAACCACCCTGTACCCGTTCTTCCAGAGCCTGAGCCCCAGGTCGCTGTCTTCGTTGTACAGAAACAATGTGTTCCAGAACACCGTTTTTCCGTCTTCAAGGGCGCTTCTTCTCAGGGCCATGGCCCCTCCGCAGGGGGCTATAACTTCGTTCGGGGTGTTCCAGCGCGCCGCGGGTTCTCCACGGCCGAGATCAAATGTGTAACCCAGATTGTCCAGGGAGCCTCCGGCGGAATCCATGGTGCCGGGTTCGCCCATTCTGCGCATGGAGCTGGTGACAGCGGCCACGGAAGGGTCTTCGAAGGGTTTCAGAAGGTTTTCCAGCCAACCCGGGGCTACCCGGGTGTCGTTGTTGAGAAGCAGCACGAAATCCGAGCCGGTAAGGGAGGAGCCGGCGTTGTTCGCTCCGGTGAACCCGGTGTTACGGCCCATGAAAAGGCCTGTTACCATGGGCCAGTTCTTTTTTATGTGCTGTGGAGAACCGTCCACGGAGCCGTTATCCACAACGATCACGGAAGAGGGATCGTCCACCTGGGGCAACAGGGAGGACAGACAGGTGTCGAGAAGGTTCTTTCCGTTGTAATGGGCAATCACTATCGAAACGCGCATTATCCAGTGAGTTCTCTTTCCATTGGGTTTGGTCGCTCTGGTACCGGTAGCATACAGCATCAGGGCTTTTCAGGGTATTGAAAACAGCAGGATTCATTTATGTTCCCGGCATGAACCATCATCTGACCCGGGGGCTGTTTCTCGCTTGCAGGGAGGCGGGTTCACTTCTGCTTCGACTGCGGTCCGGGGGAGTCCATGCAACGGAAAAGGGAGGCATGGAGCTTGTGACCGTGGCGGACACCGAATCCGAAAACCTTCTTGAGTCCATGCTTCACGACCTTAGCCCGGATGTGCCTTTTATGGGGGAAGAAGGGTATGCCGGCTCACTTCCGCCCCCACCCTACTGGATAGCTGACCCTCTGGACGGCACCAACAACTACGCCTTCGATTATCCGTTCTACTGCGTGAGCGCCGCGTATGTGGACAGCGACGGTCCGGCCTTCTGCTGCACTTTCGATCCGGCAAGGAACGAATCGTTCACCGCGGAGAGAGAAAAGGGAGCCTGGCTCAACGGGAAACCCATCCGGTGCTCGGCCGCGCTGGAGCTGTCCGACGCCCTGATGGCCACGGGTTTTCCCTACAACCGAACCCCGGAGAACATCAACACTGACCTTGAAGTTCTGGCCCACTTCCTGGGTGTGGCCCGGGGCATCAGAAGGTCCGGTTCCGCCGCCCTCGACCTGGCCTACACCGCATGCGGCCGGCTCGGGGGTTTCTGGGAGAAAAGCCTTCGCCCCTGGGATATGGCCGCCGGAGCGCTGCTTGTGCGGGAGGCCGGGGGTGTGGTCGGCGCCTATGAGGGCGGGGACTGGAGCATGGTCTCCGAAGGCGTGTGCGCCGGCGGGAAGGCGTTGTGGCCCCTCATCAGGCAAGGCGTGGACAAGGCAAGGGGCGCCGCCGGTCGCGGCGCCCCTTGAGAAAAGCAGAATCGACTAAAAACCGAAGTTCACACCCAACTGGAATGAGTTGATGGCGTCGCCGGCTTCGTCTCCCATGGGCTTCGCGTAGTTGAACTCGCCGAAGAACGAGAGGGGCAGAAGGGGAGGGGAGAAACTGAGGCCCACAACTCCCATCATGGCCGGGTGAATGTGATCGTAGGGGTCGATGGTGGTTGAGCCCTGGGTCTGGGTTTCGATGGCGGCCAGCAAGGCGTCGGCGTCGCTGGCGGTGAAATGCACACCCATTCCGCCGCCCACATAGGGCTTCAAGGGAGACCCTCCGAGGGGAATGCCCAGCTTCAGAATCGCCGCCAGGCCGAGATCGTGGTAGGTTGACTCGAAGGTTTCATCCAGCATGGCGGGATCGGACCAGCCCCACTGGCTCTGCAGGTAAGTCCTGAGACCTTCGGGGTTGTTGCTGAAATCGATGCCGTATTCATTGTTAACATAGTTCACCAGGTAGTCGGACATCACAATGTCCGACTTCGAAGAGGCATAGGTTCCGCTGAACTCCAGGTCGAAAAGCCCCGCCATGGGGAGCACGATCTGGCCTCCGAATGCCGGGCCGTCGGTGTCCTGGCCGGTGAAGGGGTTGACCGTACCGTAATAGCCGACCCTGGCCCCGACTTTCGGGCCGGCGAAAGCAACTGCCGCGGCAAAGAGAACCACAAAGAGCTTCTGCATGTTTTCTCCTTTCAATGGTTCAATATCGACAAGTGCCGCCGCCGGGTCAACCGCCGCATGAAAACCCCTTGACAGCCGGTGGAACCTTTGCGAGACTATATTGATATTTTGTGTTGTGCATCAACCACCTGCGGTGGGTTCAACTCTCTGGAATGTTCAGTGTTCCCTGAAAGGAGTCGTTTTGAAAGTCTCGCTCTTAACTTTGCTGATTGTCTCTCTGGCCGCCTTCGGGTATCCCGCTCCCGGCCAGTGGCAGAGCTTCGGCGGCAACCCCGGCGCCGGGGCGGCCTTCAACCTCATCCAATCCGACGGCGGTCACATTGTGGCGCAGGTTACCCTTCCGGGCTTCCTGCTCAGCCAGTACCCGGGCGGCGGTTCCACCTACCACCGAATCGAGCTTCCCCAAAGCCACCCCCTGGGCGATGTGGGCTCTCCTGAAACCCCGGCCTTCGCCAGGATGTTCGCCCTGCCCTTCGGCACCGAACCGGGGGTGACCATCATCGATGTGGAGTATTCCACCTTCCAGGGCATCTCGCTTCTGCCCAGGCAGACTCCCCCGGTTGACATGCCCACCCCGGCAGACGGTTTCAGAATCAATGAAGAGGTCTACGCCACAAACGCCTTCTTCCCGGGAAACTGGGTTGAGGCCGGCAGTTTCGGCATCTGGGGCGGTTTCAACACCGGCCGCTTCATCTTCAACCCCTTCCGCTACAACCCGGCGACAGGTGAACTGCAGGTGGCGTCTTCGATAACCTTCCGAATCGACTTCACCGGAAACGCCGAAGCTCTGGCGTTTCCCGTCAACCGGGTTCTTCTGTCCTCAGCCTCAAGGCACCTGGTCAATTTCAACGATTTCCGCTCCGCGGCTTCCACACCGGTAGACGCCTCGGGGCCGGAATACATCTTCGTGGTACACCAGAACCACTACGACGCGGTGCTTCCCCTGGTCGAGTTCTACCAGTCCATCGGTTACGAAACCGTTGTGGAAACCCTCTCAGGCTCTCCATCCCCCGGCGAGATAAAGGCCGCAATCGCCGACAACTACGACACCGGCACCACCAGGTTCGCCCTTATCGCCGGCACCCACGCTGAGATGCCAAGCTACAGCTACGGAAGCTTCATCGGCGACTACTGGTACGCGTGCCTGGTTGGAACAGACCTCATCCCCGAGATTGCCACGGGCCGCCTCACCGGAACCTCCGCCCAGATAACCCACCAGATCAACAAGATCATTGATGGCTACTACCAGTACAACTTCGATGACAGGCTCACCACCGGCATCGTTCCCAGCACCACCGTACTCGCCGCCGACGGCGAAAACTATCCCCTCAAGTACACCCAGTGCTGCAATGAGGTTGCGGCCTACGACTACAGCCTGATCGACATGACCTTCTACAAGGTGTATCCCCCCGAGGGCGGAACCAACGAGATGGTTCTGGAATGGTTCAACAACGGCATAGGCACCGTGGGCTACCGTGGCCACGGAATGATTACATACTGGGCGTGGTACGCCCCGGGCAACATGACCAAAGCCCACATAGACGGCCTTACCAACACCTTCATGCCGCCGGTGTTCAACATCAACTGCTACAACGGCCGCTACCAGGACCCAGAGTGCTTCTCCGAAACCTTCCAGTGGGCCTCAGGCGGCTCCAGCGGAAACCTGGGGGCCAACGACCCCAGCTACACAATCCCCAACCACGACTACATGAAGCAGATCTACATCAACCTCTACGATGTGGGGCTTTTCAATGTGGGCGAGGCGATAAACGAGTCGGCGGTATGGATCATCAACTACCACGGCGGCATTGGTGAAACCAACGCAAAAATGTTCATCTGGTTCGGCGACCCTGCGATGGAGCTTTTCACCAACGACCAAGCCAACCCCAGGCCTCTGGCCATCGCGGCGCCGGCCAACTTCGGCTTCGGCTCCCAGACCATCGAAGTGGTTGTCACATGCGACGGCAGCCCGGTGTCCGGGGCCACGGCCACTCTCACCGACGGCATCAACGGCACCTCGCACGGCATGACATTCCACGAGACCGCCACCACCAACGCCTCCGGTCTGGCCAGCTTTACGGTGAACATTCCCTCGGGCACCCCGGTGTTGTACACCGGCGCCAGGAAGCACAACTACAGCCCCATCACCGCCACCATAGGCGGAGTCGGGATAGAAGGCGACCAAACCGAACCGCAGGTTCCGGCGGTGTACACCCTTTCCTCCAGCCCCAACCCCGCCATGTCCACCGCGGTGGTGAGCTTCAGCCTTCCCATCGAGGGCCAGGCCACCATCTCCGTTTACGATGTGGCGGGACGCCAGGTTGACACCGTCCTTTCCGGAGAGCTGTCACCCGGCGCTCATTCGGTGAACTGGAATGTCTCGGGGTTTGCCAACGGCGTGTACTTCGTAAGGCTTTCCAGCCCCGCGGGCATCGTATCCACTCAGGTCATGGTTCTCAAGTAACTCTCTTTTCGGGGGCGCTTCGGCGCCCCCTCCTTGACCTTTCGGCATTTTGCCGCATAATCGGGGTTGCTGCCTGCTCCATCTTCGTGATGGAGCCGAAGTGAACGAAGTTTCACCGGCCCGGGGGCGGCACGCGAACATCCGATTGTTCAGCCTTCTTCCGGGCCGGAGTTTTTCCCTCGTTATGGCCGGAAGGAGGCTATAAGTTTGCGCAGTTACGAAACCGTCATCATCTGGGCTCCCAGCCTGTCCGAATCGGAACAGGAAGCTGAAAACGGCAAAATCGCCGAAGCAATCAAGGGCAGCGGCTCGGAATTCAAGGGCATCGATGTGTGGGGACGCAGGCAACTCGCCTATCCCATCAAGAAGCAAACCGAAGGCATCTACTGCTTTTTCCGTTGGGACGGCGAATCCACCACCACGGAAGCGCTGGACAAGATGCTTCGCATCAAGGAGAACTGCCTGCGCCATGTTACATTGAAAACAGGAGAGGAAGGCCCCACTGCCACCTTCGCGGAAGAGGAGGATGAGGAGTGAACATTCGGATGCCTTCCCTGAACATGGTGGTCATCTCCGGCAACCTTACCGATGACCCCAAGCCCAATATCCTGGAGAACGGCGTTCATGTTACGAACTTCAGGGTGGCGAGCAACCAGTTCTACAAGGGCAGGGACGGCGAATTCCACAAGAAAACATGCTATGTCGACGCCGTCTGCTGGAGAAAAACTGCCGAGATCGCAGCGGACAGGCTTCGCAGGGGAAGCCCGGTGCTGGTCGAGGGTGAGCTTCAGAGCCGCACCTGGAAGGCCCAGGATGGAACCAACCGAAGCGTGCTCGAAATCCTTGCCCGCCGCATTCAATTCCTGGAGCGCACCGAGGGGGACAGACCCGCGGACTCACATCCCTCAGACGACTCGCCCCCCCCTGAGCGGGATCCGGCGGATGAGCCAGTATACGACGACGACATCCCCTTCTGAGCAGGAGAAACCCATGCCGGATTCCCTTCCGCTTCAGTTGAACCTTGTTCTCCTTACCGGCAGGATTGTCAGGCGAACCGACCTTTCCCTGACCAGCTTCGGAGTCCCGGTAATCACGCTGATTCTGGAGAATCCCCAGGCGGCTCCGGCTTCGCCCGCTGATGGCGGCGAAGCCCATGGTGAACTGAGCGTGGAGCTTTGGGGACACATGGCCCGGGAGTACGATGAAAGGCTGAAGCCCGGAGAACCGGTTCTCATAGAAGCCCAGGTGTCCGGCAGACAAAAACAGGACCGGACAACGAAACTGGTCCACCACTGGATGGTTCTCAAGGCCAGAAGGATCCAGATTCTCACCAACCCATTTCAAAACGGAGGAAGTTAACCGATGGCTGCGAAAAAGCCGAGAAAAAAGATAAAGCTCGTTCGTAAGAAGAAATGCCGCTTCTGCCTCAACCCTGATGTGGAAATCAGCTACAAGAACGAACGGGTGATCCAGAGATACATCTCAGACCGGGGCAAGATCGTTGCCCGAAGGGTGAGCGGAAACTGCGCCCGTCACCAGAGAATGGTTGCGGGGGAGATAAAGATCGCCAGATTCCTCGCCATGGCCCCCTTCACCAGAGAGCACTTCAGATAAACACCGAAAGACTCCCCGACACCCGGCGCGGAAGAAGGTGGAAGCTTCTTCTTTGGGGGGGACTGTCCCTCATCATGGGTGCGCCCTTCGCGGTGTCCGGGATCGCGGCGGGCTTCATGACCAGAAGCAGGGGTTTCATGATTCCCATGGGCATGCTGCTCGCGGCTTCGGTCGGCTTTCTGATGGGCCCCCAGACGGGAGTTATGGCCGTAGCGTGCTCTTCAGCCATGGCTTTGTGCAGCCGACGGAAAACAACGATGCACCATGCCATTGCGGTCACCGCCGGAGTTTCGGTTCTTGCCGCGGCGCTTCCCCTGTACCAGTCCCCGGTTTTCATGAGAATTTCCGGTGACGACATGCGGCCCGTCGCGGAGTTGTATGTGGACATGGGCATGGAAAGGGCCATGGTTGACGAAGTACTCTCAACCATGGAGTACCTTGCCCCGGGGATAGGGGCGATTCAGATCGCCATTGGTTCCATGGCGGCGGTACTGCTGATGAACGCTGTGGGATGGGGTCGCCGATTCGGAGTATCAGGAAAGTTCATGATGGGCTGGCAAATGGCCTGGGTGCTCATCGCCTGCCTGGCGGTGAAGGCGCTTCCGGGACCGCTTCCTTCCCTGGCGACAAGGGCCGCTGACAATGTGCTGCTGTTCATGACGCTGCCCTACCTCCTTGAGGGTGGCGCGGTAGCTCTGAGATGGGCTTCCGCGTATCCCGGAATGACAGTTGTGCTTCTGATCGCACTGGTTCTGGCAACACCGGTGGTACTTGCGGCGGTGGCGCTTGCGGGTGTGCTCGATACCTGGTTCGACTTCAGAAGAAGAATAGACTTGAAACGGAAAGGCTCGACAAATGAAGGTCCTACTGACCAAAACAGTGGATAACCTCGGCGAAGCCGGGGAAGTGGTGAATGTATCTCCCGGATATGCCCGTAATTTCCTGCTGCCCAGGAATCTTGCGGTCAAATGCACTCCGGGGGCGATGAAGATGGCGGAGTCCTACCGGGCAAAATCCCGGGAAAAGCAGGACCTTGTCAGCGCTGAAGCAAGGGAGACCGCGGTGAAGCTTGGAGCTACCGAGCTTGCTTTCTCAGCCACCGCCGACGGCTCTGGACAGCTCTACGGCGGCATCGGGGAAAGGGAGATAACCCTTGCCCTCGAGGAAAAGGGCTTCCAGATCGACAAGAAGCAGGTCATCATGGATTCCCACATAAAAATGGTGGGAGAATACAAAGTGGATATCAAGGTTTTTGGCGACCTCCACGGCACCGTAACCGTCAAGGTGACAGCGCAGGAGTAGCCCATATGCTTCTGGCGGTTGAAACCTCCTGCGACGACTCGGCGGCTGCGCTTCTGGACACGGACGGGCGTGTGCTGGCCCAGGAGGTGTTCACACAACCACCGCAGATGGGCGGTGTGGTTCCCGAGATATCTTCGAGGCTTCATCTCACCGTTTTGCCGGATATGGTAAACCGGGTGCTTGCTTCGGCGGGAGCTTCCCCCGCCGGGGTGGACCACTTCGCCGCCACGGCGGGGCCGGGGTTGGTTGGTTCGCTTCTGGTGGGGCTTTCCTTCACCAAGGCTCTGGCCATGGCCACGGAAAAACCCTTTCTCGGCATCAACCATCTGGCGGCTCACCTGCATATTCACTACTCCCGCGATTCATCCGGGTTGTTTCCCGCTGTAGCCCTGCTGGCCAGCGGAGGACACACCGCGCTGTTTCACATGCTTCAATGGAACCACTGCCGAATGATGGGGTGCACCAGGGATGACGCGGCCGGCGAGGCCTTCGACAAGACCGCCAAACTGATGAACCTCGGCTTTCCAGGGGGAAAAGCGCTGGATATCCTGGCCAAAAACGGCGATCCCGATTCGGTGGATCTTCCCTCTCCCCTGGGGGCGAAAGGAAGCGCGGAGTTCAGTTTCAGCGGGTTGAAAACAGCGGCGAGGCTTGCGTGGGAGTCCGGGCGGCATTCCCCGGAAGACATGGCCGCGTCTTTCCGGGCAAGGGTTTCCAAAATTCTGGTGGACAAGCTTTTTTTTCAGGCGGAAAGGGTCCGGGCGAAGTCGGTCATCGCCGCCGGCGGAGTTCTGGCAAACTCGCTTCTGAGGATGAGCCTGGGGCAAACCGCGGCAAGGCTTGGATTCAACCTGCTGCTCCCCCCCCTCGAGCACACCACCGACAATGCGGTTATGGTTGGAAGGGCGGCCCTGGCGGAGCTGGACAGCGATCCCACCGCATGTTCTCCCCTGTCCTGCAACGCTTTCGCCAGATGGCACGACGAAACACTGGTGCGCCTGTGCCGCTGACATTGACGCATCGTGTTAGTATTGTCACTTCCTGGGTTTTTTGGCTTGAAAACAGGGGGACTCAATGAAAACGGGAGTGGACATGGTTGATGTATCCCGTTTCGCAAAGATATCTCTTGAACGGGATAACAGGCTTCTTCAAAGGCTGTTCCGTTCCGATGAAACCGATGTGTTTTCCACCCCCCGTGATCTTGCCATGGCATTCGCCCTGAAGGAAGCTGTATCGAAAGCCCTGGGAACAGGAATAGCCTCGGGTGTCCAGTGGCACGACATTCAGGTTGTTCCCCGAAACGACGGACACGGAGTTGTCCTTCACGGGGCGGCGCAAAGGCTTGCGGGACAGAGATGCTTCCATGTCTCGGCGGACAGCACCGATACGGTGGCGGTGGCCTTGGCGATCCTTGAAGACGCACATGAACCGGAGGAGGAGGGGCCTTGACACACTGGGTGACTCCCCAGGAAATGACCGAATTCGACAAATCGGCGGTTGCCGACGGCACGCCAGGCGTGATTCTGATGGAACGGGCTGGAAACGCTGTTTTCAACCTTGCCAGAGAAATGCTTGGCAACCAGAGGCTTCCCGTGCTGGTGCTTGCCGGTCCCGGAAACAATGGGGGGGACGGCTATGTTGCCGCCAGACTGCTGCTGGAAAACGGCCACACAGTTTCGGTTCACCCGGCTTTCTCCGATTCCGATGGCTGTTCTCCGGATTGCGGGCTGAACAGAGCCTCTTACCTTGCCGCCGGAGGCCGTGAGTGCTCATCGCTCCCTTTCAACCCCGGGCTCATCATCGACGCTATGCTGGGCACGGGTTTTACCGGCCGACTCAAGGGAAGTATTCTCTCAACGGTCAAAACATTCCTTCAGGGAAACTGCCCGGTTCTGTCCATCGACATTCCCACAGGCATTAACGGCTTAACCGGCGAGGCGGATCCCGACGCGGTCAGGGCCGATGTCACGATAACCCTTGCCGCCCCGAAACTGGGGCTGCTGCTTCCCCCGGGTTGCGGTCATGTCGGCGCCCTCTTCCTGGCGGATATCGGAATTCCGGTACCCGACAACAACATAAGGGAAGTAATGAGCATCCCCAGAGCCGGGTCTCTTCTTCCCTGCCGACCGGTAGACGCCCACAAGGGCAGTTTCGGCAGGGTGCTGGTGCTGGCGGGGTCCGAAAGAATGCCGGGAGCAGCAATGCTTTCATCACTGGGTGCCCTGGCAAGCGGGGCCGGGCTTGTGGACATGTGCGTTCCTCTTCCGGCAGCCCCGGCGGTCAGCGGCAGAATTCCTGAAACCCTTTGCAGTTACTTCCTTCCCGGCGATGTGACATCGCTTCCTGATGTTTCCGGGTTTTCCGCGGTGGTCATCGGCCCGGGACTGGGCGCGGACATTGGAACAGCCAAAATCGTTCGATACGCTCTCGAACAATGGCGTACACCACTGGTCATCGACGCCGACGCTCTGAATGTGATGGACCAGCAGATGGCCTCGATCCTCTCCGGCAGGAAGAATTCCGTGCTTACGCCACATCCCGGCGAGCTGTCCAGGCTCACCGGATGTTCAACCGAACTCAGCAATCGCTTCAACTCCGCGGCCAAACTGGCCACCGCCACCGGCTGCCCGGTTTTGCTCAAGGGAAGGCCCACCCAGGTTTTTCGACCGGACGGCGGAAGGGTTATGAACCCATCGGGAAACCACGGAATGGCCACCGGTGGCAGCGGCGACGTTCTGTCCGGTCTTGTGGCGGGGTTCATTGCCCAGGGTCTTGAACCTTCAAACGCTGCTTCACTTGGCGCTTTCGTTCACGGCCTGGCCGGAGATATCGCAGCCCAGGGTACATCTCCAAGATCACTTCTTCCAACCGATATTGTCCGAGCCATCGGCCAGGCGTTCAACATGATAGAAGCCCGCAAAAACGACGGACTGCTCAGGCTTGAAGGAAACTGGAATGGAAAACTGTGGAATATCCCGGGATGACGCCCTGGATCTTCTGAAAAAACATGTAAGCAGCCAGAGCCTTGTCAGGCACTGCGTTGCTACCGGCGCGATAATGGCGGACCTTGCGGAAAGCATGGGCGAACCCGACCCTGAGACATGGGAAGCGGCGGGCATTCTCCACGACATAGACATGGAGATAACAGATGACGATCACCGGCGCCACGGCCTCGTTGCTTGCGAACTGCTTCAAGACATGCTCCCGAAGAGGTTCCTGCACGCGATCAGGGCTCATAACGGAGACCTTAACGGAACCGCCAGAGAATCCGGGCTGGATTACCTTCTCAGCGCCGCGGAATCCGTCACCGGCCTGATCAGCGCCACGGCTCTCATCTATCCCGACCGAAACCTGGAGCCTGTCAAGGCTTCTTCCGTGGCGAAGCGCATGGGAAAATCCGGTTTCGCGAGAAATGTGGACAGAGCCCGTATCACCGAGTGTTCCGAGGCGGGTTGGGATTTGAATGATTTCATATCACTGGCTTTGAAGGCTATGAAGCGTATCGCCCACGAAATTGGGTTGTAACGGCGAAAGGGGTCGCTGCATGCAGACGGTAATCGAAACACTTGATTCACTTAGGCTCGTGGTGTCAACAAGGTCGTTGACCAGGGCCGGAACCAATCTTGCAAGGTTCAACACCGAGGATGACCCCGAAACCACAGAGGCCAGGCTCGGAAACGCCGCGCTTCTTTCGGAGATAACGGGAAAATGCCGGGATGTGGCGCTGGAGTTTCCTCTTGATATTCAGAAAAAGGAAGATGCCGAGCAGATCAACGCAACCCTGAAGGAAAAGGGCCTGACCCCCATCTCCCTGGCTGTGAACTCCCTGGTTCCGAGAAAGCGGGGAGTCCTGAACCATCGGCTCATGTACGGAACCCTCAGTTCCCCCTACCCCGAGGTGAGGGTTGCCAGCATCAACAATGTGCTGAGTGTGATGCAACTGATGAGGGATATCAACTGCCGTCAGCTTATGCTTAGCATTCCCGACGGCGCCGACTCCCATGGAGAGAAGAACACCGTCGACATGCTGGAGTCCATCCTCAAGGGCATGCGCCAGATAGGCCTCAAAATCCGCAAGAGTGAGAGCATGCTGCTGGGCTTCCGGCCGTACAACCCCTCCTACTTCTGCACCGCGGTGCCGGACTGGGGCACCGCCGCGTGGCTGTGCAGGGAAACCGACCCCTCATGCCGGCTGCTTCTCGACACAGGCAGCCTGCTTCCAGGCGAAAGCCAGGACAGCGTCATGGTATCTCTGCTTCACCAGAAGATACTGGGGCGGGTGGCCATCAGCGACAACCGTCTGGGCATGGGCGCCCTTCCCGCAGGCTCTCTGGATGCCGGGGCTCTCTTCCGGTTTTTCCTGACCATTCTCAATGCCGAGAGAGCCGGCCTCTGCAGCCTGGATAAACTCGGTATCGAGGTAAAGGTTGAGACCCGGGTGAACGACCCCATGGAAAACATGCTCTCAGCTGTGGAGAACATCCTTCACGCCCTGGCGAGGGCGGCGGTGGTGAACCCGGATGAACTGAAACAGCTTCAGGAAAGCCCGGATACAACCGGGGCAAACCGACTTCTGCGCGACGCTTTCGTAACCGATGTGCGGCCTGTGGTGGAACACTGGCGGGAAACTCACAATCTGCCCAAGGATCCCGTGGCGGAATACAGGAAGCGAATCGGCTAGAACCGGTTCCGGAAGCCCACGGCTTCCGCCCGGGCTATCAAACCGCCGGCAGGCAGGGTTTTGCCGGGGAAGGTATCACGGCGGGTTCCGGGGAGTTCAGAGCTTCCCTGATACACTCCAGGGCTTTTGCGATGTTCGCCCGGGGAGTCGCGATATTCATCCGCATGAAGCCTTCTCCGCCGGTTCCGAACATTGCGCCGTTGTTCAGGCAGACCCGGGCCTTGTGAATGAAAAAATCCTTCAGCGCTTCGTCGCACATGTGGGTTCCCCGGCAGTCCAGCCACAGGAGAAATGTGCCTTCCGGCTTCAGGACACTGATACCTGGCAGGTTCTGCTTCAGGAAATCCCTTACGAAAATGTAGTTGCCCCACAAGTAGTCAAGCAGCTGATCCAGCCACTCCCCGCCCTGTTCGTAAGCGGTCTGGGTTCCCACGATGCCGAAGATGTTCGACCCTGCCAGATGCAGTTTTCCGATGAACTCCGTATAACGCTTCCGCAGTACCGGGTCGGGAATGACGATGACCGAAAGCTGAAGCCCGGCAAGGTTGAATGACTTGCTTGTGGCGTAGGCGGCAATGGTGCGGCGGGCGGCTCCCTCGCCCAGCAGAAGTGTGGGATAGTGCTTGTGGGGCTTGAACACTATGTCGGCGTGGATTTCGTCGGAGAAGACTATCAGGTCGTGCCTTTCCGCTATCTCCATAACGCTTCTTAGTTCCTTTTCGCTCCATACCCTGGCCACCGGGTTATGGGGACTGCACAAAACAAGCAGTCGAGCCTGGGCGGCCTTGGCTTCCAGATCCTCCAGATCCAGCAGATAGCGGCCTCCCGACAGAACCAGGGGGTTCACCACCAGCCGCCTTTGATTCAACCCTATTGTCTCCTCAAAAGGGTGGTAGACAGGCGGCTGAATAATCACTCCATCCCCGGGGGCGGAAAACTCCTGCAGGGCGAAACTGAACGCCGGAACAACACCCGGAGTGGTCACTATCCATTCCTGGTCGATCTTCAAGCCGTAGCGGTTCGAGAACCACTTCTCCACCGAGTCGTAAAATGCCTTCGGACGGGCGGTGTAACCGAACACTCCGTGTCCGGCCCGGCTGACGACAGCACTCAGAATGCTGTCGGGCAGCCTGAAGTCCATATCCGCTATCCACATGCTTATCAGGTCGTCCCGGCCGAAGAAAGCGTCGAGATAGTCCCATTTCAGGCAACTGGTATCGCGCCGGTTCACCGGGCTGTCGAAATCGTGAATCATTACTCTCCCGCAATCATGGATGAAAAAGTTTCATGAAATCTACACAAAATCAAACGACTTGACACGTACAGCAAACTGAGGCAGTATCCAAGCATGGATAGCTTCAAGAACACAGGAAGTGTTTTGGTTTCTTCTGCCCTCACTATTCTGCTATTCAGTGCTGTTTCTTATGGAATGGGGCCTTCAATTCTTTGGAGCCGCGCTATTTCCGGTGTCAGGGAAGCCGGGTTCAATTGTCTCAGCACCCCGGATTCGGAAGAAAACTTTCTGGCGGTTGGCCGAGCCGCGGGAGGCGGTGTGGGCTACATAATCGCCTGTGAAATGTCGTCTTCGGGAGAGGTTTTGTGGGAGCAGAACTACTTTTTGGGCGCTTCCGCCTGTGCCGCGGGCGTTCTTCGGGTAGACGGCGGATACGTTATCGCCGGAACCACCGAAAAGGGTGCTGACACCAGCGGGTTTCTCATGAGAATCGATACCTCCGGTCAGATAGTCTGGCGCCGATGGCTTTCCGGTTCAGGGGTGGGCCGCTTCTGCGACATCTGCCTCACTGAAGACGGCAACCTTCTTGCCGTGGGCTGCACCTCCGCCAGCCCCGGGGGTACGAGAAACATTTGGATGGTGTGTGCCGACCCTGAAGGGAACACGGTCTGGGAATCAATCCACGAAGACCCCGGGCACCAGATTGCCCATGCGGTGGTGGTGTTGGAGGGAGAGGGCTTCGCCCTTTCCGGCAGCGACGGCAGCAGCGTTTTTCTCCTCCTGACAGATTCTTTCGGTACCAGGGTTTCGAAAACCCTTCATGACATGGGGGGTGTGGATATGGCCAGGGGACTGCACCGCCTCGATTCGGACGGCTTCCTGGCATGGGGCTCCACGGTGGCATCATCGAGAATGCCATCAGCGCTGTTCATGCTATTTGATCAGGCAGGGCAGCTGGCCTGGAACATGAGCTGGACCACCGGCGGCGTTGAAACATGCACTCAGGCGATTTCCATTCCCACCGGGGGGTATGTGTTTCTTTGTCACAGCAATTCTCCGGACAGAGTCGGCTTTGTTTCGGTTCTGCTGCGGCTGGATAGCCGGGGCGGAACCGTATGGGAAAAAACCATCGACCTTGGCAGACAGACTGAGCTTCGTGCGGTCCAAGCCACAGGGGATGGCGGTTTTCTTCTGGCGGGAACCGTTGAGTATGAGTGCCGCAGCAGGGTACCGATTGTGGTCCGACTCGGGCCGGAAGAGCCGGTTGACCGGTAGGAGAACACCATGAGCAGAGAGTTTCTCAGATCCAACTGGAGCAGCCTTCAGGGCTTCACCAGCGACCAGTCCCGGGGGATTCCCATGCCGGATGCGCAAACCGCGTTCAATGGCGACCCGATCCGGCTTCCCCGGCGGTTTTCTTCACAGGTGCTGCTTCAGGATGCTGTGGATTCCCGGGCAAGTCGAAGGTCTTTCCTTCCTCAGGCGCTGGAGCTGGATGAGCTTTCCTGGCTTGTCCATTCGGTATCGGGGGTGCGGCAGACGATCAACCGTCAGAATGGCGCCGTGGTTACCCTTAGAACAGTGCCTTCCGCCGGTGCCCGCCATCCCCTTGACCTGCTGCTTTCGGTATTCAACATCCGGGGGCTGGCCCCGGGGCTCTACCGGTACCTGCCCCTCGACAACGCCCTGGCTTTTACTGGCAATACCCCAACACCGGCTGAGATGACAGCTGCCTGCAACGGACAGGAGTTCTGCGGCAGCTCCGCCGTGGTGTTCATCTGGACCGCCATTCCATACAGAACCGAATGGCGTTACGGACCGGTCTCCCCAAAACTCATCGCCCTTGATGCCGGGCACGCATGCCAGAACCTGTACCTTGCGGTGGAAGCGGTTGGCGCCGGTACATGCGGCATAGGGGCTTACGATCAGGAGCTTTCCGACCGCATGTGCGGCGTTGACGGTCGGGATGAATTCGTGATCTACATGGCCCCGGTCGGGAAAGTTACTGCAAAAGGGAGTTGAGCCCCTCGACCATGCTCTCCGCTCCCCGGAACACCTCCAGCGGCCCTTTCGCCAGCATGTAGGCGGGAGTGGTTACAACCCGGTTTTCCACATCCACCACAGCCTGATCAACCTCGCACTCCTCGTGTACCGCTCCCATCTTCTCCACGGCTCTCACAGTTTCGGGGTGATTACCCAAAGTTATGGTGACACCGGGAATGCACCTTGCCAGGATGACCGGAGCAATGCACATGGCGGCAATGGGAACACCCCGGGAAAAAGCTGCGGATATCAACTTGTCCAACACCGGGATTACGGTACACTCACTGCCCTTTTCGGCGAAATCGCAAAGAGTCGTGGCGGCTCCCAGGCCCCCGGGAATCACCAGTACATCCACCGAGCCCAGATCCAGCAAGTCAAGTGGAACAACGGGTCCCCTGGCGATTCTGGCTGCTTCAGCGATGACGCTGCGAGGCTTTTCCGCTTCTCCGGTCTGATGGTTGTGAGACCTGGCCTGGGTAATGTCCGGCGCGGTGAACACTATGCTGTATCCGCCGTTCTCCAACGCGATGAGAGCGGAAACCGCTTCGTGGATCTCGGTTCCGTCCTTTACGCCGCACCCGGAAAGAATCATCGCGGCCTTTCCGTTCTTCATGCGAAAACTCCCTTCATCATGTCGATTGCATGCAAGCACCGTTATGAAGATAATATACGGGTGAGAGAGGGGGGGAATGTGATTGGAAAAACCCTGGCGAGTATCGCTTCTTTATTCCTGTTATCCTCGGGATGCTACTACGGGTCACTTCTCGGAGCCCGCACTCTTGGTGAGAATGACATGTCGGTTTCAGGCGGCGTGGGGCTTCCGGCATATCTCAGCAGCGAAGACCGCCGGCAGGCGGATGCCTCGGGCGAGGACGACATTCCGATAAGCCCCTCCTTCTCATTCATGACAGGAGCCGCCCGGGGTATCGACCTTGGTTTCGCCGCCTTCGGCTATGGTCTTGGCCCCCAGGCCAGAATCGCCCTCTTGAACCCGAGCCTTCGGGAGGCGGTTTCCGTAAGCGTCAGCGCAAACTATGTGATTCCCGCCAAGGTGATAGGCGCCAGGGGGGCCATTGCCGCAGGCTATCTGCTTGGTTCGGACCTCGAGCTCTACGGAGCCTGGGAGGCAGGCTACGGACCCGACGTGATAAACATCCCGAAGGACTCCACCGGCAGCTGGGACTGGTCTGGAATGCAGGACGGCTTCTATCAATGCATCCGGGCCGGGGCAGTCTACGGTGTTGCCGGACCGGGGCGGGAAGCCTGGATTCCGAAATCCCTCACCTTCGAATTCGCCCTTCCCCTCAATCTTCAATGGCGTATGGTTCTGGTAGGCATCGGGGTTTCTTTCTAGGCAATGAATCCGCTGTTCGACCTGCATGTACACACACTGAACTCGCCGGATGCTTCTCTTTCCGAGGCCGAGCTTGCGGAGAGGGCGGTTGTCCGGGGTCTGGCGGGGCTGGGTTTCATCGCGCACCTGGACTTCCACCCTTTGGATCCGTGTTTCGGTTTCTTCAACGGGGCAAGGTACACAGCCTCGGTAAGGGACGCGGCGGCCCTGAACCCCGGGACAACCCTGCTGTGCGGGGTGGAGGTGGGTGAGCCCCACTTGTACTTCGGGCAGGCGCGAGGTGTTCTTGAAGCCGGGGAATACGATTATGTCACCGGCGCCCTTCACTGGGTGGACGACCTTCTCGTACTGGGTCCCGAGGCTTTCCGGAAGGAACCGCCGTTGAAGCTGGTGGAAGGTTACTACCGCGAGACGCTGGAAATGGTCAGGAGCGGTTTCTTTCACATCCTGGCCCACATGGGGCTGTTCCGCCGTGGAATGGCTCTTGCCGGGCTTGACACTTCACTGGACGAGACAAGGCTCTGGCCGGGGCTGCTTGAGGAAATCCTGGGTGTCATGGTGGAAAAGGGAGTAATCCTCGAGGTTAACACTTCCGGTCTGAGGCGGAAGGAGTGTGTAACCTACCCCGATACCGCCGTTCTTGAGCTTTACAGGTCTCTTGGCGGTGAGCTTGTCACACTGGGTTCGGATACACACCGCGATCCATGGGTGTTCTACGGCCTTGAGGAGGGGTGCGACCTGCTGCTGAAAACCGGTTATTTCAACTGTACATGCCTGCGCCGGGGCGAACCATTTGTCTACCCTTTACATACCGCTGTAAAACCCTGATACTAAACATGGCGGTAGATCGCCGCCAGGCAAACCGGGAGAAATCCCGGGACGCAAAGCCACGGGTCCTCGCCGCGAATGGGGATGCGCGGAAGGATAGCCGGGCCGCCGTTTGACAAAAGCAAACCGGGAGAAATCCCGGGACGCAAAGCCACGGGTCCTCACCCTTTCGGGAAGGACAGCCGGGCCGCCAAACGCCCCGTTTGATCGGGGAGCAGGGAGGTGCTGGTATGAAGCGACTTGCCATACTCATGGTAGTGCTTCTACCGATGGTGCTGTCGGCCGCAGTAACAGAGACGGTGGTTCCCGCCACATCGGAATCCTTTGTGAGTTTTGCGAAGGAAGCCCTTGATGCCGGTGACCACGAAGCCGCGTTCCTCCTGTTTGAGAGGGCTCTCGAGATGAATCCCCGGTCTCGTGAAGCTCTCGGCGGAAGGCTTTTAGCCTATTCGTCCATGGGAGGTGGAGCGGAAACCGTATCGGTTGCCGGGCTTTAGCCGGCGGACAGCCGCACCTGGAGGGGTGGGAAACCACCCCTCCAACGGTTGTGGACGGCTGCAAATCTGCTTAAGATAGCCGCACTGCATTCCGCACCCGGGAGGATACCTTTTGGAAGCTGTGGCAATCTGGGCATTCTGGGCTTCTGTCGGCATGATAGCAGTTCCACTGGCGGGGTACCCCGCCGTCCTGTTCCTCATTTCCCTGTTGTTCCGAAGAAGGCATCTGTCCCGATACTCCGAGCCTCCGCTGGTAAGCTGCCTCGTATCGGCCAGAAACGAGGAAAACTGCATCGGCGGCAGGATCGAAAACCTTCTTCAGCAGGATTATCCGGAAGACAGGTTCGAGATAATCGTAGGCTCCGACGCCTCTTCTGATGATACGGACAGCATTGTGCTCGCCCATGCCCCCTCGGGAGTTCGCCTGTACAGATCCGAGGAGAGGGTTGGCAAGTCCGACATAATGATGAGGCTGAAGGAGATGGCGAACGGCAGCATTCTGGTGATGACCGATGCCAACACGGTTTTCAGGAAAGACACGCTCAGACAGCTTGTGGAACCCTTCAGCGACCCCGCCGTGGGATGCGTTGATGGTTCAAGGCGAAACAGCCTGGAAGAGGAAACATGTGAGAGCGCCTACTGGCGCTACGAAACGCTGCTGAAAAGGCTGGGAGGCCGGCTGGGCGCGGTACTGGGCACCACCGGCGCGGTCTTCGCCCTGAGAAAGCAGTACTGCATCCCCGCCGGACCCAAGAGAGCCGATGACTTCGAACTTGGAGTCATGGTACGAATGCAGGGCAGTAAATGCGTGTTCAACGATAAGGCCGTGGCCCTGGAGCCCACGGAAGCAGATTCCTCCCAGTACAGAAGAATGGTGAGAATCGTGGCCCAGTACTTTGGAATGGCGGTGAGGTTCTTCTTCATGGCGTTGTCGAGACGCAGATTCGGGCTTGCCCTTCAGCTTCTCCTGCACAAAATACTGCGCTGGCAGATCGGAGTTTTCGCCCTGCTTGCCACATTTTCCCTGTTCATTCTGAGGAATGCCCAGGGCATCTACCCGGTTCTGCTGCTGACAGCCCTGGGGTTTCACCTGATGGCTGTACTTGGAGCCGCGCTCCGGGGAAAACTCCCGTCAGTTCTTCTGCTGCCGTACTACTTCTGGCTGATGGGCGTTTCCGCTATCCACGGAATGATCAAACTGCTATTCCGCGGTCCCACATTGCTTTGGGATCATGAACCTCGACATTAACCCCTGTACATCCACGCTTCCGTCATCCCTCTGGCACATCTCCACCAGGGCAGATATCAGCCGTGGCAGGGCAAGACCCGAGCCGTTGAGGGTATGGACGAACCGGGGCTTGCCTCCCTCTTCGGGTTTGTATCGAATACCGCCCCGGCGGGCCTGGAAATCGTGGAAGTTTGAGACGGACGAAACTTCAAGCCACTTCCCCTGTCCCGGCGACCATATCTCCAGATCGTAGCACCTCGCCGCAGCAAAGCTCAAATCCCCCGTGGCAAGCAGAACCACCCTGTAAGGGATGTTAAGCATTTCCAGCAACCCTGATGCGTGCGCAAGCATTTCTTCATGGGCTTCGACGGACTTCTCCGGGTGGGTCAGCCATACCATCTCCACCTTCTCGAACTGGTGAACACGGTTCAACCCCCTGGTATCCTTGCCGTAGCTGCCGGCTTCCCGGCGGAAGCAGGGAGTGTAGCCGCACAACCTGACCGGAAGCGATGACTCCGCAAGCAGTTCCCCACGGTAAAGGTTCGTCAGGGGAACCTCCCCAGTGGGTATCAGAAAAAGGTCGTCCTTCTCCAGGTGATACATGTCATCCGCCAGCTTGGGAAGCTGACCCGTGGCGGTCACCGAAGCCCTTCCCGCCAGGAAGGGGGGCCACACCTCCTCCATGCCCGCCATCGCGTGCCGGTCCAGCATCCAGTCGATCAGTTTTCTCTGAAGCCGTGCCGCCCAGCCCCGAAGCAGAATGAAGTTGGATCCCGCGATTTCCCCCGCGGACTCCGGTTCGTAAACTCCCGTCATCAGTTCCCAGTGGGGTTTGGGGTCGAAATCGAAGGATTGGGGTTCCCCCCACTGACGAAGAACAAGGTTTTTCTCCTCGCCGCCGCAGGGAACATCGGGGTCGGGAATGTTGGGAACGGAGAGAAGAACGGTGTGCATCCTGCTTTCGAGAGCCTTAATCTCCTGTTCGAGAGATGAAATGCGCTCTCCCGCGATTCGGCTTTCCTCCCTGATTTCATCCGAGGGTTCACCAGCCTTCTTGAGGGCGGAAACCTTTCTGCTCAACGCGTTCCGCACTGCCCGCAGCCCGTCCGCCTGGTTGGACAATACCCGGTGCTCCTCGTCCAGGGACAGCCATTCGTCGATTTCACAGACGCATTTCCTGGCCAGAACCGCCTGCTTCACCCTTTCAGGTTCGTTCCGTAACAGATGCTTGTCTATCATTGCTCCTCCATCAACGGCGGATGAACGCTGGAATGAAAACCAGAGCCCCTACAATGGCGGCCCCGATCGATGAGAGCAGAACCGCCGCCGCGGCGGCGTCCTTCGCGTCGCGGATCATGGGATGCCTTTCCGGGGCAACCCGGTCAGAAAGGGTTTCCAGAGCTGTGTTCATGGCTTCGGCACAAAAGACAAGTGCTGACGCGAGAACAATCAGGGCCCATTCCAGCGGGCGCAACCCGGCATGGATGCCGGCGGCCACCACCAGAACCAGAACGGCCGCGTGAATTCTGGCGTTGGCCTGGCATCTGATCAAAACCACTATCCCCCTGAAGGCGTGACGGAAACTACTGGCCCTGTTGCGCATTTTGACCGTGGAAGCCCTTCACCGCCGATATGACCGTTTCAATCTCTGCTTCCGAAAGCTCCGCGAACACAGGCAGCGAAATCACATCTGCGCTGCATGCTTCCGCAACGGGAAAATCTCCGATCCGGTAACCCAGACAGTCGAAACACTTCTGGAGATGCAGGCATAGAGGGTAGTAAACCGCGCAGCCTATATCCAGTGACTTCAAATGGGCAAGAAGGCCATCCCGGTTTTCGGTTCTGATGGTGTACTGGTTGAAAACGCTCTCCGCTCCGGGGATCACTACCGGGGTCTTTACACCCTCCATGCCCCGAAACGCTTCGTCGTATACACCGGCGTTCTTCCTTCTACCCTCGTGCCAATTGTCCAGCCGCCGGAGCTTGATTCGAAGAAAGGCCGCCTGGAGCGCGTCCAGCCTGCTGTTGGTGCCCACGGTGGAGTGAATGTAGCCCTGACCCCCATGTTCCCGGAGCAGAAGCAGCCGGTCCGCCAGTTCCGGGTCGTTGGTAGACAGCATACCCCCGTCGCCCAGGGCGCCCAGGTTCTTGGACGGAAAGAAACTGAAGCATCCCACATCGCCAAGGGAACCCGCCGGAGCACCCTTCCAGGAAGCGCCTATGGACTGGCAGGCGTCCTCAACCACGGGAAGCCCCCAGCGCCGGGCTATTCGCATTATCTCATCCATGTCCGCGGTCTGGCCGAAAAGGTGAACCGGAATCACCGCGGCAACCCTGGTTTTCATCGCCCGGTGAACAACGCCCCTGTCGGTTGACGCGCAGTTCCTGTTGAGCCAGGATTCCAGCTCACGGGGGTCCATGTTGAAGGTATCACCCCTTATGTCCACGAACGCGGGAACACCTCCGGCCCTGACGATCGCGCCGGCGCTGGCGAAGAAGCTGAAGGGGGTGGTAACCGCCACATCGCCCTCTCTGAGGCCCACCGCCTGAAGGGCAAGGATAAGCGCGTCGGTTCCCGAGGCGCACCCCACAGCCCTTCGGGTGTGACAGTAGGCGGCAAACTCGCTTTCAAGAGCCTCAAGCTCCGGGCCCTTTATGAAACGGGATGTTGAAAGCGCCTCGCTGAATGCGGCTTTCAACTCATCCAGAATCGGCTCATGCTGCCTCGCGATGTCAAGCATGGGGACCTTCATCAGGTCTCCTTTCCCGGAATCAATGGGCGCCTGCGCCCGTGAGTACAACTTTCACCGTTCTCAGAAGAATCTCAACATCGAGAAACAGTGACTGGTTTTCAATGTAGAAGAAGTCGTATTTCAGTTTTTCCGAAACATCCTCCAGCGTGGAATCGTACTCCAGCTTGACCTGGGCCCAGCCGGTCAGCCCGGGTTTGATGGTAAGCCGCTTGTTGTAGAAGGGAAACACTTCCCGAAGCTGAGAGATAATCTCGGGCCGCTCGGGCCTGGGACCCACCAGGGACATGTGACCGGAAACGATGTTCAGCAGTTGTGGAATCTCGTCGATTCTGGTCTTTCTCAGCAGAGATCCCACTCTTGTAACCCGGGGATCATTTTTGCCGGCCCACACAGCGCCCGAGCCGCTTTCCGCATCCTGAACCATGCTTCTGAACTTGACGATTCGGAAATGCCGTCCGCCCTTTCCGACCCGGGTCTGTGTATAGAAAACCGGGCCCCGGCTGTCCAGTACAACCAACAGCGCCACCAGTATCCATAACGGCATCCCCGCCACCAGAACCGTCAGGCTGATACTGAAGTCCATTACCGTTTTGATAAGCCGTTCCCAGCTTTTGAGCCGCTGGGGAAGAAGCTCCATGAGAGGCTGGCCCAGAATCTGGGTAGAATGGACATGACCCGCGATAACATCAAAAAGGTCGGGAACTACCTTTACCTTCAGTCCCCGTCCGGTTGCTGGAAGAAGCAGGGTCAGGATATCGTCGTGGAAATTCGAAGCGATGGTGACAAGGATTTCTTCCACTTCATATTTTTCGATCAGGGTTTCAAGCTCGCTGATCTCGCCGGCAAACCTTTCGGCCACGCTCTCCCCGGGATACTCTCCCGGCGGCGCAACAAAACCCACTATTCTGTAACCAAGAGACCTGTTGGCCTCGACAAAGGAAACAAGCTCCTCGGCCTTTTTCCCCAGCCCGATGACAAGGGCGTTTCGCCTGATTACGCCCTTCTTGGCAAGGCGCCTTTCGATGAGCCTTGAAACTGCCCTTCCCACGAAAACCAGGAGCATGAGAAGGCCGTAGTAGATGAAAAAGATCCATCTTCCCACTGAAACCCCGGGGCTTACCAGGAAGGCGATAAGGGAGATAAGCACCATCCCCCCGGTGATCTGCTTGAAGACAAGGCTCATTTCGTCGGCCCAGCCAAGGTCCCACCGCATTCTGTAGATTCCGGTCACGAGAAAAAGGCTGATCCAGAGCGGTACTGACAGAACGCTTCCCGACGCGATGATAAGGGGTGGAATGGGCGAGGCCCCATGGAAGATTCCCGAATGGAACCTGATCGACCCCGCAATGAACATGGCGAGAAAGACCGCCATCGAGTCTATTGCAACTGAAAGAAACACGAGGAACTTTCTCATTTCCCGCCTCTGAAGAGGTGTTTTCTGAAAGTTCCAAACGCCTTCAGGTTCCGTCTTCCCTCGGTGGCCGGGTGCAGAAGGGACTGAAGCATCTTGGAGGCCAGGTAGGATGGCCTGAGATAGAACTTCTTCCTTGCCTGATTACAGAAGCTCACCAGTTCTTCGGCGGGCAGGCCGGGAAGATCCACCACGCAGTTGTGAAGGCCATCCGGGGTAAGCCATTGCGAGAAATCGTCGGTGCGAAGACAGCCTTCCCGATGGAATTTCTCATACAGACGGGTGCCCGGATAGGCCATGATGGGAAAGAACTGGGCGGTGTCCGGCTTCAGCTTCATGGCCATGAAGAGTGTTTGCTCCATGGTTTCACGGGTTTCACCGGGATTCCCCACCATGAAACAGCCATGAACCAGAAGCCCGGCTTTTCTGGCCCTTGCGGAAAACTCGAGGTTCTGCCGCACAGTTGTGCCTTTGGAAACCGCGTTCAGAATGGTCTGGCTTCCGGATTCGTATCCGACCACAAGCATTCTGCACCCGGCGGATTTCATGGTCTTCATGGCGGAGAGGGAAAGATTCGCCCTTGTATTCGCGGTCCAGGGAAGCCGGTTACCCCCGGCGGCGATCGCGGCTGAAACCGCTTCAACCCTCTCGCTGTCAACGCTGAATGTATCATCCTCGATAACGATCTCCCGAACCTGTGGAAAATACCTGGCAATAAGCGCGAACTCCTCCGCCACATTCTCAGGGCTTCTGGCCCGGTACCCCCCGGGATGCAGCACCTGGGGCCATACGCAGAATGAACACTTGAAGGGGCATCCCCTGCTGGTGATGGTCATGACGCTGGGATACCGCGCGGCGGCGAAAAAGTAATCCTCGGGTCTGAGGTGCCTTTTGTACACATCAGCAAGAAAGGGCAGGGTATCAAGGTCCCGAACGAGAGCCGGAGGGCCTGTGGCAACCGGCCCGTCCGGCGTGTTAACCACCAGCCCGGGAACAGACTTCATTTCCTCCCGGTTCGCCACCCGGAGCAGTGACAGGTCGTACTCCCCCACAGCAACCGCGTCAACGAAAGGAGCCAGGGCAAGAACCTGATCCGGCAGCGCGCTGACATGGGTTCCAACCAGCACCAGTCTTGCTTCGGGAAGTGTTGCCCTTATCAGACCCGCCACCTGGATGTCGCTTCCTATCGAGGGGGTTGAGGTATCAAGCACCACCATCTCCGGCTTGAAATCCCGAAGGACCCCGGGAAGGTGTTCTCTGGAGATTCCCCTGGCGGGGCAGTCGAGAAAGAGAACGATGTGTCCCTCCCTCTCCAGCCCTCCCACCAGGTATGCCAGCCAGAAGGGCCAGTACATGGTGCCGCTCTTTACGATGGCCGGTGATCTGGAAGTTCTGGAAAATCGACGGTCCATAAAGGGGGGATTCACCACCGCGACCCTCATGCAATGCCCTCGATTACCGAGACGAAGGCGTTGGCCGCCTTTTCCCAGGTGAAGGCCGCAGCCCGGGTCATCCCCGCGAGGCCCATCCTTCCGATTTCCCCGGCGTCCGCCCGGGCCAGCAGGGCGACTCCCCTGGCAATGTCGATTACCGAATGGGGGTTCACCAGCAGCCCCGCATCCCCGACAAGTTCCTCCAGCGCTGTTGCCCTGGAGGCCATTACCGGCGCGCCGGCGGCCATTGCTTCCAGGGCGGGCAGGCCGAAACCTTCGCAGACTGACGGCATGACAAGCCCACGGCATGAGAGGTAAAGATGTCGAAGCTGCTGATCTCCGGCGTCGGAGACAACGGATATGTTCTTTCGGGCGGGGTTGGAGTCGAGATGTGTTTTGAAACCCCGAAACGCTCGATCCCTGCGAACCACCATGATCATCTGAGGAATGCCGCGATTCATCGCCCATACCCTGCCGTAGGCGGTGAGAAGACGGGGAAGGTTTTTGTATGCCCTGGCGTTCCCCACATACAGAAGCGGGCCTGCTTCCCTGCCCGTAACCACACCTTCGCCAGGCGCGAAAAGAGATTGTCCCTCCCCGGTTACGAAGGCCTTGTCCGCCGCGCCGGGAAACCTTCTTCTAACCTCCCTTGCGGTTACAGCGCTGGGAACCGCGATGGCGGAAGCATGCTGAACGCTTCTCAGTATCGCGTTATGAAAAACTTTGCGGGAAATCGCGTTTCTTATCATGCCGTTGCCGAAATAGCATGGAACGCTGAGAACCATCAGGTCATGGACGGTGACGAGAGTGGGAACATTCTCAGGTGTGGGGCCTGCCATCGAATAGTTCAGATACACATCGGGAGAGAGCTTCCGGAAAAGCGGAATGAGCCTGCGGTTCTCGCCGGGCACGAAGCGCGGAACCGAGCACGGCACCAGTTCAACATTCAATGGTTCGAAGTGGCGGCACCCGGAAGGATGAACCAGAACAGAGAGCTTCCACTGCCCTCGAAGCCGTTCGAGTGCGCGGGTTGCGTTAAGGGAGAACCTGGTGATGCCGTCTGCAGTCTGCCGGGCGGCCCTGGCGTCCAGCAGGAGTTTCATGCTCACCTGGCCAGGCCTCTCTCAGTGAGTTCTCTGGTTGCTTTGTCCACCATGTCTACTGAACTCTGGTCTTTGACCCACCGGCACAGCTCGCGTACGCCGTCTCTGAATGGAATCTCCGATGTGAATCCCAGCAGGGACTCAGCCAGCGAGGTATCGGCGAAACAGTGCCTGATGTCTCCCGCCCGAAACTGGTTGTTGACAACGAAGGGTATGCGCGATTTGCCAAGCTCCGAGGCGATCGCCCGGGCAATCTCAATGATGGTGACCGGAGTTCCGGTTCCCAGGTTGAACACCCTGCCATGGGCGCTGCTGTTCCGGAGAGCGGCTTCACATCCCCGGACAAGATCTTTCACGTGGATGAAGTCGCGACTCTGTCCTCCGTCCTCAAACACCACCGGTGACCGGTCGTTCAGCAGTCTTGACGCGAAAATCGCGCCGACTCCGGTGTAAGGGTTGGACAGGGCCTGCCTCTCCCCGTAGACATTGAAAAAGCGCAATGCCGTGGTTGGAATCCCGTAGGCATCGCCAACGGATAGAAACAGCTCTTCATGGTCACGCTTTCCCACCGCGTACACGCTGGTCGGCGCCAGGGGCTTGCTTTCAGGGGTGGGTATGGGCGTGCAGATACTGCCGCACCCGGGACAACGCATCTCCCATTCATGCAGCGCAAGCTGCTCGGGAGCCCTGATCCCGGGATTCACCTTTCCGCAGCCGGGGCAGTTGTACGCTCCTTCTCCGTATATCGACATGGAACTGGCAACAAGCATTCTGCTCAGGGAATCCCGGTGTTTCAGCGCTTCTTCCAGCACAACCGCGGCGCCCAGGGAGTTGACGGAGGTGTACCTGGATATCTCATACATGGACTGCCCCACCCCGACGGCGGCGGCGAAATGCACCAGAATTTCAACTCCTTCAAGGGCTTTGGACACCGCTTCCCCATCCCGGACATCCCCCCTGATCAGGTCGATATCCCCGGACAGATACGATGGACGCGCCCTCTCTGAACCGTGAACCTGGGGATCAAGGCAGTCGAAAACCCTTACCCTGTATCCCGAGGAAAGAAGACGGTCTGCAAAGTGAGACCCGATGAAACCGGCGCCGCCGGTTATCAGTACGAGTTTGCCCATGTTGTTAAGGCTCTCCCATCAGTGTACGAAAACACGATATGGCCATGGTCCCGGGAAAATACCACACACGACATCGGGTGTACAGGAGATTACGGTCAGCACGACAACAGAGCGGCCAACCTCTCCGCGGACTGAACCGCTGTCCTGTGCCTTTTCACGAATGACCTTCCGGTTTCTCCAAGGGTACGGGCGAGCCCGGGGCTTTCCATGATCGTCGAGACTAGTTCGGCGGCTTCGGAAACCGGGTTCCGAAACATCAATCCGTTTTCTCCGGGTGTTACATTGTCCGAAAGCCCCCCGGAATCCCTGGCGACCACCGGTCTTCCGCAGGCCATGGCTTCCAGAGGCACCAGTCCGTAGGGTTCGTTGATCTGAAAACACAGTACCGCCATGGCGTTCCGGTACAGGTCCCTGAGGTGCTCATCGCTTATGTTGGTTACAATCGAAAGGTTCACCCCCGACCTCTCGGCCAGCCGCTCAAGACCCTTACGGTACCGGGGAAACTGCCGGTCGGCGGCTATAACCAGGGGAGGGCGTCTGTTCCGGGGAAGGAGAGATAAGGCCCTTATCGCCGAATCATGGCCTTTGAAGGGCCACAATGCCCCCACAGAAAGAAGATGTGTTCCAACGGACCAGTCGCCGCCCGGGCAGAAGTAGCTGGAATCCACTCCGGGAAAGACCATGGCCGAGTCAACACCATAGATCGCGTTCAGTTTCCCCCTCATGTAGGGCGAAAAAGACACAACCCTGTCGGCATTCTTCATCGAAGCCGCGTCCTCGCGCCTCTCTGCCCGTTCCAGGGGAAGGAGAAGCAGGTCTCCCAATCGGCTTCCGGTTCGGTGAACACAATCCTTCTCGTACAGGTGTCTGGGGTATTCGTAGCAGAAGTAAACCGAGGGAATGCCCAGGTAATCCAGCACCGGGGGCGCGGCGATCACCATGCTGTTGTGGACCAGCGCCATGTCCCCTTCGGTACTCATATGCTTCGCAACCCCGCGGCACACTGTTCTGAACGCCCTGAGCCTCGCCCGGAGAACCCAGGGCGCGAAAAGCCTTGCGGCCCCCTTCAGCCGGCCGCCCCCGGGAAACCGGTGGCAGCGGCTCGGAACTCCCTCTGGAACAGGCAGTTCCACCGCCCCGTCGACCCGGTTGACCGACCAGACAAACCTGTTCTTGAGAATGTCAAGGTTCTGGGCGGCCAGTCTTGCTCCGCCGCCACTGGGAAGCATGTGGAACATTGAGAGCCTGGCCGCTTTGCTGATGCCGTCCATTGAGGGAATATATTACTCCTCCCCATCATGTTCGCGGCACACCGGAAGGAGAACTCTGAACACCACCCCTTCAAAGCCCCCGAAAAGCATTCAGGGAGTGAATTACGCCGGGTTTGTCAGCGCGGCCCTGGGCTTGGGTCAAGCCGCCAGGGGCTATGTGAAGGCTCTGAGGGAGCAGGGATTCGAGGTTTCCACCGTCGATGCCGAAGCGCTGCTTCCAGGATGGGAGAAGTCGGGTTCCCACGATCTGTCAGCCCCCCTGAAGCGGAGAAACTTCCCGCACCCTGTGAACATCATTCACATCAACCCCGACCTTATCTACAACTTCTGGCATCTCGCCGGGCGTGAGTTCTTCGAAAACAGATACACCATTGGCATCTGGGCGTGGGAAACACCGGTGTTCCCGGCCAGATGGTACGATCGGTTCAACCTGGTGAACGAGATCTGGGTGGGCGGCAGCTTCATGGCCCGGGGCATAACCATGGCTTCCCCGGTTCCTGTGCTGGTTATCCCCCATGCGGTTGAAACTTCAGAAGAGGCTCCGGACCGAAATCTGTTCGGCTTGAGTCCCGATGAGTACA
>Ga0334895_1000638_pt1 | contig 44175 bp, 46 predicted proteins | sample GraSluR3_MG_7_FD_207229 | JGI IMG/M metagenome (GOLD analysis project Ga0334895, IMG submission 207229) | Sludge microbial communities from methane-producing bioreactor in Wageningen University, Netherlands - Granular Sludge_31_05-R3 | ecosystem: Engineered > Bioreactor > Anaerobic >... | reverse complement strand
AACATTTTGTAATGAACTGTACCTGTCAAGAGGTCAATTCCTGCAAGCAACGAGATCGTGCCATGCCGTAAGTACTCGTGATCGCGAGATAATGTGGCATACGTTCCTGCAACAGGCATAAGATCTTAGTACTTGTTTCCTACAGCTTGAATTCCAGGCGTTTCATCATATGATATTATAATCATGTCAAGAGGCTTGCCCTCTTTTGAAATTTGCTGAAGTAATTCTACCTGCTTGTTGAGCCAAATATTCTAAAATTCCATATCCTCAGTTCTGATAGGTACGTATTTTCCTCTCCGAAATTTACAACTCTGTCAAAGAACCTTCTAGTTTTTCCCTATTTGTGACTTTCGCCCCATTTCCCTCCAGTGCTGAACCTCAGCCCAAAAATTACATCCCCATCACCCGCTCCGCCGCCTCCCGGAGGTCGTGGACGACGTCGGGCCCCGACTCCATCCGGTCCCGGTCAAGGTAGAGGGCGAAAAGGCCCGCCTCCTTGGGGACCTCGTAGTCGAAGTAGCGGTGGTCGCCGATGTGGACCACCTCTTCGGGCTCAGCATTGAAGTAGCGGCAGAGGTCGTAGAAGGTCTCGGGATAGTCCTTCACCTTCCCGAACTTGGAGGTGACAGAGAGGATCTCGCGGAAGTAGTGCTTGTGGCTCCCCAGCTCGAACTCCACGAACTCGGTGGCGCCGTTGGAGGCGACGACCAGGTCGTAGTCTTCGCTGAGGAGGGCGAGGACCTCCTCGGTCTCGGGATAGAGCTCCACCTCGTCCCGATAACGCTCCAACAGGTCGATCCTCTCCACGTCCAAGTCGAAGAACTCGATCCAGTGGGAGAGGTCGTACCAGCGCAGGTCCCGGGTCCCTACGGACATGTACTCGTCGTAGACGAGCTTTTGGGCCTCCTCGAAGCCGATTCCGTGTCGCTCGGCGTAGAGGGTGGGAACCCCCTCCAGCCAGACCTTCTCCACGTAGTTGGAGGTGACGAGGGTCCCGTCCATGTCGAAGGATATGATCTTGATCATCTTGAAACACCAGTCTTCTCCGATATTTGGCCGAGGGGCTTGTTAAGCTTTTGCCGCCTTTTCTGCCCTTTCTGCTAATCTATTTAACTGATGCAACCCTTTTTGATCCTGGAATTTCATGGTCGAAAACCTCATCCCCGCCCTAGCCCTCACCTTCTTCGCGGGCCTCGCCACCGGCCTTGGGAGCCTCGTCTCCTACTTCATCCCCAAGCCCGACATGAGGTACCTCTCCGTCAGCCTCGGCTTCGCCACGGGCGTGATGATCTTCGTCGCCTTCGTCGACCTCTTCTGCGGCGCGAAGGAGGTGATCGGCCTCACCCAGGCCGACGTCTTCTTCCTCGCCGGGATGCTGACGGTATATTTCCTGGACAAGGTCGTCCCCCACTGCCACATGAACGGCCAGGCGGACTCCCATTGCGACCGGCTCTACCGGGGCGGGATCATGATGACCTTGGGGATCGCGCTGCACAATCTGCCCGAGGGGCTGGCGGTGGCGCTGGTCTCCCTCGCCGACCTGCGCCTTGGGATACCCATCGCCATCGCCATCGCGATCCACAACATCCCCGAGGGGGTCGCCTGCGCAGTCCCCCTCTACTGCGCCACCGGCGACCGTCGGAGGTCCTGCTTCTACTCGTTTTTGGCCGGGATGGCCGAGCCCCTGGGGGCGGTGATTGCGATCCTGGTCCTCCTGCCGTTCCTCACCGACTTCGTCCTCGCCGCCTCCATCGCCTTCGTCTCCGGGATCATGGTCTTCATCTGCTTCGATGAGCTGATACCCATCGCCAACTCCTACGGCGACGAACACCTGACGAACATCGGCCTCATCGCCGGGATGTTCGTGATGATGATCGCCCTCGCAGTCTTCCACTGAACGACTGGCGGCTTGGCTGCGAGGAGGAAAAAGAGAAGGACGGAAAGAAAAAGAAGTTTGGTGCTGGTGGGGAACGTGGCGGAGAGTAAGAATACTCCCGCTGAGTTGGAAGGCTCACTTTCCTTCTTCCATATCCTCTACAGCCTTCTCGACAGCCCGCGACCCCCTCTTCCTGAGCTCTCCCGAAAGCTTTGCGTAGTACTTCATGGTGTCGGGGGTGACGGAGGGGCCGACGTCCTCAAGGGCAGCCAGAAAGTGCCTCTGCGGAACCTCGACGGCGTTCATGTCCTCTCGAAGGGAGAGACGGCCCGCCTTCCTGCAGATGGAGGCGATGTCGGCTCCTGTGTACTGGTCGGTCCTCTTCACCAGATCCTCCAGGTCGACGTCCTCGGCCAGGGGCATCTTTCCGGTGTGGACCTCGAAGATCTTCTTCCTGGACTTGGCGTCCGGGACCGGGACCATGATCAATTCGTCAAACCTGCCGGGCCTGACCAGGGCTGGGTCGACGATGTCGGGCCGGTTGGTGGCAGCGATCACCACCACGCCCCGAAGCTCCTCCATTCCGTCGATCTCGCTTAGAAGCTGGTTTACGATCCGTTCGGTGACGTGGGGCTCGCCAGTCCCCCCGCCCCGGACCGGAGCGAGGGAGTCGAGCTCGTCGAGGAATACGATCGCCGGGGCCACCTGTCTCGCCTTCCTGAATATCTCAGCGATGTGCCGCTCGCTCTCGCCGTACCACTTGGAGAGGATCTCGCTCCCCTTGGTGGTGAGGAAGTTGGCGTTGGACTCGTTGGCGACGGCCTTTGCGAGAAGCGTCTTTCCCGTCCCCGGCGGGCCGTAGAGGAGGACGCCCTTGGGAGCCTCGATCCCCAGCCTCCTGAAGTTCTCGCCGTAGACGAGCGGCCACTCGACGGCCTCCACCAGGAGCTGCTTCACCTCCTCAAGCCCCCCCACGTCGGCCCAGGTGACGTTCGGAACCTCGATCAGGATCTCCCGCAGCGCGCTCGGTGATACCTCGTGCATCGCTGACTCCAGGTCCTCTCTCGTCACCACCAGCTCCTCCAGAATCTCCCGAGGGATCGTCGGAAGGTCGAGGTCGATCTTGGGAAGGACCCGGCGGAGAGCGTTCATGGCGGCCTCCCGGGTGAAGGCGGCGATGTCGGCTCCCACAAAGCCGTAGGTTAGCTGGGAGAACTCCTCCAGGTCGACGTCCTGAGCCAAAGGCATTCCCCGGGTGTGGATCTGGAGAATCTCGCGCCTCCCCTCGAAGTCGGGGACCCCCAGCTCGATCTCCCGGTCAAACCTGCCCGGCCTTCTCAGGGCCGGATCGACGGCGTCGGGCCTGTTTGTCGCTCCGATGACGATGACGTTCGACCTCTCCTTGAGGCCGTCCATGAGGGACAGAAGCTGGGCCACCATCCTCCGCTCCATCTCGCCGGCCACCTCCTCCCTCTTGGGGGCGATGGAGTCGAGCTCGTCGAGGAATATAATGGCTGGGGCGTTCCTCTCCGACTCTTCGAAGACCTCCCGGATCCTCTTCTCGGACTCACCGTAGTACTTGGATACGATCTCGGGGCCATTTATCGAGGCGAAGTGGGCGCTGGACTCGTTGGCGACGGCCTTCGCTAGCATCGTCTTCCCTGTCCCCGGCGGGCCGTGGAGGAGGACGCCCCGAGGAGGGTCTATCCCGAGCCTCTCGAAGAGCTCGGGATGCTTGAGGGGAAGCTCGATCATCTCTCTGACCTTCTGGATTGCGTGCTTCATCCCCCCCAGATCCTCGTAGACGACGTCCGCCGCCTGGTGGGCGTCTACTGCCCTGCTGATCAGCTCGACCTCCGTCTCGTCCACTATCCTGACCGTACCCGAAGGGGTGGTGGATATGACCCTCATCTTCACCTCGCCGAGGCCGAAGGACGATCCCTTATCGGACCTTTTGAAGATCTCGTCGAACATGGTGTCCTTCCCAGTGGCGAGGTCTCCGGGGGGGCGCCGGAGGGTGGTGGTGGAGATGACGTCCCCCTTGGAGACCGGCCGCCCCAGAAAGACCTTCCGAAGGGCTTCGCTCGGAATTGAGATCTGTATCCCCCGGCCCACTGGGGCCAGGGAGACCTTCTCGGCGGGCTTCCACTCAGCCTTCGAGATCTCTACGAACTGGCCGATGGTGGCCCCCATGTTCGACCTAATGAGGCCGTCGACCCGGGCGACGTCCATGTCCTCATCGGTGGGATAGGCCTTCACCGCGAGAGCGCTGGTGGACTTGTTTCCCCTGATCTCTACCAGGTCGTAGTCTGCGACCCCCAGGTCGGCCATCTGCCGCTCGCTGATCCTCACGATCCCCTTTCCCACGTCCCTCTGGTCAGCCTCAATGATCTTCAGCCGGATGGATTCGGAGTCGGTCATCTCTTTAACACCCTCTAGATGGCTTTTTATGGACGAGTTTCTAGTTAAGTATTCTCCTCAGTTCTTTCCCATCCGAAGGAATATCTGGATCGACGCGATCTCTCATCTCTGATACGTTGATCATCCCGGTTATTTTTATCAGAGTCAATAACCAGATCTCCTCCCGACCTGATGATGGGACCCTCATACCTTCTGCCAATTCCATCGAAGATTCAAAGGCCTGGCATTTTGCCAAAAGTCTTTAAGCCTTGGGCGCACAGTAAATTCCAACGGAGGTTTGCCGGATGTTTGGTTGGCTTTGGTTTCTGATAATAGGCATCGCTGCAGGCTGGTTGGCAGGGCATATAACACGAGGAGAGGGGTATGGGCTCCTTGGGAACATGGTAGTGGGCGTGATAGGAGCCTTTGTTGGTGGCTTTCTCTTCGGGCTGGTGGGCCTATCTGCCCACGGTTTCATCGGATCTCTGATTGCGGCCACCGTCGGAGCAGTGGTCTTCCTATTCCTGCTGAGGTATCTGAAGAGGTTCAGCTGACGGGAGGAGCATGGACTTACAGGTTAGGAGAGATCGGCTAGTTAGGGCTGGCGGGCTGGATGGCTTGCCAGATCTCCTGCCCAGCTCCTATCCTCTTGTGGATTTTCACTCCCGTCCCAGCACCACTCTCAGGGCCCGTTCAAGCCGATCGCCTGAGACGAAGCCGTTCCACCTCTCCACCAACTCCTCGCCCCTTTCGGCGTCGACCATCCTGAACTCCACCTGACCGGCAAAGACCTCCGACAGCTCCTCGAGAATCAAGGCCTCCTCACGACAATATCTGCAGGCCTTGGTATAAAAGTCCGTTAAAACTATTTCGGGCAAGATCTCCTGGTCATTCTGGGATCTCGAACCTCACCCCAATCTTGAATATCCTCCTGGTGGGGAGAACGAGCTGATCGAGGTCGGTCTTCTCCTTTATCTCGGCCAGAATCTCCTCGATCCTCTTCTCGGATGCCGATATCGTAAACCACATGTTGTAATCGGTATCGTTGGGCCGGAGATAGTTGTGGGAGATCTCCTGGTAGCCGTTCACCACCTCGGCCACCTCCTCCGTCCTTCTCTCCGAGACGGGAAGGGCGACTAAAACCCCGGCAGATCCGAGCTTTCTCATGTCCAATATCGGCCCGATCCTTCGAATAATGCCCAGGTCTCGGAGCCGTTCTGCCCTTCTGATCACCTCCGCCTCACTCGCTCCCAGCATCTCGCCGAGGGCGAGAAAGGGCCTTTTCACCAGGGGAAACTCCTCCTGGATCAGGGATAAGAGCCTTCGGTCCAAGTCGTCCAGGTCAGGCCTCTCCATTCCGACCGGCCCGAGTTCGACCTCACCTTTCATAGGATTCGAGCCTCCCGATAGCTGCATAGCGGATCGGATTCGAGATAATCTCCAGTCTTTGCGTAGGCCCGTGCCCTGCACCCGCCGCAGACCTTCTTATATTCGCATATTCCGCATCGACCCCTAAGCTCCTTCTTCCGCAGATCCAGAAAGACCGGCGAGTTTTCCCAAATCTCCGAGAAGCTCATCTCCCTGACGTTCCCTGCGATGACCGGGAGGTACCCACAGGGGCAGACGTCTCCGGTCCGAGAGACGAAGACGAAGTTCGTTCCCGCAAGACAGCTGCTTCCCATCACCCCCTTCCTCTCTGTCTCGGTGAGAACCTCTCTTATCACCCGGCCATACTGGGGGGCGCAGGTGACCTTCACCTCGATCTTCCTCCTCCTGCACTCCTCGGCCACCCATCGGAGGATCTCATCCTGCTCCTCCGGTGTCACCAGCTCCTCCTCCCTCCCCCGGCCCGTAGGGACCAGGAAGAAAAGGTGGAAGGCGACGGCCCCGAGCCTCTCAGCCAGGTCCATGGTGGCGCGGATCTGGTTGAGGTTCTCGTTGGTGATGGTCATGTTAATTTGAAAGTCGACTTTGCCGTGGAGGTTATCGATCCCCCGCATGGCGAGGTCGAAGGAGCCGGAGCCCCGGGCCGCGTCGTGGACCTCGGGGCTGGGACCGTCGAGGCTGATGCTAACCCTCTTGATCCCAGACCGCTTGATCCTCTCGACCATCTCGAAAGAGAGGAGGGTCCCATTGGTGGCGAGGGAGACCCGGATGCCCCGGTCCCTCGCATGCTCCGCAAGGTCGAAGAGGTCGGGGCGGAGGAGGGGCTCTCCGCCGCTGAGGATTATCATCGGTTTTTGGGGGGCGACCTGATCTATAAAGGCCAGCGCCTCCTCGGTGGAGAGCTCCGCCTCGTCGGGGGAGGAGGAGGCTGAGGCTCGGCAGTACTTGCAAGAGAGGTTACAGGCCGCCGTCACCTCCCAGGCTACGATCAGCATCTAGAGCATTCCCTTCTTGGAAAGGAGCTCTGCGTTCAGTACGCTGGCTCCCGCGGCGCCTCGGACGGTGTTATGGCCCATGACGATGTATCGGATCCCCTCTCTTATCCGACCGACGGATACGGCCATTCCTTTCCCAGCGTTTCTGTCCAGCCTGGGCTGGGGCCGGTCAGGCTCATCCCGCACGATGAGGGGCCTCTTCGGCTCTGTGGGCAGGTCGTCGAGGCCTGGATCGAATTTGAGGAAGACCTCTCTGACCTCTTCGGGAGTCGGCTTTGATGCCATCTCCACCCAGAGGGCCTCGGTGTGGCCGTCCATGACGGGGACCCGATGGCAGCTGGCGCTGACGCCGAAGGGGGCGTCGACGATTCTGTCACCGTCGAAGGTTCCCAGGATTTTCTGGGCCTCCTTTTCGACCTTCTCCTCCTCGCCAGAGATAAATGGGATTACATTGCCCAAGATCGCCATGGAAGGGACGCCCTCATATCCGGCCCCGCTGACGGCCTGCATCGAGGCGACGATCACCCTCTGGATATCCAGGGGCATTAGGGGCTTAAGAGTCAGGGCGAACATTATGGTGGTGCAGTTGGGGTTTGTGACGATGTACCCGTCCCATCCCCTCTTCTTCTGTTGGACCTCCACGAGGCCGAGATGCTCGGGGTTGCACTCGGGGATCATCAGGGGTACGTCTGGCTCGAACCGATAGGAGCTAGCGTTGCTGGCCACGACAAACCCTTCCTTGGCGAACTCCGCCTCCACCTTCTTCGCCTCGTCAGCAGGAAGGGCGGAGAAGACGACGTCGGCCTCCACCTCTTTGGGATCGACGCCCACTACCCCCATCTCCCCGACCTCGGGCGGAAGCTCGTGCTCCAGCCGCCAGCGTGCGGCCTCACAGTATTTCTTCCCCGCGCTCCTCTCGGAGGCCGCGAGGCTCGTGAGCTCAAACCAGGGATGGTTCCATAGCTGTTGGATGAAACGCTGCCCTACCGCACCCGTAGCTCCAAGAACGCCTGCTCTTATTTTGGCCATTGGAAATCACCTTGAACGACAGCGGCCTTTTGGTGGCTACTTGATATAAATGCCTTCTCGAAAAGGGGGTCTGAATCTGGTCCCTTTCAGAATTTCGGGCCATAATCTCCCCCAAAGATGAGGTCCACCTCACCTATCACACCTAATAGTTCGCGACCCAGATCTCTGGGCGAGGGATCTTAAATTCCGGCCATGGATTCGTGAAAGCCCTCGCCCTCCGGATCAATGCCAGTTTTTAATAGGCCACAGAGGCGGAAAGGAGCTTTTGCATCTGAGGCACTTCAGCCCCAAGACCCGGGAATGGAGCCGAAATGCTTCCTCCTCCATGTCCGTTCCGGGGTGCTGAGGTTCACCTACATAAAGAATATCTTTTTACGCCAGAAAATCGCCACTACCAGAAAGAGGAACGTTCCCTATGACCGCGAGGAAGATCCTAATGACAGCGCTGATCCTGGTCCTCTCCGTCGGCTCCGGGCAGGCGGACCTGACCGTCTCCCAGCAGGTCTATCCCGGCCAGATATGGCCAATGAGCTCAGGGAATGAGCCCGCCTTCGGGAGGGTCTCCCTAAAGGTAGTCGGTGACAGCCTGCCCGGGACAGTGCCCTTGGATGTGGTGCTTGCGATAGATAGCTCTGCCAGCATGAAGGAGACCGATCCAACGGAGATGAGGCTCGACGCCGCCAGGATCTTCGTCATGAAGATGGACCCGGCCAGAGACAGGGTGGGGATCGTCAGCTGGGACGATGGCGTCGACTTTTCCATACCCCCGACGGAGAACTTCCCCGTGGTTTTGGAGGCTATCGGGAAGGTGGACAGCGTCGGCAGAACGAACCTGGATCGCGGCCTCAAAGAGGCGATCGACCTTTTGACGGCCACCTCGACCCTTGGATCGGAGGAACGGGCCCGATTTGTGATCCTCCTCTCCGATGGCGACGGTGATTACACCGCGGGCGGAAGGACCGGGTCCCAGACGGACAGGGCCAGAGACGACGGCATCGTGATCTACACCATCGGCCTTTTGCTAGCTGACTCAAAAGCCGAGAAGAGCCTTGAAGATATGGCTGCGACGACGGGGGGGAGATACTATGAGGCCTGTGGAGGCTCTGCTCTCGAATCGATCTACCAGGCCATCGGAGAAGATGTGATAAACGTCCTGGGAAGAGACGTCGTGGTCAGTTATGTCCTTCCCCGAGAGATCGAGGCTCTCGGCTACTCGGCTCCGCCCACCTCTGAAGTCCAAGAAGAGAGATACAAGATCCTGACCTGGAAGGTCGGCGATATATCGGCCGGCGAGATCTGGTCCACCTCCTTTGACGTCGGCTCCGAAGACCCAGGTATTTTCGAACTTGGGGGAGGAGGCTCCGAGGTCGCCTACCAGCGGAGGAGCGGGTTTGTCGAGAGGTTGAAGATCGAGGATGTGCTCTTGGACGTTGCTGAGTTGCGGTCTGGGGCCTCGACAAATGTAGACTTTGCCCTGAACTTAACCGACCTCAGCGAGATAATAAAACCGATCCACGATGTGGTGGAGGAGGACAGAGCTCACATCGCCTGGAGATTCTCCGAATGCAACTCGGGGTGCACAAAAGACTGGGCGTTTCTCTCCGAAGACGGCACGATCATCGTCGCGAGCCTCTGCCCCTTCAGCCTATGTGTGAGAGACGCCCTAGCCGAGGACATCCAGAAGGTGATGGACATAATGGAGGCGGCTGGATCTAACATCTCCGAATACAATCGGTCCAGGGCCATCAACGCCGCCGAGTATTACGCCAACGACCCCGGAATATACCACCAGATAAGCTACTCCTTCGGCGCCGACTTCGACCTGAACCTGGTGGTTCCCAACTGCACTGTGAGGGATGCGCGGCTTTCAGTCACCGGAAAGGAGATGGACTATTTTGCTGGAGTTGCAGATCAGGAGTATTACCTTGACGGCGATTACGTTGCAGGTTGCGAGTTTCATGACTTTCCCTGGGACGGTTGGTGCACAGCCGAGGATGCCAACATCACGAGGAAGATCCCGCCCGGAAACCACAGGATCTCTGCGAAGAAGATCTCAGACCCGCATACCATGATCATTGAGGTGATTACAGCTGAGAGGCCGTCAAAGGATTTTCTCCTTTACAGCGACGATTACAGATCGGTCTGGATCCCTGCCACCTCGAACGCCCTCCGCTCCTCCTCCGAGATGCTATCTTTGTCTTCGGGGACTTTGGGGCGGAAGGCCGTTATCAATTGATCCGAAGGTTCAGTCGGAACCGATCGCCTGCCTCGGCTCTCTCGGGCCAGATTATGTTATCTTATTCTCACATAATGTTAGATATACAAAACATTTATATACGAAATATTAGAAATACATAACATGCAGTGATGGGAATGAAACAGAAATACAAAGTACAAATCGCAGCAGGAATATCCTTCCTGCTCGCAGGAATCGCGCTGGCGTTCCTGGAAGTCTGGCCAGAGGAACATCTAACACCCTTTTGCTACCTGGCACCTGTGGGTCTGGCCCTTATAATCATTCCATTGGTGAGGCACTGGAGGTATGGTGATGAGCCCCATAAGGACGAGCGGACGAGTAACATCTTAACCCGCGGATTCGTCTATTCCTGGCACCTCACCGTCGGCATCATGGTCGCTCTCTTCGTGATGGACGATGCGGGGGTTATGACGATGACGGTGCAGAATACCCTTGCTCTGATTATTTTGGTCGCCACCTTCAGCGCTCTGATCTTCCAGGGGTACCTATCTCGAAAGGAGGCCAGCCTTTGACGTGGGAATCATCGAACCGCGGTCTCGAAGATGGTGGATTGATCGGCTTGAACCTAGAGATGAAAGCTGTTTTTGGGCACTATGATTATCTCAGCAATGGCGCTTCGCCTCTGGCATGGATAAATTGAGGGGCAGATTTATGAAAACCAGGATCAAAGAGTTGCGGGCGAGGCAGAACCTCACCCAGGCGGACCTCGCCTCCATGGTGGAGGTGAGAAGAGAGACGATCCTCTTTCTGGAGAAGGGAAAGTATAACCCGTCCCTCAAGCTTGCTCACAAGGTGGCAGTGGCTCTGGGATCGACGATAGATGAGGTATTCATCTTCGAGGAGGAGGATCTCCACTGAGATGATGGCCGAGACCTCCGAATTCGATCCCGCCCCTTTCGCTTCAGCTCTCCAGGTCTGCGGCCTCGAAACCGAAGGACTCCTTGAGGACCGCGGGGTTGAGCCGTCCGGCCACCAGGGTCCTCCTGGATCTTAGGTCGTTCATGACGACCTTGGCGGGGGCGAAGACGTTGTGGTCCACCTTGAAGAAGTCGAAGCCGCACTCCTTGAAGGTTTTGAAGAAAGGCGCGCCGTAGTCTCTTGAGGTACAGGAAGGGGTCGCCTTGAGGTATGCGAGGAGCTCGTCGAAGGGCTCGTAATCGACGGTGTAGTAGGTCTCGCCACCGTAGATGATGGCGTCGTTGGAGGCCCCCATGCACTTTGTGGCCTTGCCGACGACCGGGGCTATCGGGGCCCGCCCCCAGCCGGTCTTGATGGCCTTTATGTCAAATCCCATGGTGAAGAGCTTGTGAAGCCCGGTCTCCACGACCCGGGCCGAAACCTGTACGAGGCCGGCCACAGAGTCGGTGGGGGCGACGGCGAGCTTCAGGTCCGCGGGGTCGATGCCGCAGGCCTCGGCGATCTTCTCGGCGGCCTCCTCGTCGGGGAGGGCGTCAGCCTCAATAAAGAGGACGCCGACGTCTGCGTATTCCTCAAACTCCAGGGACTCATAGAGCTCCTTGGTCTTCCGCGCCAGGGCCCGTGCCGGTCCCGAGCCCATGCCGAAGTACTCGCCAGCGTTGATCTGCCACATGGCGCACTGGGAGGCCATGCAGGAGATGGCAGGATGGTCTGTCGCCACCTGAACTCCAGGGATGGTGATCCCGTCGATCTCGATGGGCGTTGGCTGGATGTCGGCGAGGTCGGCCATGCAGAGCCGGCTGAGGTAGATTCCGGCCCCCAGCCCTCCTTTCGCCTCCACTCCGGCGTCGGCCACCACCGTCCCGTTATCCAGCTCCTCCACCCCCACCTGGAGCTCGTCGGCGTAGTCCAGCATCTCCTCGAATACCTCTAACCCAAGCTCGTTCAACGACTGCAGAGTTCTCACCGGATAACCGAGATGCAGGAGGCGATATAAATTTGGCGATGACAAAAAATTGAGATGGAGCCTTTTGGGCCAAACCTTTTCATCAGGCAGAGAGCAGGTCATATCATGTTCGAACCCGAAGAGGAGTCCATAGTCCTGGAGATAGTCTGCGGCATCCTGGATATCTCGCCCGACGAGATGATGAATATTGGCGATGCGGCCAAGGAGATCATCATCTTCGATCCCAGCCTCGAAAGCGAGGAGACGGCCGTCGGCCGGCTGAAGGAGGCCTTAAAGGATATGTCAAAAGAGGAGGCGGTTGTGGCTGGGATGTTCATATCGGGCCTTCTGCGGTGCAACCTGGAACAGCAGTACATGCGAGCGATGGCAGAAAACGAGAGATGCGAGGATTCCGAGTGAGGGCCGAAGCCGCCAAGAGAGAACCTGGACTATTCGATTTAGATCTTGATCTCCATCTCGATCAGGAGGGAAGAGGCGGCTTGCTGCCAGCTCCCAAACCGCCCAGAAGAATAGTGGTACCCTCGGCCGATCAGACCTTCTCCAGCTTCCACCACGGGACCGCTGACGAGCCCCCGATCATCGGTACCAGGTCTCTGACGATCGCGATTCCCCCCCGAAGATCTCCATGCTCGATACCGTCCTGAAAACGGAGAAGCCTCCGGATATCAGGAAAGGCAAGGCGCCTGACATCGTCGCCATATATCGCCATCTCTCTTTTCCTGGGATCTGACAAGAATCAGCGTGTCGATTTTATACCAGCCCGTATTGGTCTTCTGCCATGATCAAGGTTGGAATAATCGGTGGGTCCGGCTATACCGGAGGCGAGCTATTACGCCTCCTGAGCCTCCATCCCGGGGCTGAGGCGGTGTGTATCACCTCAAGAAAGCTCGAGGGAACCCCCGTGGGTGATGTCCACACCCACCTCCGAGGGATCTCCTCCCTCAAGTTCGAATCTCCGACGATATCGGAGATCGCTCGTAGGTGTGACTTCGTTTTCACCGCCGTCCCCCACGGGACGGCCATGGACTGGGTTCCTGGACTTCTGGACGAGGGTGCCAAGGTGGTCGACCTATCGGCCGATTACAGGCTCCCCTTGGACGAGTTTGAGAAGACTTATAAGATGAAGCACAAGGCCTTCAGGGAGGCGGTCTTCGGAATGCCAGAGCTCCACCCCGAGGTGAGGGGCGCTGCTTTCGTCGCAAACCCCGGCTGCTACCCCACGGGCGCGAGCCTTGCGGCGGCGCCCCTCGTCGAGGCGGGCCTTGCGGAGAGGGTGATCTTCGACTCCAAGTCAGGGATCTCGGGGGCCGGGATCGCTCCCTCTCCGACGAGCCACTACCCCAACCTGGCCGAGAACGTCGTGGGCTACAAGCTCACCACCCATCGGCACACGGCCGAGATAAGGCAGGAGCTCTCTCGCCTATCGCCCGGGGTCAAAGTCAGCTTCACGCCTCACGTCGTCCCCGCCATCAGGGGCATTTTGACGACGGCTCACGTCCTGGTCAAAGATGAGTTCGCAGGAAAGATCCCAGACAAGACCGAGATCTCGAAGATCTATCAGGAGTTCTACAAAGACGCCCCCTTTGTCCGGATGGTCCCCGGTGTTCCATCCCTGGGGGCGGTCAGGGGATCGAACTTCTGCGACATAGGCTTTGAGGTGGACGGCTCTGGCGATCGGATCGTCGTCATCTCGGCGATAGACAACCTGGTGAAGGGAGCCTCTGGCCAGGCGATCCAGAACATGAACCTGATGATGGGGCCCGGCGAGACCGAAGGGCTCTGGTTTCCGGGCGGAGCTCCCTGATGGAAAAGAAAGTCGCTGGATAGACTGAAAAGGTAAATAAAAAGAGAGGGTAGGAGTTAGAGCATGTTGGTCAGGGACGTGATGAACCCAGAGCCGATCGCCTGCCAGGCGACGGACGCCGTCAGCGATGCCGTCAAGATTCTGAAGAAAAGCGATATCAGCGGGATGCCGGTTCTGGAGGGTGAACGGCTGGTGGGGGTGGTCTCCGAGTCGGATCTTCTCAAGCTCCTCTCCGCCGAGGAGGAGGGGGGACTCTGGCTCCCGAGCCCTCTTGAGATCCTGGAGATTCCGATCCGGGACCTGATCCGATGGGAAAGACTTCAGGCCGGGGCCGAGGAGGTCGGCATGATCCGGGTCTCCGAGGTGATGACGAAGAACGTTTTCACCGTCAGACCTGAGGACACGATCGAGGATGCGGCATCGATCATGATCCGCCAGAGGATCAACAGGCTCCCTGTCCTGGAGGATGACAAACTTGTAGGGATCGTCACAAGAGGAGACATCATAGCCGGGCTTGGTGGTGGGATGGGGGCATCGGAAGTTGAAGAGGATTGAGGGCGGGATCTGCGCCGTCGACGGCGTCAGGGCCTGCGGGGTGAAGCGGGGCAAGTACGGTGTCGCCCTCATCGCCGCCAGGGGCGCGGCGACGGGGGTCTTCACCACGAACAAGATAAGGGCCGCGCCCCTGGACGTCACCGCCGAGAACCTGAAGGTATCCGAAGCATGGCTTGAGGGGGTGATCGCCAACAGTGGCTGCGCCAACGCCTACACCGGCCCGCGAGGTGCCGAAGACGCCCGATGGATGGCGGGCCTCCTCGCCAAGACCCTGGGCGTCGGGGCCGAGAAGATCGGCATAGCATCGACGGGCGTCATCGGGAGGTACCTGGACCGAGATCTGATGGCCGAGCTCTTCAACGAGGCGAAGGCGCGTCTTAGGTCAGACTCCGAGGCGAGCGGGGAGGCGGCGAGGGCGATCATGACGACGGACACGAAAGTAAAGGAGATCGCCGTCGAGCACGCTGGATTCAGAGTGGCGGGGATCACCAAGGGCTCCGGGATGATCGAGCCCAACATGGCGACGATGCTCGCGTTTCTCTACACCGACGCCAAGATCTCGTCGGAGGCGCTCTGCGACTGCCTCACCGAGGCGGTCGATGAGAGCTTCAACATGCTCATCGTCGACGGGGACACCAGCACCAACGACATGGTCCTGATCACGGCGACGGGAAAGGTCGATTGCGACCTCGACCAATTCAAAGAGGCTCTGAATTACGTCTGCATCGAGCTGGCCAAGATGATGGCGAAAGATGGTGAGGGGGCGACGAAGCTGGTGGAGATGCTTGTATCGGGAGCCCGGAATCAGGATGATGCCCGCCAGGTCGCCAAGACGATCATGAGAAGCAGCCTAGTCAAGACCGCCATCTTCGGGAATGACCCCAACTGGGGGAGGATCGTGGCGGCGGCGGGAAGGTCCGGGGCGGACTTGGACCCCGAGAAGATCGCCCTATCGATCTCCGCCGCCGGTCGAAAGGGTGAGGTCTTCCTGGTCAAAGACGGCAGGATCGTCGAGGGCGTCCTGGAGGAGGCAGAGGAGGTCATGAGGTCCGAGGAGCTTTTGATCAGCCTCGATCTGGGCCTCGGCGACGCCTCCGCCCGGGCCTTCGGCTGCGACCTCTCTTACGATTACGTCAGGATCAACGCGGAGTATACGAGTTGAAGAGGCGGGAGGAGGGCAAGAATCATGCTTTTGAGAGGAGAGAGGCTCGGCGAGATCTCGGAGGAGGTGCTGGAGTTCATATCATCGAGGGAGGCGGACCGATGGATCTGTGAGGCTGACCTTCTGGTGGACAGGGCCCACCTGGTGATGCTGAAAGAACGGGGCCTCGTCTCTCCCCAGGAGTTCAAAAAGATCGTGGCGGGGCTCGATGAGATAGATGGTGAGAATCTCGGCGAAGGCGAAGACGTCCACGAGGCGATCGAGGCCGAGCTGATATCGAAGGTCGGAGCCGTCGGCGGCCGGATGCACACCGGGCGGTCCCGAAACGATGAGGTGGCCACCTGCATTCGGATCGTCCTTCGAGAGGAGGTCCTGGGCCTTTTGACGGAGGTGAACGATCTTGCGAAGGCCCTGGTCGATAAGGCCGCCGAGAACGCCGATACAATAATTCCGGGATTCACCCATCTTCAGCACGCTCAGCCGACGACCCTCGCCCACCACCTCCTGGCCCACGCCGATGCCATCTTCCGGGACTTCGAGAGGCTCCGCGACTCTTACCAGCGGATCAACAGGTCTCCCCTGGGGGCTGCGGCCTTCGCCTCCACCGGATTTGATATCGACAGAAAGAGAACGGCAGAGCTCCTCGGCTTCGATGGCTTAGTCGAGAACAGCATGGACGCCGTCTCTACGAGGGACTTTCTTCTCGAAGCTTTATCCGACTCCGCCATACTGATGGCGAATTTGAGCCGCCTCGCTGAGGAGCTGATCCTCTGGTCTACCTCCGAGTTCGGCTACGTGGAGCTCGACGACTTATTCACCTCCACGAGCTCCATCATGCCCCAGAAGAAGAACCCGGACACAGCGGAGCTCGTCCGGGGAAAGACCGGCTCTGTCTTTGGGTCTCTGGTCGCTGCCCTAGCCATCTGCAAGGCCCTTCCCATGAGCTACAACCGGGACCTTCAGGAGGCGACGCCGAACCTCTGGCGCGGGATCTCCCTGACCCGGGGCGCCGTGCGGATAATGGCCGGGTCGGTCTCGTCGGCGAAGTTCAAAACAGACCGGCTGGAGGCCGCCTCCGGTGCGGGCTTCTCGACGGCGACGGAGCTCGCGGACTCGCTGGTCAGAATCACGAAAATCCCCTTCCGGACCGCCCACCAGATCGTGGGCGCCCTGGCCGCGAAAAGCGAGACGCCGACGGTCCGGGACTTGGACGAGGCGGCCGAGAGGATCGCGGGGATGAGGCCGAGCGAGAGGGGCTTCGGCGAGGATGAGCTCGCGGCCGCCCTGGATCCAGAGGAGAACGTGGCGATGAGGTCGAGGACCGGAGGCCCCGCGCCAGCGGAGACGAGGAGAATGGCCGTCGACCGTAAAAAGAGGATAGAGGAGAACGAGCGGCTGATCGTCGAGATGAGGGGAAGGGTCGACCGGGCGCTCTCGTCCTTACGGGAGATGAGGTGAGCCCTCCCATCGGGGGGTCCCTTATGGCGTCTGAGGTGGTGACCACGAGGGCCTCGGGCGGCGCAGCTTTGGAGGCGGGCCGGGCCCAGCTGACCGAAAAAGATGAGCCGAAGGCCGGTCCCGCGAGCTGGAAGCGGCGGCTCGGCTTCGGCCTCGTCGGCCTCTCCTGCCTCCTATACGGCTCTCTCCTCCTCGTTCCGATGACTCCTTTGTCCACCAAAGGCAAGGTCGCTTTGTCGTCCCTCCTGGTCATCTCCGGCGAGGCGTCCTTCTGGATCGGCGGCATAATTCTCGGCAGGGAAGCGATCAGAAGGTGGCGGGGCGCCCTCGACCCGCGCCGATGGCTTCGGGGGCAGGGGTGAAGAGGGCCGATATAAGTGGCAAGATTTTTTTGATCTCTTCAACGCCCCCTTCGACCACCGGCGAAAAGTTACGAAGGATTAGATATTTGATGGATCATCTGCCCGTTCGCCTCTGATCTCTCGGGCAATTTCGGAGAATGGCCAACATGGTTCTCCTCCTGCTCTCTAATCCGCCAGATGAGCCGCTCCAGCTCGGCAAACTGCCGGTCGAATTCTTCATACAGTGCAGCCAGCTCCTCCGCTTCGGAGGTCATAATCCCGCCTCCTCCAATAAGGCTCGGCTGTCCTCGGCCTTCAAGACCACCCCTTCCCCTTAGCCAGACCTTTGGGGAATTCTTGGCCGGAAACTTTCATACCCACCCTCACCAATTTATGACGGGATCTGCGACAGGCGATGCCAAACCCTCCGCCAGCGCCTCCTCTGCACAAGCCGTATGATATAGGTTCCCGTGATCGGTTACGTAAACGTCACCGATTTTTATTGGTTTAAAACAAATACCGCAACTATAGCCTTCGCAGTCCATCTGATACCTTCGGCTCATCTCCTCGACCTCTTCTTACGTTTCTTCTCCTCGTCGGCCAAAAGTATCATGGCCTGGATCCTTGACATACTAAACACCTCTCTCATCTCCTCTCCTCTAGATGCTGGTATCATCCATGTATCTCGCAAGTTGCGTCGCCCGACAGACCGCCAGGTAGGCACCTACCACCTCATTTCTTCCGTGGTTTTAATGTGACCGTCTCTACCTTTCCCCAGGTTGGGTGATGCCACTGCAACAAATTCTGAACTATCATCTTGTACTCTTTTGCGATCTCTTCAGGGGATTTGTCCGACATCCCCCTGTACTGATCTCCGATAAATACAAATCTCTTCATATTATCCTCCTCGAACTTCATGGTTTCTCTTAAAACCGCCGATCTTCAGCATAACTTCGGCTTATGTCAGATAGTGTAGTTCTATAGCCCTCAGAAAAGATGATCCATTCTGCAGGCCATAGATCGATACCAACCTACGCTATTTTCCCAGCCGAACTGTTCGCCCTCATCACACCCACAATAGGGACAGACTGGCCTCCCCGCCTTAATCTTCACCACTACAGGGCAGCGGTTTGAGATCGCCTTTAATATCTTCCGCCACCCTCGAAACGCGTTGAAGATGTAGTCGAAGCTGAAATTCATGGGATCAATCAACGACTCGCCGTCGATTCAATTCGGAAAAACGTCCCATGCAATTCATCAAAATGATGCGACTAATGCATCTCCCCACCAAGCTGCGGGGTCGAGCAGCTTGCCACAAAGATCTGCCAGAGGTGATTGGCCAAGGCGCTATATCCCATTCTCGCGATTCGCACAAGCCCCCTTCTGAAAGAAGGGTTAGATCTCTCACTAATGGAGCTTCTGTTTTCATTTCCGCCTCTTGAACATCGAACGCTCGAACTTCTCACAGGCGGTCCATGATGCCTGTTCTGCAATTTGGTGCTGATTTCCAGTTCTGTAAACTTCCTTGCTTTGGATTATCCTGCTCATAACCTCATCTCATTTAGCGGACTTATTTCGGGCTAGTTCAGTAATTTATAAATTTTATCTCTATAGAAAGGATAGACGCATTCGATCTATATAGTTACCCCAAATTCTATTGGTTATCGATGAAGCCCCTCCACTCGCTCAGCGATCCTGGTTCAACCTGACTCAAACCACCCCCGTGGGTTCGAGGGCGGGCTTAATCTACTGAAGAACAATCTCTTGGGACCGATTCTCTCTATCACAAAAAAATGTTAACATCCTGATCCCTATAGATATCCACACAGGTGGGAATCGATGCCCGGCATAAAGGCTGGTATCCCCATCTCTCAGGAGGTTTGACGCTGATGGAAAAAAGTTCGACTCGTCTTATTGTTCTCGTGATCATCCTTTTATCGCTGATGGCTCCGGCCGCCGGAGCGCCTGCATCGCTCGATAAGACGAAGTCAGAGCTGGCCATCGCTGGCCCGTCGATGACGGCCGACGTGCGAGCTGTCATATATCCCTGCCACTTCGAGGGGATGGTCACGGACGAAGAGACCGGTGATCCGATCCGGGGCGTGGCCGTCACCTTCGTCAAAGACGACGACCGTCGAACCTGGACCCGCACCACCAGCACCTCCGGCAGTTATCGGGTGGAGTTACCGGAGGGGAGCTACTCGTACATCGCCACTCACAAGAACTACGTCATGGTGTCGAGCAGCCCAGAGCTCGTCAGCGTCCGCGCCCCCTATTCTCGGAGGGTCGGCGGCGCGGGCGGGATCGTCCGGGAGATCACCGTCACCGGCGAGAGTACGAAGGAGGTCGATATCGAGATGGAGCCTCGACCCCGCGACGTCCTTCTCGTCACGACCTCTCTCTTGACGGAGAGGGCAGCCCTCGAAGACGCCGTCGAGAGTTACATCGAGACCGTCGCCCGGACCGACGGGCTCGTCGCAAGATACATCGTCCTCGACTCTTCGGACTGCTTTGCGGAGTACGGCGTTCGGATGGACGATCCGACCGACTGGCATGAGATCAGGGATGCATTGGAGGCGATCTCTGAGGAGACGGGACCCGCCTACATTATCCTCCTGGGCGGAGAGGCGGTCGTCCCGAGGCCCGCGATCGTCACCATCGACGGCCGAATCTGGTATCTCCCGACCGACGCCTGGTACGTCGACTTCGACGATGACGGGATCATGGACGAGGGGTTCGTCGCGAGCAGGCTCCCCGACATCTCGACGGAGTCCTCGGGGATAGTCGCGGCTCTGGAGACCGCCATCGACCTTCACGAATCCGGAGGGTTTGGGTTGAGCCCAGAGGTCAGGTTCAGCACCCAGTGCTGGCTCTCCCCGCCGATAGGCCTAGGCGACGCCTGCGATCCCGATGACGCCTCCTGCGGCCTCTGCCGGGCGACGCCTCCTTACGGGGTCTGCGACGATTGTGGTATGAGCGAAGAGACCTTCGACCTGATATCGGGGAGCGACTATGTCGTCTTCATGGGTCACGGAAGCCCCGAGTCCTTCTCCACCAACGACCACGTGCCGATCTTCAGGGTCGAGAACGTCGAGGACGTGGATCTTGAGACCAACCACCCGGTCATAACCGGCTACGTCTCCTGCAACACCGGCCTCCTCTATGAGAACAGAATGAGCTTCGGGACGGAGTTTATGCGGGCGGGGGCCGCGGCCTTTGTGGCAAGGAACACCGAGCAGGGCACCCCAAACCACTTCGGAGCCCACTTCTCCGATTGCATCTCCGGGACCGGGTCGCAGGGGACTTACAGGATCGGGGACGCCCTCTTCGAGCTGATGCGAGAATCGGTCTTGAGGGCGGGCGATTCGGAGAAGACGGCGGCAGCCCAGCTCTGCATCTACGGCGACCCCACTATCAAGCGAAATCCGCTGGAAATCCTCGTCTATTCACGTCCCGCCCTTACGTCGATGAGGTGAGGTTGGGCATTATGAGGGCGAACTTCATGTGAAGGGCAGAGGTTTCCTTTCGCCTATCACATGAAGTCCGCGAGGCCCATCTGCTTCGACTTCTCGTTCTGGAAGAGGGAGTCGATGTCCATCTTGATGATCTCGAGCCTCTGCCGGGTGTAGTCGTCTACCCCGAACTCCTCGGCAACCTTCATCGAGACCTCCAGGTACTTGCGGACGCTTCCCTCGTGGACGGTGAGAATCACTCTTCCGCCGCACTTCGGACAGACGTCGGTGAGGGGCGGCCTCCGGAACTTCGCCCCGCACTTGACGCACCGGACCTTCTGGCGGGAGAAGGCCCTGAGGTTTCCTATGAGGTCCGGGAGGAAGTGGGAGTTGATCACCCTCGTCGCCACATCCCTCTCGTCCACGGCCCTGATCTGCCTTGCGAGGCTGAGCTGGGCGTCCATCTTCTCGATCATCGTCTCCAGGGTCTTGTAGGCGCTGTTCTTCGGCCCTGCGGCGATGTCGTCGGTGTCGTGGGTGAATTTGAACCCTCCATACTGGGCCTCGGTCCCCAGCCTCTTCGATACGACGTCGATCAGCCCCTCCACCTCCTTCGGCGAGGCCCCGGCCAAGGTCGCCCGGTAGAACTCCAGAGGGTACTTCGGTGATAGGTCCAGGTTGTGAGCCTCGCCGTCCACCTCCGAGGGGTCGAGTCTGGTGGTCATCACCAGGGGCGCATCCATCTTCCCGCCCCTCTTCTCCGGCAGGTACGACATGGAGAAGTTGAGGAGGGCGTCCAAAAGGAGCATCACGCAGTCCTCGTCACCGTCGCAGTTCCTCCTCTTCGCAGCGTGGAAAAAGGGGTGGCCGTACCCCGCCGAGGCTGTGGTGTATCCGATCAGCCGGCACAGGACCCCCGCGGAGGTATGGGGGGCGAGCCCCACCAGAAGGGACCCGATCAGATCCTGGGGGGTTGTGGCGTTATAGAAGCTTTCAAGGCCGTAGAACTTCGAGAGCTCCTCGTCGACGAACTTCGCCACCTTCAGGAGATACTCGCCGCCGTCGAAGGACAGGATCACGTCCTGGACCATAAGCTCCAGGACCTGGTCGGGGCTCGTCAGGGGCGAGCCATCGATGTCCTCGGTATAGCCCAAGTCCCGGAGCCTGGAGACGTCGGTGTGGATCTCCCTCGGCCGAAAATGGGTGAGGGGGAGGTCGGTCAGGTCGTACCTCACCGTCCCGTCCTTGAAGATGAAGACGCCGTGCTTCGCCCGGAGGACCCCCTTCTCCAAGCTCTCGGGAGTCTTGTCCCGGGAGGTGAGGCCGAGAACTCCCCGGACTAGGTCCGGCTCCCTATCGTTCAGGTGCGCGAGTGCCCGGCTGTAGATCTCCTTGACGTCGAGCTTCATCGTCGCGGCGGCGGTAGTGGGGATTCCACAGCGAGGACACCTCTCCTCTCCCGGCTGGCCGCAGAAGGGGCAGGCTCTCATCAGGACTGTATGGCCTCCACATCTGCACAGAAACTCGTGGGTCTCGGTGCCGCAATCGGGACAGACCCTCTTTCCGATTGACGTCTCGATGATGCCGTGCCTGCCGTTTCCGACGTGATTCTTGGCGCACTCCCCCACCGACCGGCTCTTGCCTCCCGCCTCCCCTGTCGGGAAAAGGACGTGGGGCGGAGGCCTCATCTCCCTTTTGTCCGACTTCTCGGGTCGTCCCATCCTGGACCCGACCCGGGTGGGGGCCCTCGCCATCACCCGGATCCCGGCGAGACGGTTGACGAGATCGAGGGCCGTTTCTGGTGTCCACGGCCCCGATGCCGCCTCGCTTTCGCCATGGTCGTCGGTCTCGACTGCTCCGTCTCCCGAATCGTTTGCATCTCCTTCGCCATACTCCTTCAGCCTCAGCCCCTCGGGATCGATCCCCAGGCAGAGGAGGAGGGATTGGGGGTCGTCGACCTCTATCCTCATGCCCCTTACCCTGTGCAGGACGAGGAGGGCCTCCAGGGCCTCCATCGTCGAGGATGGCAAGATGAGAACTCCGTCCTCTAGCCTTCCCTCCGAGGATACGACCTCTCTCAGCTTCCGGAACTGGTCAATGGACAAATCGTGCCATAAATAAGTGAACATCGGGTGGAGGGGGACCTTCCACCGCTGCGAGATCTCGATCGCTTCCCCAAACCCGATCCTCTCGAGCCCTGAGGGATCGCCTCCCGCCTCCTCTAGCTCTGCCGCCCACCACTCAAAACAGTAGGATGAGGGGGCGAGGGTTCTGTTGTTCTCGAGAAAGTCGCCGAAGCTGATCAAAATCTCGCCGACGTCGATGATCTTGACGACTTCGTTTTTGTGAGCTTCCGCCTCCTTTTGAGAGTCGATCCGGACGAGATCGCCGTTTAACAGCCTCACAGTGGGCCCCTCAATGCTGCTCACCGGCGATACCGCCGCTGCCTTTCCCGGCTGCTCCACCTTCACCTGGGTCCCTGCGGCGAGAAAATCCTTGAGAAGGACCATCGTCGCGGGGCTGAATCCGCAGGCTGCAAGGCCCGTGTTCCGGGACCTTCCGTACCGAAGCCGAAATCCCCCGGGACGGTGGGGGTGACTGAAGACGGGCCTTCCGGCGATGATGTCCCGGAGAAACTTCTCGCTGGAGGCCCCGCCGTCCTTCTTTCCTCCGCTGGCCAGCTCGTCGAGCCAGTCCCACCCCTCGATCCCGAGTTTCGAAACGTGCTTTTTCAGCTTAGGCCTTTTGAGGGCGATCCCCTCGGCCGAGACGAGGGCGACGCCGCCCCTGATCCGGTTAGTCTCGATCCTCTCCAGGTCTCGATACCCTGAGACCTCCTCTTCCTCCGTCGGCTCCCCCTCGATGCAGATGGGACAGTTTTGGACGAGAGTTCTTATCTCCTGGTCGGATGGCGCATACTGAAGCCCCGCCACCCGCCGGTAAAGGCCGATCTCCTCGACGTACCTCTCCACCTCCTCGGGCCTCGGCTTGTACCGGTCGATCCCCACCCCTCGCCGGACGTAGTCGGCGACGAGGACGGAGAGGGCCTGAGCGGTGCCCCCCGCGCTCCGAATGGGACCTGCGTAATAGACCTTGAGATAATCGGTTCCGTCGTCGTTTTTGCCCAGATCCACCTTGGCGATCCCCTCCATGGGGGCCGCTACGACCCCTTCGGTGAGAAGGGCGACAGAAGTTCTGATGGCACCGTCGATGGCCTCGATCTTGGACGAGAACTTCCCGATCCTTCCCGCGGCGAAGTCAGAGCCTATGGCGAGGGCCGCCTCCTCCCGGCTCAACCCCTGGGCCTCTAGCTCCCGCACCCTCTCGGCTACACCATCGATCCCGATCAGCTTCTCGACCCTCTCGGCCAAGTCCACGGCGGTGGGGACCTCCACTGAGAGGCTGGGGTCTTTCCCCTGACCTCGGGCCATCCCGGCGATCTCCATCGCGCGGGCGAGGGCTGACTCCAGAACCTCGAAGTACTCGGCGGTCTTCAACGGGTTTCACTCCAGAGAAATAGGTCGGTCGTCGGATCGTGGCATCTCTCCAGCGGCCGACCAATAAGCTCCCGGAGATAGACTTCGGCGGCGAAGACCGTCCCCCTCGATAGGTGGCCGCCCTTGACGTTCCCCTCGGAGTCCGCCAGGGTCACATGGGCGTGGAGAAAGGGCTTTCCATCCCTGATGGAGACGTTTCCGATGAGGCTTGATATCTCCATCGGACGGTCAATCTCGATCGTTCTGTACTCGTGAGTCTTCTGGTCGTAGTAGCCGATCTCGGCCTTCTGGAGCGCCCCTATGCCGCTTACAACACCGGCCTCGACTCTTAGCGACTCGGCAAGATTTGTGATGGAGGCCACGATCTCAGAATCGTGATCGAGGCTGAATAGATAGAGCCTTCCGGGCTTGAGTTCCTGGACCAGTGACAAAACCTCCACCGTTCTGTTTTATCCAAAAATAGCCCTCTACTTGAAAAAGGATGCGGTGAGCTGTCGTTCTATCCGATAGCCCTCAGAAAGTCTTCGACCATTCTGTACCCGCTTCTTCGTGCGAGCCTCTTAATCTCCCGCATCATCCCGGAGCCGTACTGCATCGCCTTCTTCTCCCGATAGGCGACCTCGTTCGGAACGTATCTCGCCGCCACCTCTCTCAGGGGCCTTTTTCTGACGCCTTCCTTGACCTTCTCCTCAGGAGGGATCGACATGGCCTTCCTCACCACCCGGACGTCCATATAGGGAAGTGAAAAATAGGCGCCGAAGAGGCCTGCCACCGCCTGGTCGCGGGCCGCCTGGAGGGCGAGGCCCCGAAAGTCCCGCTCCAGATCCTGGCCCAGGGTACAGGTGCCGAGGTATCGGGCGTAGCCGCCGAAGAGCTCGTCGGCCCCCTGGCCTGCGAGCACTTTCTCGTATCCGTGATCGAGAGCCTGCTCCGCCACGAAGTAGAGGGTGGCGGCGATGGAGGCGTCAACGGGGTTCGCCCTCGGGATGACCGCCAGGACTTCGACCAGAGCCTCTTCGATCCGTCTGGGGTCGATCGTCGCCGTATCCAGGGATAGGTCGAGAATGTCGGCGACCGCCTTTGCCCGCTTCAGGTCGACAGATCCCTCGATCCCCACGACGATGCACTCTTTTCCGGCCATGGCCGCTATGAGGGCCGAGTCGACGCCGCCTGAGAGGGCTACGACCCCCTCGGCCTTCCGGAGGGCGACGGCTATCTCGATGGCCTGGGCGAGGGACAGCTCGGGCGGCTGGGGATCGACGACTCCCACCGCCGCGCCATCGCAGACGATGGTTCCTGCATGGCAGCTGCCTGGGATAATTCCGAAAAGGTCCCGGGCAGCACAGCCGTCCCAGGAGAGGAAGAACTCGCCTCCGAAGCCGGAAACGCTGGCGGGGCTCTCGTTGAGGATCTTCTCAACCTCGAGTTCTGAGAGCCGCCTTCCCTCAACCTCGATCCAGCCCTTCAGCATCAAACCGGAGACCATGGGGCCCGTTTTTATCCCTCGGACGGTTATAAGATTTATCATCTAATTCGCCTCGATGAAGGCCAATGGCGGTGAAAGTCGTCGCTACCCCGTCACCATAAGGCTGATCCATCGAATACGGATTGGGGCTTGGGGCGTGGAACGAAGAGAAAAAAATAGAGGATAGCAAAGGGTGATAGGTGGTGGATAGTACCGATCACTCGACGCCCCCGGCGGTGATCCGGATCTCCGCGGTCGTGCCCTCGGGCATCGACCTGTGCTTCATGAGCCGCGCCAGCCTCTTTCCCTCACCTCTCTTCTCGAGGAAGATAGAGGTCTTGGTGGCGTGGTCCATAGCCATACCTCCGAGAGGCCTGAGGTTTCCCGTCTCGATCTCCATGTAAACCTGGTTTGTGATCACCACCGGGATCCGGTGCCTCCTCGCCATCTCCTGAAGCTCGCCGAGCTGCGCCGAAAGAGCCCTCCTCACAGGCCTGTTGTCATCCCCCTCGAAAGCAGCCCTGTACAGGGACGTCGCCGAGTCGAGGATCAAAAGGCCGAATTCCTTATTCATGATCTTGGTGGCGTCCTTTATCGATGCGTGCTGCTGTTCCAGGTTCAGGGGCTCGAAGACGACTATCTTAGATCCGACCTCCTTCGCCTCATCTCCTGCGATCTGCCTGAACCTCTCGACGGAGAATCCCTCAGTGTCGATGAATATTACCTTGAACCCGTGGGCTACGGCCTGGACGGAAAGCTGAAGAAGTATGTTCGTCTTTCCTGTCCCAGCCTCGCCGTAGATCTGGGTTATGATCCCAGGCTCAAAACCACCGCCGATGAGCCGGTCCAGCCCCTCACATCCCGAAGGCAGCCTCTCCTGCATGATCACCATTCTGCATCTTTCTGTATCTATTTCGGGTTTTGCATCTTTCGGCTCATTCGAACTGCTCGATCAGCTCTTCCAGCCGGTCCATCGCCTCAATCTCCCGGGGCCCGCCACACCGGCCTACGATCCGCCTGATCTTGAAGATCTCCTCGAGGTAGAGGTCGCTTTTGAGGGCGACGTAGCGGGTCGCGGCGACGGCGGCCTCGACGACCAGGTTGATGCCCCGGTTCACGGCGCGAAACTCCCTCTTGAGGACCTCTCCCTTTACGAACTCGACCTCCGGGAGAGAGATGTCCAGGCCGTTGGGCTCGCACTTGAAGAGGGCCCAAGCCTCGGCGTCCTTGAGGGTCAGCTCCCCGTCCCTCTCGATGAACCTCTCTTCAGGGATGTCGTTTAACGCCGTCTCTACAAATAGCATAGGGTCGTGGGATACGTTGGCGACGAATTTGCCTTTGGCCATGATGTTCTCGTAGGTGTGAGTCCCGACAAAGAGCCTCACCGATAGGGAGTCGCCCCTCTTGATCAACCCCAGAGGCGCTGCGTTGGGATCGCCCACCTCGTTCGCTGTGGTGGCTATGATCTCGTTGATTCCGTCGAATATTCCGAGTTCTTCGATCTCCTCAAGATCGCATATCATCATTCTTCACTCCTCAGAATGGAGCCTCCGACGAGGGCTATGAAGAGGGCCGCTCCGATCAGGTCCGCCGTGGACCCGGGGTTTATGTCCTCCTCCACGAACTCTCGGTCCAGCTCCCCGGCCAGGCGCAGCGTCTCGCCGGCTTCAAACCCCAGGATCGATCCCGCCCTCCTCGAAGCCTCCTCCGCACTCTTCGGACCGAACTTCGATGCTACGAGGCTGTCGGGGACGTGGGCCAGGGCCTCAAGGTAGGTCATAACCACCCCATCGTTCAGTCCGAGATCGTAAACCCTCCTTGCTAGAGTCTCCGCGAGTTCAAAACTCCTTTTAAACCCCGTTGACCACTCTCTCGCCACCAGGTCGTGGCCCGAGGAGAGGCGCATCAGGTCCAGGAGCGTCCTCCCCTCCGAGCGGACGCAATCGGCGGCATGGGGATCTTTCAGGCTCAAAGCCTCCACCTCCGCCACCCGAGCTCCGGCGATTGCGAAGGAGGCATAGAACTCGACGGCGTCCTCAACGGTCGTCTCCTCCAAGACCCCGGCGACCTCCACCTTGAGATCGCCACCCCTTCCAGCGGCCACCGCCAGGGGCACTAGAAGGGTGACAGTTCCGAAGTGGGTGTTCTGAGATAGACCCCATCCCCTCCAGGAAGAGACCGCCCGTCGAATCAGGGCGCCCGTCGGCTCGGACCCCATGGCGGCGTCCCTGAAGATGGGATACGCTGATACGGCGCTGATCAGGAAGTGGTGGAACTTGATCTCCTCGAAGTCGTGTCCCCGATCTACGTTCCCCGGCTTGGGGGTGGAGGAGAGCTCGATAAGCATCGCAAGGACAGCCGCCTGGGCCACCCGGTCCGGACTCGTCTTCATGCCTTCAACAGATCCTCGGCCAGCCTCTTCTTAAGTCTCATGTACTCGTCGGGAGAGATCCCGTGCCTATCCAGGACAGCGTCCCTCATGAAACATGGCTTTGTGATCTTGCAGCACCAGGCGAGGCTTCCAAAACATGTGCCGTCGCCGGGCTCCAGCGGCGTCCCCTTCGTCAGGGCAAGCTTCCTCTCTATGAACTCCTTCGGAGAGATGTTGATCTTCTTGAGGGCTCCCAGGAGGGGACAGTTTTTCACTGGCGGGCAGCAGAAAGCGATTCCTCGAAGGTCTCCCCCTGAACAGATGTGCTTTGGGGCGTTGTACCAGCCCACCAGGTCGTGGAACCTCTTGAGGGCGTCAGCGAGCCAGGCGACGAACTCGGGGTCGGCCTCATCGGAGAGGGATATCATATCAGCTCCCATGGAGAGGAGAGCTCTTGCGCCCTCGAAGTCGCCGACGTCATACCTCACCATGAGTTTAGGCGTTCCCCCATCGGAGACCCTCTTCACGACCTTGGGCGCTTCAGGGCCGAGGCCTCGAAGGTCGAGGTGGAGGAGGTCAGCGCCACCTTCCTTGAGCTCTCGGGCCAAGGATCTCAGATCCTTGAAGGCTCCGGGCCCGGTCCTCACCGAGAGGGCAGCGCCCGAACTCTTTATTTCTCTTACGAGTTCGATGATCCCGTCGGTCTGTGAGAGCTCCACCTCCATGAGGCGCCCCCCCTCAGCCGCCATCTCGGCCACCTCCACAAGATCTTCGAGTTCTCCCCCGACCGTCGAGAAGCCCAAGGCCGAGGGGGTACGGTGCCGATTCAGAGTCACCTTAATTTCGGAGGGGTCGACCTCGTCAAGGTTGAAGCGTTCCAGCATGACCAGGCCTGCAGAGCCGTTCGAGCTTGCCCGGCTGGCCAGATCGCGGAAATCTGATTCCTCTGATATGATCGCAATGGGATTGTCCAAATTCAGGTATCCGATTTTCAACATCAATATCGGGCCCCATGACGACACTCCCGTTGGGCATATCAGCCTTTCGGCCTAATAGGAGATCTGGATGGTCCGTCGTCAACTGTTGAGACTTTATATAATAATTTATTTGCAAAAATATAGGTCCTGAATCGATCACGCTTCTTTTGTCAGGACCATCGGCTTTCCGCAGCAAACCAGCTGCCCTGCCCCAGCCTCTTTGACCTCAACCACGTTGCCGCAAACCTCACACCTGTATATCTCGCCCACTTTGGCCATCTCTGATCACCTCTGATCCTCAAGTTTGGCAGTTTTTACTTTAAGTCTCTTTTGCCTGCGGGCCCCATCTTTGACCTGAAACCTTTCAAGCCGTTAAGGCTGACCAGAAGTCGCTCCGAAGCATCACTCAAAGCCTTCAACGAAGCTCTTGACGCAGAGCCTGAGCTCATCATGGTATCCGCCTTCCAGTATCGCAAAGCGTCGTCCGGAGCATTTATTCTCCGCCTCTTCCTTTACGATCTGGCCGATCTCATGGTAGTCCTCAAGGGTGAGAAGGCCGCCCCAGTCCTCGATGTAGGTGTCAAAGCCGGCTGAGACCGCCACCAGATCGAAGTCGTGGATCGCGAGCGCCCTCTCGACCTGTTCCAGGTACCCGCTCCTGTCCAGCTTGAGGTAGTCAAACCCCACGTCGATGGCGCCTATGTTGACGATCTTCACCTTCTCGTCCCACCGAAATATGCTCACCGTACCGTCGCCGAAGTGGAGGTCGATGTCGATTATTAGCACCTTCCCCGTCCGCCCCTCGATCTTGCCCTCTATCAGATCCTCGATCTTCTTGATGGCCACGGCCATGTTGTTGAAGTAGCACATCCCCCAGGCGTGGGTGGACGATGCGTGGTGGCCCGGTGGCCGGATCAGACCGAAGGCCGGCTCACCCGCGAGGGCGAGCTCTGCGGCGAGAGAGGCGCCACCGGCCGCCAGGAGGGCGGGCTGTAGCATCCCCTTCCTCCTCACCATATCGATGTGCTCAGGGCTGTGGACCCTCGATACGTCCTCGAGGCTTGCGGGCAGGGGCTCCACAAACTCGCGGCCCGCCAATTCCTGAGCTGGCCATATCGCCCGGTCGGGATTTTCCACCGGGTTGGTGTGATATCGCTCTTCGAACTTTTTGGAATATATGATCTTCATGATCCAGCCCGCCATCCCATCGAATTCAGTGTTCTCCGTCTCAACAGGCCTAGAGCATCCTGGGCCCCTGGCCGTAGTCGAACCTGTTCGCCCTGAAGATGTAGGAGAAGATCTCTCTTATGCCCGCCAAGCCAGCGTGGCGAAAGGCGCCCGCCCAGATCCTCGCCGACGATCTCAGGGGCGCTGTCCTTGGGTTGACCCTCCTCATCGACCAGTCGAGGAGCCTCCCCATCTCCGAGGGCGGGATATTTGGGTGGTTCCAGACCAGGTGCTTTCCGTCGTAGTGGTGAAAGTCGCGGTCGAATATTCCGTACCTTCCCTCTATCTCGTCCCACAGCTCGGTCTTCGGAAGGGGGGTGAGGACGCAGATCTGAGTGAGGTCGAGCTTGAGGGAAGCGAGCCTTTCGATGTCATCAGTTATCGATTCCTTCGTATCGCTCGGAAATCCGATCATGTAGTAGCCGACGGTCCCAAAGCCGTGATGCTGGAGCCTCTCGACCGTCTCCAGGATCTCCTCGACCCCCTCCCTCTTCGTCACGTCGTCGAGGACCTCCTGGTGAAAGTTCTCGATCCCGATCGCGGCGCCGGCAAAACCGCTGACGGGGTTACGCATCCCGTCCCCCCCCCGGCGGGACGTCCTTCTCATCTCCGCCCACTCGTCGATCTTATCCCGGAGGTAGTCGGCCCTCGCCATGCAGCCCCAGACCATCCCGTACTCGTCGAGAAGGTCGACGACCATGTCGGCGTGCCTCCGATTGGCGCCGAAGCTCTCGTCCTCGATCAGGACGACGTTGATTTTGTGATCCCTATAGTAGGAGAGGACTCTCTCGATGCTCTCCAGGGGGAGGGGGCTCGGCCTGTTGCAGAAGGAGGGAGCCTGGCAGAACTTGCAGCCGACAGAGCAGCCCCTGATAGTGAAGAGGGCTCCGTAGATGTTCAGCTTCAGGCCGAAGGAGGAGTCCAGGTGCTCGATGAGGGGCGGGTGGACGATCTTCTCGATCGTTCTGTTGAAGAAGGGGGCGACCTGGTTCTCGGCGTAGCCGACGAAGACCCGGTCGAACTTCTCCTGTATTGAGGGGGTCAGAGCACCGTAGTTTCCGGCCCAGACCTCGCCGACGGCGCCGCTCTTCCGGGCGGCATCCGCCATCTCCAGGGCCTCCTCCGTCTCGCTCAGGTAGAAAGAGATGCCTACGACGTCCCACCCCTCGGCGAGCTTCCTCTCGTACTCGCCCGAGGTCGGAAACTCGGTGATCTCGATCTCTGGGATGTTCTGCTTGAGGAAACGGAGGCCGAAGGACTGGTTTCGGGGCCAGCGGAACCTAAACCACCGCGACCGGGAGTTAGCGCCGATGTAGTCGTAGGGCTCCCTCTCGTTCCGATAAGCTGTGGTGAAGAGGACCCTCGACGGAGCCGACGCCTTAGCTGCAGGCAGAGCCTCCATCTCCTCATCAAGGCCATTTCGATCTATCATCTCGGTCTCATCACGACTCATCTAAGGCCTCCTGAACTTCGTCGCCAAATTCCTCCTGCTAATCGCGGGCGTTCCGACGGTTCTCCCTCGGTCTCGCCTCTAAATATACTTCGTGACCGAAGAGCGGCAAACCATGCCGATCTCCAATCAATTGATTAAGAAGAAAAGAGAGAGGGTTAGCAGCATGTCCGAAGATGAGAAGCTCAATGCCTACCGCCAAAAAAGAGACTTCGCCAAGACGAGCGAGCCCGAGGGATCAGGCGAAAGAAAGACGGAGGGAAAGCCCCGCTATTCCATTCAGAAGCACAGGTCGAAGAGGCTCCACTACGACCTCCGGCTCGAGGTGGAGGGGGTCCTCAAGTCCTGGGCCGTTCCCAAGGGCCCCTCGATGGACACGAGAGAGAAAAGGCTCGCGGTCCCCACCGAGGACCACCCCCTCGACTACATCGACTTCGAGGGGACGATCCCCGAGGGGGAATACGGGGCGGGGTCGGTCATCGTCTGGGATATCGGAACCTACGAGAACACCACCAACGCCGATGGCGACGAGGTGCCGATGACCGAAGCCCTGGAAAAGGGCCACGCCACCGTCTTTCTCTCGGGAGAGAAGCTCGTGGGCGGCTTCGCCCTCACCCGGACCGGCCAGGGGAAGAACGAGCGGTGGATCCTGGTGAAGATGAAAGACGACTTTGCAAGGCCCGAAGTCGACATCCTGGAGGCGGAGCCGAACTCGGCTCTGACGGGCAGGTCGGTGGACGAGGTGGGCGAAGAGGAGAAGAGCTGATTTTGATCTATGCGCTCAGCTCCGGCCCTTCTCCGCCACCACCTCAAGCCTAGTCATCCCGACGTGGACCCTCCCCTCGGCGTCGAGAGGATGCTCTCGAAGGTAGCGGTCCACTATCTCGGATACGAAGTCACGGCGGCGGTCCTCTGGGACCCGTTCGAGGTAAGGGTGCCACGTCGTCTCGATCCAGCCGGCGAAGGCCGCCGGATTCGACTGGACCATCTCCTTTGGGATCAGCTCGGCTCTCAGGGGCGATAGGCCCGCCTCTTTGAGCCATACCCGGTACTCATCGGGCCCAAAGAATCCGTACTGGAAGTCGAACCCCTCAAAGCAACTTCGCCACCTCTCCTCTCCCGTCATCTCGTCGGCGATTTTTAGGGGTGCGGCAGCGTTTCCCCTTCCACCGAACTGGAGGAAGGTCCTTCCCCCAGGCCTGAGGGCTCGCCGTATGCCTCTGAGGACGGGTCCGTGATCCTCGATCCAGTGAAGGGCTGCGAAGGAGACCACCAGGTCGAACTCCTCATCAAAACTGAGGTCCCGGGCGTCAGCCTCTACGAAACGGAGGTTTGGGTGGCTCTCGGGCGGGAACTTTTCTATTGCGAACCTGACCATCTCCCTTGAGCTGTCGATCCCCAGGACCGATCCCCTCGGCACCAAATCTGCTATCTTTGCTGTGACTTTGCCGTCGCCGCAACCAATGTCCAGGACCCTCTCGCATCCCTCGATCTCGATCTTTCTTAGAAGCTCCTCAGCCCAGAAGCTCTGGGCCGAGGAGCTTTCCGCGTACTTCTCCGGCCTCCAGCTGTGCAATCGCCATCCCCCGAAATCTTGCCAATAAAGGAGATTATATTCTGAATCTCGAAAAGATAACTATTTCTACGCCAAGAGCCTCCAGAGCTTTGTGGTCCAAGACGTAGAGCTTCCTACGATAGACGCCACGAAGTCCACGGGACTGGTGGTTCTGGGGCTATCCGCCTACTTTGCGTACCTTTACTCCTTGGGTTTTGGGGAGGTGGCGGTGAGCCTATCCCAGGTGAACCTGGCGATCTTCGGCCTTGCCTTTCTCCTATCCCTCCTGAACGTCGTCTTCAACGCCCTATCCTGGAAGACCCTGGTCCGGGAGCTGGACTACCGGATCTCTCTATTGGACGTCTTCTTCATCTACATGTCCAGCATATTCCTCAACAACCTAATCCCCTCGGGAAGCGTATCCGGCGAGACCGGCCGCCTCTACTTCCTCTCCAAGATCGCGGGGAACGCGAGGCTCGACTCCAGCACCGCCAGCGTCGCCGCCACCCGGATCATCACGGCGATCCCCTTCGTCTTGGGGATGTCCCTGGGCCTAGCCTACCTGATACTCCGGTACGAAATTCCATCCTGGGCCCTCACCACCTGTTTTTCGATGATATTTCTGATGGTGTCGGTGGGCGTCCTCTTCGTCGGGGTATGCTTCTCAGAAAACCTCCTCCAGAGGATGGTCAACGCCGTCATCGACCAGGTGGAGTGGATTTTTCACAGAAGCGCCAACAGAAACTTTTACAGCGACACGACCCGCCAGTTCCAGCAGAGCATGCTCCTCCTCCGGAAGAGAAACCGGCCCCTCATCGTCAGCTCCTTCTGGGCCTTCGCGGGCTGGTTATCTCTGAACTTGGTGGCCTTCGCCGCCTTCCGATCCCTGGGGGTGGAGGTCCCCATCTTCGCCATATTTGCGGTATACTCAGTGATCATGGTATTCCAGAACCTGCCTCTGATCCTGCCGGGGGGCCTCGGCATCGTCGATATCCTAATGACCGCCCTCTTCACGGCCGTGGGGGTGTCGCTCCACGACGCCGCGGCCGTCACCATCCTCGCTAGGGTCGCCCAGCTCTGGTTCCACACCCTCGTGGGCGGGATCTGCACGGCATATCTCTTGAGGAAGGTCAGCAAGGGTGGGACGATACGGAGCGTTTCGATAACTACAGCAACAGGTCCCTGAACCATGATCCTGATCTCAGTACTGCCACCGCCTTCCAGACCTCCGTTTGTTCTACCTCTAGATATCGGCGTGGTACTCCTGAAGCGACTTAACGCTTGACTTCCCCCTCTTGAAGGCCGCGATCCCCTTCGCCGCCGCTGAGGCTGCGGCGGCGGTGGTGATGTAGGGCACCTTGTACTTTATCGCAGCCTTCCGGATGTACGAGTCGTCGTACTGGCTCGCCTTCCCTATGGGGGTGTTGACTACGAGCTGAATCTCCCCATTCTTTATGGCGTCGTCGATGTTCGGCCTTCCCTCGTGGAGCTTCTGGATCGGCTCCGATTCGATCCCGTTTTCGGCAAGAAAATCGAAAGTCCCACTGGTCGCCTTTATCGCAAACCCGAGCCTGTAGAACTCTCTAGCAGCTTCCAGGACGTTCGATCTGTCCTTAGATGCGACCGTGATCAGCACCGCTCCCTCCTTCGGGAGGATCTGCTTTGCTGCCTCCTCAGCCTTGTAGAAGGCCAATCCGAAGGAGTCGGCCATCCCTAAAACCTCGCCCGTCGACCTCATCTCTGGTCCCAGGAGGGGATCGACCTCCGGGAACATATTGAAGGGGAAGACCGCCTCCTTGACGCCGAAGTGGGGGATCGCCCTCTCTTTGAGGTCGAGGTCTGAGAGCCGTTTGCTCATCATAAGCTCTGTGGCGGTCCGGGCCATAGAGACGTTGCAGACCTTCGAAACTAGGGGGACCGTCCGGGAAGCTCTCGGGTTCGCCTCCAGGACGTAGACGATCTCCTTTGCGATGGCGTACTGCATATTCATGAGCCCCACTACTCCGAGCTCTTTTGCGATCCTCTGAGTGTACTCTTTGATGGTTTCGAGGTGCCTATCGGGGATCGTCACCGGAGGGATGACGCATGCGGAGTCGCCGGAGTGAACCCCGGCCTGCTCGATATGCTCCATCACGGCGGGAACGAAGGTCTCGGTCCCGTCGGAGAGGGCGTCCGCCTCCGCCTCCAGGGCGTTCTCCAGGAACCGGTCGATGAGGATCGGCCGCTCCGGCGTCACGTCGACGGCGGCCGCGACGTACCGCTCTAGCATCTCCTCGTCGTAGATCACCTCCATCCCCCGGCCGCCGAGGACGTAAGAGGGGCGGACCATGAGAGGGTAGCCGATCCGGCCCGCCACCTCCAGGGCCTCCTCGAGGTTGCTCGCCATTCCAGACTCGGGCATGGGGATCTTCATCTTCTCCATCATCATACGGAAGCGGTCCCTGTCCTCGGCGAGATCGATGGTGTCAACAGTCGTGCCGAAGATCCTGACGCCCGCCTCCTCCAGCTCTCTTGCGATGTTCAGGGGGGTCTGGCCCCCGAACTGGACGATCATCCCCTCGGGCCGCTCCTTCTCGTAGATGCTGAGTACGTCCTCGACGGTCAGGGGCTCGAAGTAGAGCTTGTCAGAGGTGTCGTAGTCGGTGGAGACGGTCTCGGGGTTACAGTTCACCATGATAGTCTCGTAGCCGAGATCTCGAAGAGCGAAGGCGGCGTGAACGCAGCAGTAGTCAAACTCGATTCCCTGGCCGATCCGATTCGGCCCGCCGCCGAGGACCATCACCTTCCGCCGGTCGCTCGCCCCCGTGGCGTCGGGAGCGTTGTAGGTCGAGTAGTAGTAGGCGGCGTCCTCAACTCCGCTGACGGGGACCGGATGCCACCCCTGGACGATGCTGAGTGCCTTCCTTCGGCTCCGGATCTCCGCCTCGGGAACATTCAGGAGCTTCGCAAGATATTTGTCGGCGAAGCCGTCCTTTTTGGCCTGGACCAGGAGGTCGTCGGGGAGGGCCCAGAGGGTTTCGGCTGCACCTTCCCTTCTATGCTTGAGTATCGCCTCTTCCAGCTCCACCAGCTCCTTCATCTGCTCGATGAACCAGAGCTTGATGGAGGTGATCTCGCTTATCTCACGGACGCTGGCTCCTTTCCGGAGGGCCTCGTAGATGATGAACTGCCTCTCGCTCGAAGGCCACTTCAGCATCTCCATAAGTTCGGGAAGCGACTTTTTGTTGAAGTCCTTTGCAAAGCCGAGGCCGTAGCGTCCGATCTCAAGTGACCTGATGGCCTTCTGGAGAGCCTCCTTGTAGGTCTTGCCGATCGCCATTGCCTCGCCGACGGCCTTCATCTGGGTCCCCAGCCGGTCCTCGGCGCCCCTGAACTTCTCGAAGGCCCAGCGGGCGAACTTCACCACCACGTAGTCGCCGGATGGGGTGTACTTATCAAGGGTCCCCTCCCGCCAGTAGGGGATCTCGTCGAGGGTCATGCCGCTCGCGAGCTTCGCCGATACGAGGGCGATGGGAAAGCCTGTGGCCTTGGAGGCGAGGGCCGAAGAGCGGCTGGTTCGGGGATTGATCTCGATGACGACGACCCGGCCGGTCTTCGGGTCGTGGGCGAACTGGACGTTCGTTCCACCAATGACCTGAATTGCCTCGACGATCCGATAGGAGTAGTCCTGGAGCTTATCCTGGAGCTCTTGGGAGATCGTCAACATCGGTGCTGTGCAGTAGGAGTCTCCGGTATGAACACCCATGGCATCGACGTTCTCGATGAAACAGACGGTGATCTTCTGGTTCTTCGAATCCCTCACCACCTCCAACTCCAGCTCCTCCCAGCCCAAGACCGACTCCTCGATCAGCACCTGGCCTATGAGGCTGGCGGAGATCCCGCGGCTCGCCACGGTCCGAAGCTCCTCGACGTTGTATACGAGACCGCCTCCGGTGCCGCCCATGGTGTAGGCGGGCCTGACGACGACCGGGTACCCAAGATCTGCTGCAACCTTCTCTGCGTCCTCGACGGAGTAGACTGCGGTGCTCTTGGGGATCTCGATCCCGAGCCTGTTCATCGTCTCCTTGAAGATGATCCGATCCTCGCCCCGCTCGATGGCATCGAGCTCAACTCCGATCACCTTCACGCCGAACTTCTCGAGGATCCCCGCCTTCGCGAGTTCAGAGCTGAGGTTGAGGCCTGACTGGCCGCCGAGGTTTGGGAGAAGGGCGTCAGGCCTCTCCTTCTCGATGATCTGGGCCATCCTATCCAGGTTCAGGGGCTCGATGTAAGTGACGTCCGCCATCCCGGGGTCGGTCATTATCGTCGCTGGGTTTGAGTTCGCCAGCAATATCTCGTATCCCAGCTCCCGCAGGGCTTTGCAGGCCTGGGTTCCAGAGTAATCAAATTCGCAGGCCTGCCCTATAACGATGGGTCCCGACCCGATGATCATGATCTTGTTGATGTCCTCTCTCTTTGGCACCTTTCCGCCTCCTCATCATCTTGGTCTCATCTCTTCAAAGCCGCAAAGCCCTACATGGTATGGGATAAAAAGGATGTTGCTGGAAATTGGTCTTTTTGCCTCCAGCGGGATTTTGGCGGAAGAAGATGGAGCGGCGCATCCTGCCGTTCGTGGTGATCAGATAAAATGGATCAAGATAGAAACTGGGTCGAAGATTGAAAAAAGACGCCCTCTGAAGAGGCTCTTGAAAAAGTGGCGGGCCTCCTGCTCCGCCCGCCTCTTAAAACTTGCACCTCTATCTAAATCTTCTCCGTCCTGCTCGTCCTCCTCTCCCGGGCGACCTGATCGTCTTTTCCGAGGGGGTAGCCGCCGCGGCTGTTTCTCATCAGGGCGACCGACCGACAGGCGTCGCAGTTCTTGTCTCTGGACCTGAAGAGCTCCATCACCGCCTGGGAGATGACGGGGATCGGGATCTCCTTCTCTATGGCGTCATGGACGAGCCAGTTGACCTCTCCCGCATCCTCGACGTGGGACGGGACGTCTGAGAACCTCTGCTCGCCGAGGCTCTTCGCCATCAGCTCCACGAGCCATCCCCGGACAGTAGAGCCGCTGGACCAGCACTTGAATACCTTATCCAGGTCGATCTCGAAGTCGCTTTCTCTCAGGAGGGCCACCCCCTCGCCGATCGCCTGGAGCATCCCAGCCTCCACGCCATCGTGGACGAGCTTGACGAAATGGCCGGATCCCGGGTCGCCTGTGTAGAGGCATCCGTCAGCGGCGGCCAGGAGCTTCAAGATCGGATCGGCTATTTTGAACCCCTCCTTACTCCCGCCTACCATGAAGCATGCGCCTTTCCGAGCCCCCTCGATCCCACCGCTTGTTCCGCAGTCGAGGAAGTATATCCCGTGGTCTGCGAGGTCCTCCTCCCTCCTGATCGAGTCTAGGTAGAAGGAGTTTCCTCCGTCCAGGACGACATCCCCCTCGTCGAGGCGGGGTGCGAGCTCTTCCAGGACCTTGTCCACCGTCGGCCCTGCGGGAACTGAGATATATATCACCCTCGGCTGGTCGAGGAAGTCGACGAAGGGATCGTACCCGTCCACCACCTTAACGCCCTTTCTCTCAAGATGAGGCTTGGCGGATCTCGACTTCCCCACGACGGCGATGCCCTTCTCTTTCGCCTGAAGCGCGAGGTTTCCGCCCATTCTTCCCAGTCCCAGGATGCCCAGCTTCATATCTTCTGATTCGCTCAACTAAATCACCACCAATACTCAGATTCGCTACGTCTCTAGGATGACGACTCTAGGCGTTCTATCAGGCTGTTCGACGCTCCTTTCTGGAGCGAAAAGTAAATTGCCTCATCTTTTTGGATCGTTCTTCCTTGATCGCACTACTTCGATCGTTATTCTTCGATCATTCGATCGTCCTTTCTGGTGACAAGAGATCCCCGACCGAGATGGGGGCGGGACGAAGCGATGTGAGACCGCGCCGCCCTGCTCACCCTCCTTCCTCCTCGCCATCACTCGGCGGAGACAACGGGCCGAAGCTTCGGCGGCCGCTCTCCCAGGTCCCGGTCGAGCATGAAGAGGACTCCGATCCCCCTTTCGCCGCTGACCATCTTCACCTTCTCGACGATCTCGCTGGCGTTCGCCTCCTCCTCCACCTGCTCTTTGACAAACCACTGGAGCATGTTGAAGGTGGCGTGATCCTTCACTTCCGTCGCCAAGTTCACCAGGCCGTTGATCAGCCCCGTCACCTTCTTCTCGTGGTCGTAGACGGCCTTTGCCACCTCCAGGGGCGATGCCCACTCGAACTGGGGCTCGTCTATCGCCAGAAGCTCGGCCCTTCCACCTCGCTCGATCACGAAGTCGTAGATCTTCATCCCGTGCATCAGCTCCTCCTGGGCCTGGACCCTCATCCAGTGGGCGAAGCCCGGAAGCTTCATGGCCGAGAAGTAGGCGGACATCGATAGGTAGAGGTAGGAGGAGAATAGCTCCCACTTCACCTGCTCGTTTAAGGCCTTCGCCATCCTCTCTCCGATGGGAGCCATTTCTGTGCCCTCTTGATTCAGCTCGCTTCGAAGGCGTCCTTCGGAGCCCCGCACTCAGGACAGGTCCAGTCGTCGGGGATATCTTCAAAAGCGGTACCAGGAGCAATCCCAGAATCAGGGTCGCCCTTCTCTGGATCGTAGACGTATCCACAGACAGTGCACGTATATTTCTTAGCCATCAACTTCGCCTCCGGACAAGATCAAACTGAATGGAGGTAAGCTCAGGAGTGGTCCGATTCGGTGCCGCGGAAAACATGTCTAATAATACAGCACTGTATTCTCTCTTCGAGCGTATATATCCTTTTGGATCGGATGGCCGCCAAGCTCGTCCCCGAGATCTCCACCATCAAAGGAAGCCTTCCAGGGCCCCTCTTATCCTGCCCTCCAGATCGGTGATCTTCGAGTTGTATTTCATGAAGTTATCTCCGAAGGTGGAGGCATCCTCTCGGTAGAATATGCCGAGGGGTATCGGACCGTCAGAGTTGTAGTCCCACTCCCTCATCTTCTCCTCAGCCCTGTCGCGGTCTCGAGGATCGTGCTCCTCGAGGGTGTAGACCCGCTCGTTGTAGTAATCGTACAGATTGAAGAAGGTGGCACAGACCTGGAGAACGTCTACGAAGGAGAAACCCCGATGAAGGATCGCCTCTCGGAATATATCCTTGAGAAGCTCTATCCCGTGGGAATAGCCTCGGGCGACGAAGCTTCCGCCGCTAGCGAAGACGATCTCCAGAGGGTTTATAGGGGGGACCTCGAGGCCCGCTGGTGTGGACCTGCCCAAAAAACCCGAGGGCGATGTGGGAGTGTACTGGCCGGTGGTGAGGCCGTATACCCGGTTGTCGTGAATTATCGTAGTTATGTCGATGTTCCTTTTGGCAGCGAAGATGAGGTGGTCGAGTCCCTCAGCATAGGCGTCGCCGTCTCCGGCAAAGCATATGACGTTTAGGTCGGGGTTTGCAAGCTTAATCCCTGTGGCGACGGGGATCGTCCTGCCGTGGATGGCATAAAAGCTGTTAGCTTTGACGTAGTCGGCGATCTTCCCGTGGCAGCCTATCCCAGATACGAGGACGACGTTCTCGATAGCCACCAGCCCCTCCTCGTCCAAATCCGCCAGGACCGGCTTTATGGCGTTGAGTATCGCAAAGTTTCCGCAGCCAGGACACCAGGTGTTCGGGGCCGTGGTGCCCAGATCTTTCGTTTTCATCTCGTCACCTCAATAAGCCTCTCTTCAAGGTCTTCGACGGAGAAGGGCCTGGCGTCGTACTTCAGAATCTGATCGTCCACCTTAAACCCGATACATCGCACCAGGCGGGCGAGCTGGCCCGTGGAGTTCGTCTCGACGGATATCTTCCTCTCGACGCCTTCGAGGGCCTCCTTGAACTGAGCTATCGGGAAGGGGTTCATGACCACCGGCTGGACAACCCGGAGGCCCAGCCTCTCGCCGACCTCGGCGCAGACCGGCTTGTTTGAGCCCCAGCAGAGGAGGGCCACAGATCCGTACTCGTCGCCGTAAGTTCTCACCGCTGGAAGGGCCTCCAGCTCTTTCTTCAGCCCCTTCTCCTTCTGTAGGGACTTCTCCTGGACGGCCCTGATCTCGTGGGCATCCTCCGTCGTGATCCCGGACTCGAGATGGGCGTAGCCGTTCGCCTTCGTCACAGCTCCTTTCATCGGCGGAAAGGCCAGGGGGGAGATCCCGTCGTCGGTTCGGGCGTACCTTCTGTACTCGCCCTCGCCGTCCCAGTGTACGGGCCCGATCTCGGGGATATCCCTCGCCTCCGCGAGGTTGAAGCTGTAAGCGGACTCGCTGAGGGTCTTGTCCGATAGCAGTATCACTGGGATCTGGTACTTCCAGGCGAGGCCCATGGAGGTTGCAGACCAGCAAAATGCCTGCTCCAGGTCCCCGGGGGCGATGACAAGCCGCGGGAACTCGCCCTGCCCCGCGTTCATGACGAAATGGAGGTCGGATTGGGCGGTGTAGGTGGGAACCCCGGTGCTGGGCCCCGCCCTCATGGATACGACGACGACGAGGGGCATCTCCGCCATCCCCGCGAGACTCATCCCCTCGGTCATGAGGCAGAATCCACCGCCCGAGGTCCCCAGGGCCGCCCTCTTGCCGGCATAGGCGAATCCCTGGGCCATCAGGATCACTGCGATCTCGTTTTCCGGGTGGACCACTTTGACCGAGAAATCATCGGCGACTCCGGCCAGGAAGTGGAGGATCCCTGACGACGGGGTCATGGGGTAGGCGACGTAGGCGTCGAGGCCGCCCCTGAGGAGGCCGAGGCCGATGATCTCGTTTCCCGTGATGACGGGGCAGCAGGGATACGACCGCCTCTCGACCTTCAGGCCCTCCTCGCCATCGATCTCTTCGCGCCCCCGGCGGGCGACCTCCAGGTTCTCGTCGATCGATTTTGGGATCGCCTTTCGTAGGACGTCTTCAACGACCCCCTCCTCGATCCCTGCGGCTCCGGAGAAGGCTCCAATGAGGCCGCTGTTTCTGGCGATCGCTGGAGCTCCAGCCTCCTTCGCCATCGTCTTCAGGGGAAGGCCAATCCCCCTGTCGACTTGAGACTTCACCTCGTCGGAATCGTAGATGACGATGGAGCTCTCCTTCAGCCTCCATTCGTGCCGGTCGATCGTCTCCTGGTTTAATGCCAGGAGAAAGTCCACCCGGTCCCGGTGGGACCCGATCTTCTTGTCAGAGGCCCTGACTATGGCGAAGTTGTGGCCTCCCCTGATGAGGGAGGGGTAGTCTAGGTACTGGTAAAGGCAGTATCCGAGCTGGTTATAGAGGCGGGCGATTATCATCCCGGCCTCGGTTATCCCGTCTCCAGCTCTCCCCCCCACCAGAACGGAGAATTCGTCCATTAGTGATCATCCTCCCGTCTTGATTTGTGATATCTCATCTGACTTTTCGATCTTTCTCGGAAGCAGCTCAACGCCGGTTCATATCTTTCGATTTGATAACGAAGATATAATTTCATTTCGAGAGTATATAACAACTTCGCGTGTGGATAAATAGCCCAGAGGATCGGAGGATAGGGTTTTTCAGACCTCCATCCTCCATACCATCCCGCAGTCACGGCAGCTGTAATGCCAGCTTTCCCCGAGACGACCGCAAAGATGGCCCTCGCCACCGCATATAGGACAAGATGGTCCCGCTCTTAGGATCTCCTCCTCCTCGTCCGGGTCTTCTTCCAGTTCATTCGCCCCCCTTAGGAGGCGTTCATAGCCGCTCATCCATTCGCCTCCTTCGGCCCGCTTGGCCGGTGTTAACTGGCCTTATTATAGGTTTCTCATTAAATATAGAATTGTCGGGTGACTACTCCTCGCCCTGAAGGGCGGAGCTTTTAGCTTTTGGCAGAGACTGTAGACCCAGTCTCAGAATGTTTATTGCTGCATTCTCGTCACGGTCCATGACCAGCCCGCATTGAGGACATTCATGGATCCGCTCCGATAGCGACTTCGGAACTTTTAGACCGCACCTGGAACATAGCTGACTTGTGTTCCTGGGATCGACTAGAACCACTATCGAACCGGCACTCTCAGCCTTGTACGAGGTGGTTGTGACCAGCATCCTCCAAGCAGCGTCAGATATGCTTTTAGCCAGGTTGTGGTTTTTGAGCATGTTCTTGATGCTCAGATCTTCAAAAGCAATCAGACCATATTTCGAGACTAACTGATTGCTTATCTGATGAGCAAAATAGTATCTCCTGTTAGCGATCCGCTCATGAATCCGTTGGACGACCTTAAGGGCTTTCCTCCTCTCAGGAGTTCCCTTCTCGCACTTGGATAGCCGTCTGTGAGCTTTGGCCAACGCCTTCTCTTCAGATCTGAAGAACCGAGGGTTATTGATCTTCTCACCGTTGGACAGAGTGGCGAAACTCTCCAGCCCCACGTCAATGCCCGCCATCGACCCGTCTTTCCAGGGTGGTTTTATCGGGTCGTCAACTTCAACCGAGAAACAAGCAAACCATTTTCCGGTCGAGGTTCGGCGGATAGTCAGCCTCTTGATCTTACCTTCAATGGGTCTGTGGAGCTTGATCTTGACATCGCCGATCTTGGAGAGACGGAGCTTTCCAGACACCAACTTGAACCCCGACTGAGGGAAGGTGAACGAATCATACCATCCTTTCCCTTTGAACCTCGGATATCCAGGTTTCTCGCCAGATCTGACCCGTCTGAAGAACGCTTTAAAAGCCAACTCTGCCCGCTCTTGAACGTTCTGGAGAACTTGGGAGTGGACTTCGGCCAGTTTGGGCTTCTCCACTTTCCATGTAGGGAGGAGGTTATGGGTCTCGTATTTCGAGGTGGATCGCCCTTCTTTCTTCCAAGCGTCTTTCCGGTATGCTAGGGTTTGATTGTAGACCCATCGGCACAAGTCTAGCGTTCGCTCCATCCTCGATCTCTGAGATTTAGTAGGATACCCCTCTCCTGATTTCACCAAGATGGAATAGCCCTTAAATCGGTATAAATTGGATTAAACATTGAAATAAGGTATTCAGTCAAAAACATTGAACGGGAGGCTTTCTTTTCGATACTGGCTTT
>Ga0334895_1000633_pt1 | contig 44622 bp, 47 predicted proteins | sample GraSluR3_MG_7_FD_207229 | JGI IMG/M metagenome (GOLD analysis project Ga0334895, IMG submission 207229) | Sludge microbial communities from methane-producing bioreactor in Wageningen University, Netherlands - Granular Sludge_31_05-R3 | ecosystem: Engineered > Bioreactor > Anaerobic >... | reverse complement strand
AAAAAAGCCGGATGATCACAAAACGGGTGTTTTATGGATCATCCGGCTATTCGGTGGCTCGCCATGCGGCCCCATTGCTCGGTATGTACCGGGTTATCAAGGTATCTAAATACCAGGGGGAGGGTGCTCCCCATTTGAGTTACTTGTTCATGATGTGAACGCTATTGCCTCCTTTCCTGTTGGGCATGCTCCCATCCTGCACGATCGGAACTCGCACAATTTGGCTGCACTGTGGGCATTTGAGCGAGATCTCAAGCGGTTGGTGTGTGTGGTAAAATCCTGTGGTATCGAATGCCCGCTTTCCACATTTGGGGCATCTCATGGGAATATCCATCGCAACTCCTCTTGTTGTATGTCGTTAGCTACAGAGCTAACATAGAAGCGAAAAAGAAACCTGCTGCAATCAAGCAGTCAGGAATCTTTGTGACATATAGTCCGTAGGCGATCACTGTGATCCCCCTATGGACACCGGTGGTTGTTTCTTAAATGGGAAGGTAGTTTAGTGAGATCAGGCGCACTCTCGCAGCTTCCTCAGAGACATTGAACACCTCGACCATTGTCTGGATCAGCTCAAGGTACCAGAACGGACTACCCTTGGGCTCGATCAGGTTACGTAGGCGTCTTACCGAGCTTCGGGGCATCAAGAGCACCGATGCCAGGTAGTTGGCCTGCCATTCGAGCCAGGCTTCTCCTTTCAAGCGTTTGCCGCTTCCATCAACACCACTAAGATCAGGGAAGCATGGTTTGGAATACCCGCAACTAGAGTAATCATGCAGGCTGGCAATCTGGGCCTTCCTCTGATAATACTCGGGATGGATCAGCCCATGCGATGCCTCATGTCCTTCGGTGAAACGCTCACGATGGATGAGATTGGGATTATCGGCAAGGGTTCCTTCGATGATGATCGTGTTCTTTTTCACCGATAGGAACTCAGCCCGATTTTGCTCGGGATTGTATACGGGTAGGGTATTGGTATCATCGAACACCGTGATTCCCAGATACACCTGATTATGTGACAGGTATTGGTATTCCAGGGTAAAGCCCATGTAGTGGGTGATAAGCCTGTCGATATCCGTGGGCTGTGCCTTCAGCAGGACCTCCGGGGAAAAGTCACGCAGCACTCGTTCTCCATAGGTTTCCAGCTGATTTTTACTAAGATGTGGTATGCCATTGGCGTCGAGTCTACTTGCGCATTTTATCATGGTGTATCAGTTATCCCCGCGTTTCCTTGATATCAGATCATCGACAAATCGTTGCCAATCCTCTTCGTTCGCTTCCAGATTCCTTGCGGTCCTGAGTGCGGCGTTCACATACGGCCGTTCGGTCACATACGGATTCAGATCCGGTGCGAGCAGGCCCTTCTGCTTGCCGACGATGTCATACATCTCAGCTTTCTCTTTCTCATTCAGATTCAGCACCTTGGCCAAATCCGCCAATCGTTCCTCGGTCAAGGGAGCACGGCGATTGTTCTCCACATCGCTGAGAAACGGCGCTGACACTCCCAAAGTACGAGCCACTTCGCGCAAGCTAATCTGCTTTTGTTCACGTTTGTGCTTAAGGTACTCTCCAAAAGTCACGGTAGTTTTCTTCATAATCCTTGTTTTCCTTGTAAGCCTGTTAGTCGTCAGACTTGGTAGACAGAGGATAGTACGAAATAGTGTGGAGGGTCAATAGGATTTTGGAAGATAGTGTAAACAAGTGTTAAGTAGTAAGTAGGTAGGGGCGAGAGTATCGGAATGGTGGGGTGGTGTCAATCAGTGTTGAGCCATGGTCTCGGGAAATAGCTGGAAATTATTAGCTACATGCAATGCGCCACAACTATTAATGAGTAGGACGAATTATCGAAGAGGGACTCTATAAGAGTCGTTATATTATAGGTTTACGCAATTGTCCACTTAATCTAATAATATCACTTCGGGTTAGAATACTAATCACAGGAGATATAAACTATCCAGCAGTTATATCATTTTGATATATGCATAAGCAGAACGATAGAAAAGATTTATTTAGAGGACACAAACGATAGGTGAGTCCATTAAATTAGATAAGGCAATGGGTTTTTAATAATGGTGCTATTCCCAATCGAAAGAAAATTCCAAAATTCAGTAAAATTATGATACTATTTCTGAAATTAAGAAAATGGAAGTGTGTTTATATGAACAAAGTTGAATTTGAAGATAAATTAAAGCAATTTGTAAAAACTCTACAAGAACATGTCTCTCTTGAAAACGGGGATTGGTCAGTTAAAGGATTTATCGATTATTATCAAAACATCTACACCATATCTGCGGATACGAAGATAGTATCTAAAATATTGGAAATTCATCTATTTCCACATATCCTTAAGTTTGCAAATGACAATGGGTTTAAGGTTGTTCTAGCTACACATCAGAACTATTATCCGGATATTTCACTCGTTTACGCGGAAGATGATACAATCAGGTTTGCAGTTGATATAAAAACAACATATAGAAAACCGAACATGCCAAATAAATGTAACGGGTTTACATTGGGGTCGCATGGAGAATATTTTGTGAACAGATCCTCCTCAAAAAATATTCAATTTCCGTATAAAACTTATTCCGCACATTATTGTTTGGGAATCATTTATGATCGAGCAGACTCTTTCACACTTGATGAGACAAGAATATATGATCTTAAAGACTTGCAGGCTATTACGTCGGTAATTGGAAATTTTCAATTTTTTGTGAGTGAGAAATGGAAGCTGGCTAGTGATAGGAGTGGAAGTGGAAATACTGCAAATATTGGCAGCATAGATTATATACCTGATATTCTCACCGGAAATGGTCCTTTTTCAAATCTTGGAGAAGAATGGTTTGATGAGTATTGGATGAACTATAAAAAAATAATTGTCCCCGATTCTGATGGCACAAAAAAAATCTCGAATTTAGTTGACTTCGTTCGATATAAAAAGGGAGACTTGTCATTAATAGTAAAAAGGAAAAAGGTTAAAAAATGATGAGCACAACAATAGTTCCTCCTATTAAATGTCAAGGAATAAAAACAAAGTTAGTACCGATAATACATGATATTGAAAGTACGCGTAATTATGAACGATGGGTAGAACCTTTTATGGGATCGGGTGTAGTTGGGTTTAATATTAAGGCAAAAAAAGCTCTTTTTGCTGATAGCAATCCACATCTAATAAATTTCTATAATAGTTTAAAAAATGATCTCCTTTCTCCAGATATTGTCAGAAACTTCCTTATAAGTGAAGGGGAAAAGTTGTCGAAATCCAATGGAGAGTATTATTACACTGTGAGGGAACGGTTTAATAAGGACTTTTCCCCTCTTGATTTTTTATTCTTGAACAGATCTTGCTTTAACGGAATGATACGTTTTAATTCTAAAGGAGGGTTTAATGTACCTTTCTGTAGAAAGCCAGAGAGATTTGCTCCTGCTTTAATTACAAAAATTACAAATCAAGTATCGAGAGTTAAAAAAATTATAGATAGTACTGAATGTGAGTTTGTCTGTCAGTCATTTAAAGAAACTCTTAAAAACTGCTCCACTACGGATCTCATCTACTGTGATCCGCCATACATAGGGCGACATGTAGACTATTTTGATTCTTGGAGTGAAGAAGATGAATATGAGCTACACAGATTATTGAAAAAGACTGGGGCTCACTTTATTTTATCTAGTTGGTTTGAAAATAAATATAGAAAAAATGAATACATAGAAATCATTTGGAAGGATTTGAATATTACAACACAGGAACACTTCTACCATGTGGGCGCTAGTGAGGCAAATAGGAACTCAATGTTAGAAGCCCTTTTAACAAATTTTCCTTATGAAAAAGGGGATTTAGAGTTAAAGGGGAATTCTCAGTTAGAATTTGGAAACATGCATTAAAATCGAGAGTAAGGTACGTCAATAAAGGTTTCTAGTTTTTTGAAAGAATATAAGGGAGGGTTAAAGGTTTGTTGGCTTAAAAGAGACGATTGAAAATTAGTGTGGGAAGATCCAAAAATATGTTTCAATTGTTTGCTGGCTTACTACGAAGATATTGTTGTGAAAAATGTACATATAAAATTCAATTAGCCTATTTGTTGTTTAACCGAAGACTGGCAAGTCTGATCTTTGTTAGATATTCGCACACATGGAGAAGATTCTCGTAAAATATTTGGCCTGAAAGTTTAGGGTATCCAACTGAGTAATCATCGGTTATGCTTGAAACATAAAACAAGGTTGAAGTAATAAATGGCTAGAGGAAAGAACATTAACCTATACATCAAAGATGGCATCTCCAAATGCACTATCAAGAACTGGATTGGTGTGGTTTACATAGTTCCTCGTACTCTCATTGAAGTCGCCAAGCAGATTGATAATCTAAATCGAAGTGGGGTGTACCTACTTCTTGGCACTACAGAGAAAGAAGAAGATGCTGTTTATATTGGTCAAGCTGATATCCGGAAAAACGAAAGGGGAGTTCTACATAGGATACTTGAACCCCATAAAAGTATAGATTATTGGACTGAGAGTATAATCTTCACAACTGTCGATAATTCGCTTGGCGCCACAGAGCTTAACTACCTGGAATACCGTCTCCATGAAATTGCACTAGATGCTAATCGCTTTAGGGTCACAAATGGTGGGTCTCCACATAAAGGAAGCCTTCCAGAAGAGAAAGAAGATGAAATGGAAGATTTCATCGACTTCATCAGGTTGGTTGTGAGAGCACTCGGTCGAAAAGTTTTTGAATCAGTTGCTGGTGGGAGACCTGAAAGTATTATCGAAGATCAAATTTTTCATTCCAAGGGGAAGAAGGCATCAGCTTTGGCGAAACTCACGGATGATGGGATTGTGGTTCTAAAAGGAAGTCGACTTGCCGAGGAATTAACTCGAAGTGCCCCGAAGCAAGTGAAACGACTTCGAGCAAAGTTTTCTGATTCTATTGATAGCTCGTTTGTGCTGACGAAAGACATTAGATTCACCAGTCCTTCTGCAGCAGCAGGTTTTGTTGGTGGAGCTAGCCTCAATGGGAATGATTATTGGGTGACTGACGAAGGGGTAACGCTTGGTGAGTACTTAATCACTACGTCCCAGGCTGAGGAAGATTATAAATTGAAATAAAATGATGATTTGAGATAGAGTTCATTGTAAATTTGTTTATTAGGAAGTTTTTAAACCTAGTTTCGTTGATATTTTTCCACCTTGCTTTTACGAGGAGTTGCAGATATGCCCCAAGATAATAACCTGAAGATAGAGTCGCAGGATGTCACGATCGAGAATCTGTATAAAGATTTCTACACCGTTCCAGATTTCCAACGTGAGTACGTTTGGGAACGCGAGCAAGTTGAGAAACTGCTCCAAGATATTAGTGACGAATTCTTTGATGAAGATGGAAGACCGATTCAAGGACCGGAATATTTCCTTGGAAGCATTGTTGTATGTAAGGCGGATGATGGAACTTTCAGTTTAATTGATGGGCAGCAACGGATGACAACTATCTACCTTATTCTTTGTGCAATTCGCGAGCTTCTTAAGGCCATGGGAGAGACACCAAATCAAACACTGATTAACCAAATCCATGATGCATTTACCAATGATAAGGGGGATGAAGAATTTAGACAGAGGCTTGTATTACAATACGAGGACAGCAAGGGGATCTTAAAACGTATAGTGGAAGATCCGAGCAACGCAGAAACTGGTATTGCAAAGACAATTTCTGTCGTTCGAATTCTATCTGCATTCAAAGATATTGTTGAATTTTTACGCGTAAATCTGGATAGCAGTCCACAAAGGCTTCGACGTTTCTACGCTACGTTTACGAAGCACGTTAAATTGATACGAATCGTTACCCCTTCGCTGGCAAATGCTCTGAAAGTATTCGAAACTATCAACGATCGTGGTGTGGGACTCAATGCTATGGATCTACTCAAGAATCTATTATTCATGAAGACATCGCGAGAGGAATATCCCACATTAAAGCAAAAATGGAAAACTCTTATTGACACATTAGATAGTTCAGGAGAAAAGCCATTACGGTTTCTTCGTTATTACATAATGGCGTACTTCAATTTAGACTCGAGTAAACCGCTACGTGAGGATGGTATATATGACTGGTTCACAAGAAACACCTCGTTAGTTGGTCTTGATAAGGATCCTCTTGTATTTCTTGAAGACCTGATTCTGTGTGCTAGTGCATGGGGGAACTTTTTAGAAGCGAAGGATGTTCAGGGGCGAACTAATCCATATTTAAGAAATTTGTCAATGTTAAGCGGTGCAGCACGACAACATTTTATTCTACTGTTGGCAGGCCGCCTTCTCTCAGGTGAAGATTTCTCGACCTTGTGTCGAGCGATTGAAAACCTCTTTTTCTGCTACATCATTACTCGAGAGCCCACAAGAACTTTTGAACGCAACTTTGCTGTTTGGGCTGCAGATCTGCGTGCAGTTAAGGATAATGCCGAATTGTTGAATTTTATTTCAATCCGAATTACAGCTGATCTTGCACGGCGGCGTACTGCGTTTGATTTTGCTTTCAGGGAACTTACTCAGTCGAGGATTCAGCAGTATAGAATGCGTTATATTTTAGCAAAGATTACTCAAAATATTGAGCAACGTGCATGGAATAATACTGCACATAACAGCCTTGATCAATATTGTGCGTCAACAGTTGATATTGAGCACATTCTTCCGCAAACTCCAAATGATGTTGTAGTGGAAGCTTTTGATAAACCAGAGCAGTATGATGAGTACGTTGAAAAGCTTGGGAATCTTACATTATTGGAAAAGACGATAAATACATCTGTTTCCAATGGGCTCTTCAGAAATAAGAAGGCGGGATATGAACAGTCAAGTTATTTGCTGACTCGTTCAATTGTCGAGAAACCGCAAGTTGGTAGCAATACACAATTAAATCGGGCTGTTAAAGATTTACTCCAATTCGAAGATTGGTCATCTGAGTCCATAGAGCAACGTCAGGAAATGCTTGTAAAATTAGCTTCTGAAGTATGGGGGATGCCAAATTCTGAAGACAATTCCTAATTCATATTAACCTCAAGCAGTATAACGTGGGACAATATATGAAGATTGATATTGTGTGGAGATTTTGCAGGTTGTTGACTACATAAACATTGGATACACAAAAAGTTTTTCCTAGGTGTGCGTATCCAATGGTTTCAAAATACACGACTACCTAAACGGACCGGTGCCCAACAACAGAAAAGCCTTCTCCCAAAATTGCCAAGATGGCATAAAAACCTTAAAGTAACGCATTCCAGAGGGGTTTTTGGCCTATCGTGCCCCTAAACCATTGTATCAAAACCTACGCAAAGACCTCCATTTTACCGTGGAAAATGGCACAATAAGTATTTCTATGTTAAAGAAATATCAAAGATGCACCTTTAGTTTTAATGATGCAAATTAGTAAACATATGTTAAGTAATTAATTACTCTTTGTCACCTCTATTCGATTAGTTCTTCAACCTTTTTATCACTTTGCTCCATGTTGCAATGGGTGTTCTTACGGACCCTGTTCCCGTGCTCATCAACCTCGATGTTGGCTCTAATTTTATTCATTTCTTGGACAATGTCGAAGATCTACTTTCTTGTTGGTTGGGCTTTAGCAGTTGCGGCATCTACCAATTTTCCTGCTATTATGTTGGTTCTGTTTTGGAAAAGGACAACTTCAGTGGGAATTACTAATTCAATTTTCGCTGGGATTGTAGTATCGATGGTGGTCATCATAATTGGACCGGATATGTTTGAGTTGTACGGACTAGGCAGAGAAAATGCGATCATTCCTCTTACTCAACCAGCAATCATTGCCATGCCAATAAGTATGATTGTTGGTATTGTTGTATCCTTATTCACTTTTAACAAATTTGATAAATCAGAGTAAAGTATCTTGCGTAGAAACTTAAAAATGGTGATAAATATTTAATTAGTATGAGTTTATATAGTAATGTTCAGACTTGGGGAACAAAGGGGAAAGCCTAAAACAACAAGAAATATTGCGCTTGTAGGTTGATACCGAAGTACCGATGATCCGTGCGGATTCGTCAAGGGATGATACTTGTCCCTTGACGATTGTCCGCAATGCTCCCGACGATAATGGGAAAATGTTCTCTTCTAGACCACCTTGGCGAGAAAATACTGCAAGACCTGCAGGTTTGCGGTCAACTCCGGATGAAAGGCCGTCACCAACATGGTTTTGTTTCGAGCCGCTACCTTGTTGCCGTCGACCGATGCCAGTATTTGGATATCGGGACCTTCCATCTCGATGATGGGGGCACGTATGAAGGTCATGGGGATATCTCCGATTTCCAAGAACTCGCCGGTGGTGTGGAAACTTCCCATCTGCCGCCCGAATGCGTTCCTTTTCACCGATATGTCCATGCTGCAAAAATATGGCTTCGGCTCATGGGTTATCTGTCTCGCAAGGAGGATCATCCCGGCGCAGGTTCCGAAAACGGGAAGACCGGTATCGATCATCTTCTTGAGTGGAAAGAACAATCCTGTTTCATGAAGGAGTCTTCCCATGACCGTGCTCTCGCCACCGGGGATTATCAATCCGTCGGGGCCTTTGTTCAGATCCGTTGCCTTTCTGATTTCAAAGTTCGGTATACCCAAAGTGTCCAAGGCACGAGAGTGTTCGGCAAATCCCCCCTGAAGCGCCAATACCCCGATTTTCATGCCCCGCGCTCCGCCATAAGCAGGCTGATTTCCTGCTCATTGATGCCGACCATCGCATCCCCCAGGCCTTCCGATACGTGTGCCAGCAGGTCCGGATCATCGAAGTTGGTAACAGCTTTGACTATCGCCTGGGCGCGTTTCGCCGGGTTGCCCGACTTGAAGATACCTGAACCGACGAAGACGCCCTCCGCACCCAATTGCATCATAAGCGCCGCATCTGCCGGAGTGGCTATTCCACCTGCCGCAAAATTGACGACCGGGAGTTTCCCTAGATCAAAGACCAGACGAACCAATTCGTATGGTACCTGCAATGTCTTCGCGGCCTCGAAGAGTTCATCCCCCCGCATGTTCCGGATATTCCGGATCTGTTGGTTGATACGTCGCATATGGCGGACAGCTTGGATGATATCGCCTGTTCCCGGTTCTCCCTTGGTTCGGATCATGGACGCACCTTCTCCGATTCGTCGCAGGGCCTCACCCAGGTCTTTTGCGCCGCACACGAACGGAACATCGAACGTGCTCTTGTCGATATGGAAAACATCGTCCGCTGGAGAAAGTACTTCACTTTCGTCAATGAAGTCTATTTCGATAGCTTGCAGTATTTGTGCCTCGACAATATGCCCGATCCGCACCTTCGCCATGACCGGGATTGTGACTGCCTCTTGGATTCTTTTGATCATGCCGGGATCGCTCATGCGTGATACACCGCCAGCAGCCCGAATGTCGGCGGGTATCCGCTCAAGGGCCATGACGGCGCATGCCCCCGCATCCTCGGCAATCTTCGCTTGGTCAGGTGTCGTCACATCCATAATCACTCCACCCTTGAGCATTTGCGCGAGATTCTTGTTGAGTTCGTATCTGTCGTTCATATCGTTACGTCTCCTTTGCATATCCCTACTGTTGCACAATTGCCCTACTATAGGGTAAGACTGAGTGTATAAAAAGTATCAGAAATAGTATATTTTATGGTACCAGATTGGGAGTTGAAGAAATGGAACACGTCCTCCTGCAGCTAGAAAGAAGAGGAACAATGAATCTGTCGGATCAGATATACTCGTGGATGAAAAGCGAGATTGCCTGTGGCAATTTCGCCTGCAATGAAAAATTGCCATCGAAAAGGAAATTGGCAGCCAGCCTGCAATGCAGTCTGAACACGGTCCAGGCGGCGTATAACCAGCTTGTCGATGAGGGATATCTGATTTCGCGGGAAAAGAGCGGTTATTTCGTAGCCGAAATGGACGGTGTGGTGGATCTTGGCGAGCGATTCCAGGATGTGCCAAAACATATCCCAATGCAGCAACGATTCGACTACGACTTTTCCTACCAAGGGGTGGATCGGGAGCATTTCCCTTTTGCACGTTGGCGGAAAGTCATGCGTGAGGGTATCAATGGGGATGACGCGGATCTGTTGGGAGTGGGAAATCCCAAGGGACAATTTGGATTGCGGACCAGTATTGCCAGATATCTTCGGTATTCCAGGGGAGTTGTCTGCTTGCCCGAACAAATCGTAGTAAGTTCGGGAACAGAGTCCCTGCTGCAGTTGATCATGCAACTGTTCGAGGCTTCGACCGTGTATGGCATAGAAAACCCTGGATATGAAAAGCTCAGTCTGCTCTTTAGGAGCAATCGTGCACGTTACACACCATTGCCCCTCGATGAACAGGGATTGCTGCCCGAATCATTGGAGCAATCTCCGGTCGATGTCATATGTATCACCCCGTCGCACCAATTCCCGACCGGATGCATCATGCCTATCGGAAGACGTATCCAATTGCTCAACTGGGCCTATGGGAATGCGGGAAGATTTATCATTGAGGATGATTATGACAGCGAATTCAGATATTCGGGCAATCCGATTCCATCGTTGCAAGGACTTGATCGGCAGGGAACGGTTGTGTATCTCGGTTCATTCTCAAAGTCGTTGTCCCCGGCACTACGAATCAGCTACATGGTGTTGCCCGAGAAACTTGTGGGAATATTCGACGAGAAATTGAATTTCCATGTATGTCCGGTGCCGACTTTCGAGCAGAAGGCCCTGCAAGAATTCATGGACAGTGGACAATTCGAGCGCCATCTCAATCGGATGAGGAATACGTACGGGCGTAAGCGTGAAACGTTGGTCTCGGCCATACGGGACATGCTGCCGGGTTCAGAAATCGATGGTGTTGCGGCAGGCTTGCATATCGTCTTGCATGTATACAATGGCATGGATGAAACGGAATTGGTTTCTTCAGCGGAGAAGAATCGGGTGAAAGTGTACGGAATGTCCCGGTATTATTCCGATTTGTCGAAACAGGAAACCACCAACACGGTGTTGTTGGGGTATTCTACGATGGGTATCGATGATATCGGGAAGGCGGTTTCCTTGCTTCGGGATTCATGGTTCCCTCCCATTTGATACCCGAGCGGGTACAGGGAACGTAGCCACTTATTAAATTCACAGTGTTTTTCCGTGGGAATGAGGCGATCACGATGTTTGACGTTCCCGACCATCGTCAATGGTGTCAGTCAAAGGATTCAGATTCACGATGCCCGCCCATTTTGCAAGTGGCTAACTTACCTAAATCAGTCACATTCTTCAGTTTCGATCAACCTTAATAATTTTCTGTGAAATCACACTTGAATGAAACTGTTGGGTCATTCTGGTGGATACGCAAGTTGTTGAGAAATTGACAGTTGATGTTTATCGGCATGTCCACCATCTCATAGTTATTTCCGATGGAGGCCCTGAAAGCCGGCCAGTATCCATTCATATGTGATAGTGTGCTGATGAGACCCCTACCAACACAGGATGTCCACAACTTTACCATTGCAAACCGATCGCAGTGCATGGAAAGAGAATCCTCGAACCTCTTTTACGAAAAATGAAAGTTTGGAATATCGTCGGGTTTGTTCCGATAGTTGTCCGTGTCGGAATTATCGTGAAGAACCCTTCTGCAGCCACTTTACCAGCGATATTCTGCAAGAGATCATTGAAGATTTGGAAGCCTGATTTCTTTTGCCCGTCCACTCCAGATTACCACTTACCCTACAGTCTATTTTATGGAGAACCCACTTCAGATTATTTCTGACCGGCTACTCCAATAAAATTTTGAATTCCATAATAGCTGGCGCATCCAGGGTAAGTGATGGGGGGGAGCGTTTCGTTACCATATTCTCCATCATCGATACTTGCCGAAAGAACAGCATCGCTCCAATAGATGCTCTGTTCCAGATCTTTGCAGGCACTTTTTCGTTTGATTTACTCAATCAATTTGCAGAGTGGCCTGAGTAGTTACGTGGTTCTTATGTATTTGGGATGGATATCCATATTGAGTATCCATTATCTTCACGTTAGTATGTTTCCCTACGGTATCAACAAGGATACAGGAGAAGTCAATGTTTTTCATAACTAAAGAATTTACTTTTGATGCGGCACATTTTTTAAGCGAATACCATGGCAAATGTGAGAATTTACATGGACATACATATAAACTACACGTAACCGTTGAGGGTGAGCGTGATAATGAGGGTATGGTTCTTGATTTTTTATCTTTAAAACTTATCGTAAAAGAGCATATACTGTCCATTTTAGACCATAGCAATTTGAATGATATTTTTATCCAGCCCAGTGCGGAGAATATTATTTATTGGATATGGGAAATACTTAAAGATAAATTGAGAGGACAAAATTATAATCTTAGCGAAATGAAATTATGGGAAACTCCGACAAGTTTTGTTACCTACCGAGGAGATTAAATAGTGATAAAAAATTGTCTTAAAGATACTCAGAATGAAAAAGATTACAGAAATATTGACATAGATAATGTTGGAATTGAAGATTTGGAATATCCCATACGTATAAAAGATAAACAGAATCAAATCCAATCGACAGTTGCGAAAATTAAAATGTCTGTTGCTTTGCCAAAACAATTTCGTGGTACTCACATGAGTCGTTTCCTAGAAATAATCCATGAGTACTTTGACGTAATCTCAACAACAAAGCTTAAAGAAATTGTTCAAGCAATGCTCGATAAATTTGATGCCGATGAATCATCAATTGAAATAAGTTTTCCGTATTTTATTGAAAAAGAAGCACCTGTTTCCAAGATTAAATCATTTCTTTCCTATCGATGCCGTTTAATTGCAGAAAAGAAAAAGAATTTTGATTTGATTCTCGAAGTGACCGTTCCTATTCATTCATTTTGCCCATGTTCACGGGAAATAAGTAAATATGGCGGCCATAATCAGCGAGGTGCGATAAAAGTACAGGTAAGAATGAATCATCTGATACTGATCGAAGAATTAGTTCAGCTGGCCGAAGAATCAGCATCCGCCGAAATTTATTCATTGATGAAAAGAATGGATGAAAAATATATAACTGAAAAAGCATATGAGAATCCTCGTTTTGTTGAGGATATAATAAGAGAGATGATTATTAAACTTGAAAAGGATGATCGAATCTCTTGGTACAATGTACGAGTGAAAAATTTCGAAAGCATACATAATCATAATGCTTTTGCATCACATGAAAAATGGAAAATAAACTTATGACGAAGCGTAAAATGAATCTTTTTCTTCCTAGGCTGCAAAAAGAGCTCGATGTTTGGACGAAACCACTATTGATGGGCATTATCAATCTCACCCCTGATTCTTTTTATCCTGGTAGCAGATTTAGGGACAACGATTTATTATTAAGAAGAATAGATGAAATGGTTAACACCGGCGCGGATATTATCGATCTAGGCGGAGAATCAACCAGACCTGGTTCTGAAAGCATCAGTTTGGATGAAGAATTGCAGAGATTAATTCCTGCTGTTGAAATTATTCGTAAAAATTTTGATATCCCCATTTCTGTTGATACTTATAAATCAGAAGTTGCCAAGCAATCGTTGGAGAGCGGAGCTGATATAATAAATGATATAAGCGGTTTAAATTTTGATACGGAAATGGCTAGCATTGTTTCTGAAGCTGGAGCGCCAATTATTATCATGCACATGCAAGGCAGGCCAAAGAGCATGCAGCAAGACCCATATTATGAGGACGTGATAGAAGAAATATGTAAATTTTTTGTTGAAAGGATTGATTTCGCTGAGAGCCGCGGGATCGTAAGGGAACAGATTATACTTGATCCAGGAATAGGTTTTGGTAAACGGTTGCACGATAATCTAATGATTATTACCTTTTTTGATAAACTACATGTCTTTAATTTGCCATTATTGATAGGAGCCTCCCGTAAATCTTTGATTCAGGATGTATTAAACTTACCTGTTGATGAAAGGCTGGAAGGTACACTTGCAATACACGCAATAGCAATTGATAGGGGCGTAAATATTCTGAGGGTGCATGATGTTGCGGAAAATAGACGTTTTGTTGATATGCTTCAGGCAATTGGGAAGGCATAGAGAATACAATGAATAAAGAGAAAATATTTGTAGCATTAGGTACAAACATCGGCAATAAGCAAGAAAATTTACAAAAAGCACTGTTATTAATGGATGAAAAAGGAATTAAGGTTGTTAAATCTTCTTCTTGGTATATTACAGAACCATACGGGTTCATTGATCAGGATGTTTTCTTAAATGGAGTTGTAGAAGTCGCTTTCCCCGGAGAGGCTAGACAACTGCTTGAATTATTATTGAACATAGAAGAAGTGATGATGCGGAAAAGGAAAATTCATTGGGGACCAAGAATTATTGACTTAGATATTATTTTATTTGGACAACAAACTATAAAAGAGCTGGATTTGACAGTTCCTCATCTTGATATGCATAACAGGGATTTCGTATTAAGGCCTTTGGTTGAAATTGCACCAGAAACATTCCATCCCATTTTCAAAAAAACTATACAACAATTGTTTGACGAGATACAGAGTACATAAATGGTCTGCCTGATATGATGATGTTTTACACAGCCTCCAAAGAAGGTGACCCGAAATATGCCAACGCATTTGTTGATACGAAGAAATAAATATTCATCCAAAGTGTATGTGACTATCTGACCCTGCCTCCTGACCATGTGGGTCTTAAGCGGGGGATGTCAAAAGTGTAAGAAATCCACAGAATGAGCCTGTAATTCGATTGGTGGTTATCTATTTTCATTGTTGTTTGATGATTGTCCTATTTCGATGATGGCATATGATCTGGGGACCATATCGGCTGAGAAGTTGGAAACGATACAATGAACACAGCCGATACGCCTCATGTGTCCATTCTCCCGTGCAAACTCCATCCTGCATGCCTTCCGGTACACCGGCCACCGGGACAGACGGAAAAAACCTGAAGGCTCTTTACATTTCTCTCTTCCTGCCCTATATTGATATAAAATTATCGAGTTCCTGCGGTAAGGGAGAGCGCTTCGTGTCTGAAGATTACGGTCATGAGCCTCCTCAGCTTGGGGAATCATCTGTTGTGATGTGTAACGAGGAGACACTGCGTATCGGTGTCCATGAGGGAGCTTTTTACCCGAAAGCTGCTGAGTGGTTGTTGGTTCCATTGCTGTGAAGTCCTCACCCCGTACCTTCAGTGATGTTCTCATGGCGTTCCCTGTGCAGGTGTACAGGAGGATTGTGATATGGACACGAGACTTGGATTCATCGGGATCATCATTGAGAACCGGGAAGAGAGTGCCGATGGGGTGAATCATCTTCTCTCCGATTACGGACAGTATATCATCAGCAGAACCGGGGTCCCCTACAGAGAGAAACAGGTGTCGGTCATTACCCTGATTGTGGATATCTCAAGCGATGCACTCGGTGCCCTCACCGGCAAGCTCGGTGCGATCGATGGTGTTTCAGTGAAATCGAACCTTTCGAAGAAATAGGGGAGAGCCGATGTTCACAACACCGAAATCGTTGAGACTTCACATAGGCCTGTTCGGACGGACCAATGTCGGCAAGTCGAGCGTCCTGAATATGATTGCCGGTCAGCAGGTGGCGATCACTTCCTCCCATGCGGGAACGACGACAGATGTTGTGGAAAAGAGCATGGAACTCCTTCCCCTCGGTCCTGTCGTCTTTCTTGATACCGCCGGTATCGATGATGAGTCCGCCCTCGCCTCGAAGAGGATCGCCAGAACCAAACAGATCTTCTCCCGTGCCGATATCGCAGTCCTGGTAACCGAGGCCGGCCACTGGGGACTTTGCGAAGAGCGCATCAGGCGGAAAGCGGAGGCTCATAACCTCCCCGTCATCGTTATCGCGAACAAGTGTGACCTGCACGGTGGGGTCAGTGCGGGTGAGAACGTGGATCCTTCCATCCCTCCTGAACGAATCCTCGGTTTCTCTGCAGTCGACACGGTGAACCGGGACAGGTATATCGATCAGTTCAAACAGATTCTCATCACCCTCGTACCCGAAGACTTCCTTGCGCCCCCCCCACTGCTCGGTGATCTGCTGCCGTCCGGCGGGCATGTGATATTCATCATACCCATCGATATCGAGGCCCCGAAGGGGAGGCTCATCCTTCCTCAGGTCCAGGCGATCCGCGATGTGCTCGATCACGGCTGTCAGGTGACGGTGGTAAAGGAGAGTGGATACCTCAGTGCTCTCAAGCGTTGCGCGAGCCCTCCCGATCTTGTGGTGTGCGACTCCCAGGTCGTAGACCGGATGGTCGCCGAGACCCCTGAGAGCATTCCCTGCACGACCTTCTCAACGCTTTTCTCCCGCAGCAAGGGAGACCTGGAGGTGCAGGTGGAAGGAGTACGCACGCTTGAAACGCTTTCCCCCACCGATAGGATCCTGATTGCGGAGTCTTGTTCCCACCATGCGATGGATGACGATATCGGACGGGTGAAGATCCCGAAGTGGCTCTCCGCCTTCCTCGGGTTTGAGGTGAAAGTCGACGTGTACAGTGGGCGTGACTATCCTGATAACCTCGCTGAGTATGCCCTTGTGATCCACTGCGGAGCGTGTATGCTCACCCGGCGTGAGATGCTGATGCGTATCGAGAAAGCCCGCACCGCCGGTGTTCCGATCACGAACTATGGGATAGCCATTTCCGCTATCCACGGAAGGCTGGAGAGGATTCTGTCCCCCTTCAAGGGGCTGAAAGAGATCATGGAGAGAGAAGGAGAGAAGCAATGCATATAAAGGATTGGGTACAGACCAGGATAAGACAGGACGAGATCGATCGCTACAAGGAGGAGAGTGAAAAGGATTTTATCGATGATGAGCTCATCGAAAGCTGTCTTGATGGGATGAGGGAGCCGGATGTGGCATATGTTCGTCAGATCATCGCGAAATCCCTGAGAATCGAAACACTTTCCCTTAGAGAGACTGCAGCTCTCCTGTACGTGAAGGACCCCGTCCTCATCGCCGAGATGGAGGAGGCTGCCATCAGGATCAAGAAATTCGTGTATGACAACCGTATCGTCACCTTCGCTCCGCTGTACCTGAGCAGCAAGTGTGTAAACAGCTGCAGATACTGCAGCTTCAGAGCTGAAAACGGTGAGATGGAACGCAGAATCGTTCCCCGTGACGAATTGAAGAAAGAGGTGCAGACCCTCGCAGGAGAGATCGGTCACAAACGTCTTATCGTCGTGTACGGAGAGCATCCCGACAGTGACATCGGTTACATCGTCGATACCGTGAAGGAGATCTACGGGAGCCACTTCACGACTCGAAAGGGTTCCGGTCAGATCAGACGGGTGAATATCAACGCGGCTCCCATGTCGATAGGTGACCTGAAACGTCTCAAGGAAGTGGGTATCGGCACGTATCAGGTGTTCCAGGAGACGTATCATAAGAAGACGTATCGACAGGTGCATCCGCAGAACACCCTGAAAGGGAACTATGACTGGAGACTGTACACCATGCACCGCGCCTTTGATGCCGGGATAGACGACGTCGGAATCGGGGCGCTCTTCGGCCTCTATGACTGGCGCTTCGAAGTGATGGGATTGATCAGCCATACCCATGAACTCGAGAGAAGATTCGGGGTAGGGCCTCATACGATCTCATTTCCCCGACTAGAACCGGCCAGCAATGCACCGTTGGCAACTGAGTCGAAGTATCTGGTGAATGATGAAGACTTCAAGCACGCAGTGCTTACCCTTCGCCTTGCCGTTCCCTACACCGGTATGATCCTCACTGCACGGGAAGATGCCCCGCTCAGGCGCAGGATTCTCCCCCTCGGAATTACGCAGACCGATGCATCGACGAAAATCGGTCTCGGTGCCTATAGCAGAGACTCTCAGGAACAGGATTTCAAGCGGCAGCAGTTCGTGATCGGCGACTCCCGCTCACTTGACGAGGTGGTGCGTGACATGGCCGAGATGGGGTTCATCACCTCGTTCTGCACTGCAGGGTACCGGTGCGGGCGAACTGGTAACAAGATCATGGATATGCTGAAGTGTGGTACCGAAGGAAAGTTCTGTAAGCTCAATGCGATTATCACCTATCGGGAATGGCTCGATGACTTTGCAAGCGAGGAAACCCGCCGGACAGCTGAACCTCTGATCCAGAAGGAGATACGCGAAGTGAGGGAGCAGAATCCTGACATGTTCGATATGCTTATGGCCTACTATGAGAAGACAGCTCAGGGATCCCGAGATCTTTACTTCTAGGAGACGGCTATGACCAGAAAGGAGCTCATCGAAATCCTCTCCATTCCCCACACCGATACTTCGGCAATCGAGGATCTGAAGCGGCGCGCGGGGGAAGTGATGGTGAAGGAGGTAGGGACTGATGTCTACTACCGGGGAATCATCGAGTTCAGCAACATCTGCACACTCGACTGTCATTACTGCGGGATCAGGCGAAGCAACAGCCGTGTCACCGATCGATATACGCTCTCAAAACAGGAGATCATCGACACTGCACTGTGGTGCAGGGATGCAGGGTACGGCTCTCTCGTTCTTCAGTCCGGTGAGCGTCGGGATCAGCCGTTCATCTCCTTCGTTGAGGATCTGATAATGACGTTACGTCGGGAAAGTGTCTCACCACGCCTGCCGGAGGGCCTCGGGATCACCCTGGGTGTCGGAGAGCAGGATGAACACACCTATCAGCGTCTGGCTGACGCAGGAGCACACCGCTATCTTCTTCGTATCGAGACCACCAATGAAGCGCTCTACCGACGCCTTCACCCGAGCAGTCAGAGACTGTCAGAGCGCATATCCTGCCTGAGATCTCTCAGGAAGATAGGTTTTCAGGTAGGAACCGGCGTGATGATCGGTCTGCCCGGACAGAGCATCGACATGCTCGCCGATGATATCCTGTTCTTCAGGGATATGGACGTTGATATGATCGGGATGGGGCCGTATATCGTCCATGAAGATTCCCCGATGGCACGTCAGGGAATGATGGAGAAAGAGGCTCTCATGCAGCTCTCACTCAATATGATAGCTGCGGTACGCCTTGCCCTGAAGGATGTGAATATCGCATCGACCACTGCGCTGCAGGCTCTCTATCCCGATGGAAGAGAAAGGGGGCTCGCCTATGGGGCAAACGTGACAATGCCGAACCTCACTCCTCAGGATGTGAGAAAGGGGTATCAGCTGTATCAGGGGAAGCCCTGTGTTGAAGAATCGAAGAACGAGTGTCGCGAATGTCTTCTCGGGAGAATTACATCCATCGGCAGAAAAGTCGGCTTTGATGCCTGGGGAGATTCTCCCCATGCATTACAACGAACACAGGCCAGACAGGTTCTCAGCTAAACAAGGTGTTCGCTTTCACCCATCTTGATCAGTGGATCAATCTCCCAAGCACTTGAATCATTGACGATTCTCAGCAGGTTATCCATAAGACCATCGATATGTTGTGGTTCTAGTGGTAAGTAGACTACCTCTCCAGTGCGGTCGTTCACCAAAGATGTACTGGGAAGTTTTCTGGATCCAGCTTGATTTTGCTCAATTATTTCCTGTATCTCAAGCAAAGCAGTACGAGAAATCGAGCCATATTTCAATAATCCAAGATAGAGGTTCTGATCCGGGATTAACTATATTTGGATCTCCATCCCATTCTTGAAGATGAACCGCACATCCTCTTTGTTGTAGATCACAGCATGATCGGCAAGCGAATGCCAAAGGTGCTCGGTGAACTCGGTAACCACACCCTCCTGCTTCTTCAAACCTTTGAGAAACAGTTCTGTTTTGGTTTTACGGGATTTTCGCTCACGTATTGAATCTTCCAAATTTGTCAGATGTTTGTTGACCACGGAATACTGATTTGAAAGTTGATCAAACCGGCTCTGGTACGTTCGTTGGTCCATTACTGTACTGGCATGCTCAGTATTGAGTTGTTCCATGCGTGAGACAATTTCGCGACGTTCTACTCTCACCGCTTCCAGCTGTGCTTCATCTTGGGAAGTGTCGAAGATTTCTTCGGTGATCTTCCCAAAGTTTCCTATGATTTCATCCTTACGAGAGATGATACTGTTGACCGCTTTTACGAACAGGTCTTGCAATGCATCCTCATACAAGTGTGGAGAGCTGCACTTGTGGTGCCTCTGGGCATACTTTTCGTTGCATTGCCATACCACCTTGCGGTATCGATCCTTGGAATGCCAGACCTTGGGTCCGTAGGTACCTCCACAGTGGCCACATCGGATCCGACCGGAAAATAGGTACTTTCCTTTCATCGCCTCAGCATTCTCCTTGCGATGCTTAATTTCCTTCTGCACCAGATCAAAGACTTCGGGGGCGATAATCGCCTCATGATTCTTTTCTACATAGTATTGGGGGACTTCCCCTTTATTCACTATGGGTTTTTTGGTAAGAAAGTCGGCGATGTAGTACTTCTGCAACAAGGCATCACCTTTGTACTTCACATTGGTGAGTACCTGGTGGATGGTCGATGAGTGCCATAAGCTCTTGCCGGTCACGGTAGTGTACCCTTCGTCCCCGAGACGCTTGGCAATCCCATGGAACGTCAAACCTTGCAGGAATAGTGAAAAAATGTACCGCACCAGCTTCGCTTGCTCGGCATTCACCACCAGGGAGCCATTAGGACCTTTATCGTATCCTAGGAATCGCGTAAATGGCACAGTCACCTGTCCATCGGCGAAGCGTTTCCTTCGCCCCCATTTCACGTTCTCGGAGATACTGCGTGATTCTTCCTGGGCTAGGGAGCTCATGATCGTGATCAACAGTTCTCCCTTGCTGTCAAAGGTCTTTATCGATTCCTTCTCAAAGTAGACCTCCACTTTGTGTTCTTTGAGCTTTCGTATTGTCTGTAGGCTATCCACGGTATTGCGTGCGAAGCGACTGACGCTCTTGGTGACGATCAGGTCGATCTTGCCTGCAAGCGCGTCATCGAGCATCCGCTTGAAGCCCTCTCTCCTGGTGGTACTGGTACCACTGATGCCCTCATCGGTATAAATACCGACGAACTCCCACTCGGCATTGGCCTTGATCATACTCGTGTAATAATCCACCTGCGCTTCATACGATGCGTATTGGTCATCACTATCAGTGGAAACGCGGGCATAGCCTGCGACCCGGCGTTTTGGCGCGAAGGAATCCGTAGCCTGTCCAGTGGAATAATCCCGTACTGCCGGGATTACGCGTACTGCTCTCATGATAGTACCTCTCTGTTGTTCTTTTCTTGTTGCTGTGCCAATGCCTGTCGATATGCCCAGGCATCTCGCTTGGCAGTGTTCTTCCAGGCAGTGGTGATCACTTCGTTGTTCTTGAGATGGAACTCAAGGGTGTCGACGAAAGCCACGATATGATCAACATGGCTGTAAATCCAAGCTTCTTCGAAGGGATCATCCGGTGATGCACCATCTAATGGTCCAATAACCGAACAACATACCTGGCGTAGGGTATAGACCGGTAGGCTCTTTGACTGACAGGCCTTGGCTCCACGCTTCCTCTTGAGGGAACACTGGTAGTGGCCTTGTTGGAACGCTGTGAGCTCACCGCTCCACGTGTTCGGAGTATAGGTGAACGTGCTGCCGCAATAGCCACAGACAATCTTGCCAGTAAAGCAGGTGGCACGCCGCCATCTCACCGCACCTGATCGGCGTCGGCGTTCACGCTCTGCTTTCACTTTCTGGTGCAATTCTTCATCAATGATTACCGGGTGGGTGCCCTGTACCTCGAATCGGGGAAGTTGACCATGATTCATCAGCTTACGATGGGTGATGTGGTCGTCTGTGAAAGTACGCTGCAGGATGCTGAACCCTTGATATTTCTCCTGATTGAGGATCCGATGGATCGAAGACTTACCAAATGGAAGACCTTTTCTATTGAAGATGCCCTGCCTTGCCAAAGTATCAGAGATTTCGGTGAGCATCATGCCGTCAGCGAAAGCACGGTACATGAACCGAATTGCCTCGGCTTCCTTTTTGATGATCTCGAAATGGTCCTCAACCCACTGGTATCCATAAATGTTGTAGGCAAGGAAGCGCCCTTGGGAGAAGCGTTTACGAATACCCCATTTGACGTTCTCACTGATCGAATAACTTTCTTCCTGTGCATAGGAAGCGAGGATGGAGAGCATCAGCTCGCCATCTCCAGTGAGCGAGTCGATATTTTCCCGCTCAAAACGCACCGAGATGTTGCGTTCCCTCAGGCTTCTCACAGTCTTGAGCAAATCGACGGTATTGCGCGCAAAACGACTGATGCTCTTGGTGAGGATGATGTCTATCTTGCCTCTCTCACAATCGGCTATGAGCCGTCTGAACTCGCTGCGATGTCTCATCCCCGTACCGGATATTCCTGCATCAGCATACACCCCGGCATATTCCCAAGAGGGATTGGCTTGGATGAGCGTACTGTAATGGCTGACCTGGGCTGCTAGGGATTGCATCAATTCGTTCGAGTCGACTGAAACGCGTGCATAGGCTGCCACCCGCTTTTTCGTGGGAAGGGAAGTGATGGTACGCTGGATCTTGGTTATCTTTGGCATGGTCCTGCGTCCCCTCCTGTTGGTTCATCCTTTGTTGAAAAACTGATCATATCTTTCTCCTGCAAGTAATTGATTGTATTGTATCAATCGCTCGTATCGCCATGATAGTCAACCAACCTCAGCCAACAATATCCCGATCGGAGGACGATACCTTTCAAGCAACAAGGTCCTAGCCGCAGTGAACTCCTCGTTGGTGAGATACCCCGACCTACGCATGCTTTCGGCTATGGACAACGAAATCTGGTAGTCCAATTCTGATGCAAAGAGGTCATTGTCCATCGGAAGGCCCCTGGTAGTAGCGTGCGTTGATATAGCACTCGTGGCTGCAGTACTTCCGGTCGGCATTTCCGTACACGGAGTACCGCTTTCCACAGGTTGGACAAGTGAAGTGGTGGAGGGCCTTTGAGGAACGATCCACCAGATACAGGTGGGTGTTCCACCACTTCTGGCTGCAAGCCTTCGAGCAGAAGGTTTTCCTCTTGCGCTTCGGAACCTGTTCGATATGTATGCCACACTGTTTGCAGGAGCTTTCTTGGGTTGGGACAATTGCAGGAAGGATGCCCTTCCTTGTTGTCCGTATGCAGTAGGATTTCACCGTCCCCTCGGGCAGGCAAAGGGTTGTTGCTATGCGTTTGTAGTTCCAACCCAGCTGCCGCATCTCTTGGATTTGTCTCTTCTGGGGCTCAGTCATGGAAAGCCCCCATGAGAGGCTTTTGTGTAGAAGGTCTTGGGGAAAAGGGTATATTCCACTGTTCGGTCATTTGGTCCTCCGGTATGAAGGCTCAATGATTGGCCCTCAGTACCTTCCGGACACGAGATGGGATTTGACCGATAAAAAGTGCAAAAAACATGATCTTCGCTTCCGAAGGAAGAACAGCAAAACGAAATGTCTGCTGAAAAGCGGAAAGGAATACGAAGTCCCATGGAGCCCTATTACAATAGGGTTGCCACAACTCAGCTGCCAGTCTTCTTGCCTGGAGAGTCTAAAAGGCAATTGAGCTTTTTGGCAATAGGGCTAGGCGCTTCCAGCAAACATTCCCAGCATGACTCTCTCCATTGATTCCTATTGGTTTGTATGCAATTGGCTTACATACCATTGTGCAAATGAATTTCGATCAAAGGCAACCCAATCCCCGATAGCCAACGTGGGGATGGCTTTCGGGCGATTTTCAATGGATTGGATCAAACCCAATAAATCGAGACCGAACATATCAGCCACCTCCTGTATGGTCAGGATTCTCATTCGATCCAAAAAAGAGGGGGAGGGAATACCAGGTTTTGGTACGTGATCATAGGTATGGGTAAGTTTTGCAATTGCATTCTCCCAGGCTTGTCTATCCAATTCTGTCAGGGGACCCCCGGGTATTTCCAGTGGTTTCCCTGTTGTTGCATTGCCAATGATGATCTGAAGTTCCTTCCTTACCTGTCCATCCAACAATTGGTCAAGAGTCCCTCTGGAAATGAATTCGATTGGCTTCATGGATTACCCCTTGCTTGTAACATATATAGGTAAAGGGAAGGACTACCCGGTTTCGCTTCAAGTATCTTACTAAAAAAGGTGATGGAGAAAAAGAATCAACCTCTATTCGATTATCACCCAATGGTGTACATCTGTTCGCCCTATGCGGGAGATATTGATGAGAACATAAGAAAGGCTCAACGATATAGTCGCTTTGCTGTTGAGAAAGGGTATCTTCCAATAACCCCTCACTTACTCTTTCCCCAGTTCCTCGATGACGGCCTGCAGAGTGAGCGCGACCTGGGCATGTTCTTCGGTATCGTCCTCATGAGCAAATGTGCAGAAGTTTGGGTGTTTGGGGAAGAAATCAGCCTGGGGATGAAAGGTGAAATTGATATAGCAGAGCGTAAGGGGTATAAGGTAAAATATTTTAGGAGTGATTGCATAGAAGTTGATCCGAAATCATCTTGATTGCACTACATTCGATCATACCACCAATCAAAGGCTGGATACTCCGAAAGGCTGCACTGTCATCGTAAATATTATTGCAAGTCAACCTTCGTTACGCTTGAAACGGCGATCAAGCTTCTTGAGAAAATAGGCATGCACCCTGAAATCTCCTGTCAACTCAGGATGGAACGCGGTCACCAGAATGTTTTTCTGTTCGGCGGCAACGACGCGTCCATCAACTGTGGCAAGGATCGTGACATCATCTGCAGCTCTCGCGATTACCGGGGCACGGATGAAAATCATCGGAATTTCACCAATTCCCAAGAAGGTTCCTTCGGTTTGAAAACTGCCCAACTGTCTACCGAAGTCATTCCGTCTCACCATGATCGGTAGCGTTCCGAAATGGACAGTTCTTTCGTTCTCGATACCAGCAGCCATCAAGATCATTCCGGCACAAGTGCCAAACACGGGTAACCCACTATCCACCATGGTTCTAATCGGATGGAAAAGTTCAGTCTCATGAAGCAGTATCCCGATAACAGTACTCTCCCCGCCGGGAAGGATCAGCCCGTCAATACCGTTATCAAGATCGGATTTCTTCCTAATCAGAAAGCTTTCGACCCCCAACTTGTCAAGTACAACGATGTGTTCGGCGAATCCACCTTGAAGCGCAAGCACCCCGATTCTCATAGTCCTCGCTCCGCCATCAACAACTCAATCTCTTGTTCATTGATCCCGATCATTGCTTCTCCCAAATCCTCCGAAAGGACCGCGAGGATATCAGGATCATTGTAATTAGTAACAGCCATGACGATGGCCCTGGCACGTTTTGCAGGATCTCCTGATTTGAAAATCCCCGAACCAACGAACACCCCCTCCGCACCGAGTTGCATCATCAATGCAGCGTCAGCTGGAGTGGCTACTCCACCGGCGGCAAAATTCACCACTGGAAGTCGTCCCTTCCGTGCGACATCGAAAAGCAGTTCATAGGGAACCTGGAGCTTCTTCGCCTCTTCATACAATTCATCCTCGCGCACATGTTCCAAACTCTTGATCTGTCGATTGATGAGCCGCATGTGACGGACCGCCTGTATAATATCGCCAGTACCTGGTTCCCCCTTGGTACGGATCATCGATGCCCCCTCAGCGATACGACGGAGGGCTTCGCCGAGATCCTTAGCACCGCACACAAACGGTACATTAAATTTCCTTTTGTCGATATGATACACATCGTCGGCAGGGGATAGCACTTCACTCTCATCTATATAATCGATCTCGAGAGCCTGCAATATCTGAGCCTCCACGAAATGTCCGATTCGAACTTTCGCCATGATCGGTATGGTTACTACTTTCTGGATCCCTTTGATCATTTTGGGATCGCTCATCCGGGAGACCCCTCCAGCTGTCCTGATATCAGCCGGAATGCGCTCGAGGGCCATCACGGCACAAGCACCGGCATCCTCGGCAATCTTCGCCTGTTCCGGAGTTGTCACGTCCATGATCACTCCACCCTTGAGCATTTGTGCAAGATTCTTATTCAGATCATATCTGCTTTCCATACCGCATTCACTCCTCTGCTATTGATTCATTTATAAGGCTGCTTTATTCTATGGATAATCTGACTGTATGAAAAGTGTCAGATTATGATAATTCTATGGTATCAGATAGGTGGTGGCTTGATGAATGAAATTGCCTTGCATCTCGATCGGAACGACGGACAGACGTTGACTGAACAGTTGTACACATTTCTGAAAACCGAAATCATGAACGGGAATATTTCGAAGAATGAAAAGGTGCCATCGAAGCGGCAGTTGGCCTTGAATCTGGAGTGCAGCATCAACACGATACAAGGGGCATACAACCAACTCGTCGACGAAGGGTATCTGATCGCAAAAGAGAGGAGCGGCTACTACGTGGCCGAACTGGACGGCATTCTGAACCTTAAGAAGATTCAGAGAGTCCCGAATATGGATACGAAGCTGACGGAAAGATACCGGTACGATTTCTCGTACCATGGTGTGGATCTGGAACACTTTCCGTTCCGTGAATGGCGCAGGATCACACGGGATGTGATCAACGAGGACGACAAGGATCTTCTATGTGTGGGTGATCCGAAGGGATTTCTCGGGTTGCGAACGAGTATTGCACGGTATCTTCATCATTCCAGGGGGGTGGCGTGCTCGATACGACAGATCGTGGTAAGTTCCGGAACTGAATTCCTACTCCAATTGCTCATCCAACTGTTTGATCCCTCCACACAGTATGCGATTGAGAACCCTGGGTACGAAAAACTCAATCTTTTATTCAAAAGCAATCGTGTGAAAATCAAACCTTTGCCACTGGATGACCAAGGCTTACGACTGGAGGGGCTCGAACAGCACTTGGTGGATGTGGTGTGTATCACTCCTTCGCACCAATTTCCCACGGGGTGCATCATGCCGATCGCAAGGCGACTCCAACTGCTCGGTTGGGCAGGCGGAAAACCAGGTCGTTACATCATAGAGGATGATTATGACAGCGAGTTCAGGTACTCTGGAAAACCGATACCCTCTTTGCAGGGACTGGATCAGAACGGTCGGGTGATCTATATGGGAGCTTTCTCGAAATCCCTCTCTCCCGCTTTTCGAATCAGCTACATGGTCTTGCCTGAACATCTAATTGATTCGTTTGATGAAAAGTTAAATTTTTTCAATTGTCCTGTCTCGATAATCGCACAGAAGACTTTGGGGGAATTCATGAACAAAGGTCATTTCGAGCGCCATCTCAACCGTATGCGCAATCTTTATGGACAGAAGAGAGAAGCACTTGTTTCCGCGATACATGAACATCTTCCCTTTGCTCAAATTGAGGGAGCTTCGGCCGGGTTGCATCTAACTGTTCGGATCAACAACGGCATGAATGAGAATGAGTTGGTTGCCTTCGCAGAGCACCAACAGGTAAAGGTCTATGGACTATCGCGTTATTATTCGAATTCCCCGCATGATAGAAACGATGGCAGATTGTTGCTTGGATTCGCCACGATGAAGATCGATGAGATAAACAATGCGGTTGCATTGCTAAAAAAAGCCTGGTACTAATACACGTGCCGACATATGGATGCAGAGGGACAATAGATCAGCGAAGACCTGGCGCATCAAGTAAAACGGCGTGTCAATGAGGATTTTTCACGATGTCGAAGTTATCCAATGAATAATCTCAATACAATTGTTGGGTTTTAGATATACCACTTATGCTCAGGAAGAAGTTTTCCTCAATGCCTCTCAAAAATGCATACTATTCACCGAAACCTGACAGTTGGTTTACCAGGGCTGAATGCGAACTCTCGGTTTTGACCACAATGCATCGACACAAAAGGCTACCCAACCAGGATTCTTTCTTCGTGAAGATTTCCCCATGGTGTCGAGAGAAAAGTTCTTGACAAAAGGAGATCCATTGGTGGATGACGCTATATCATACACAAAGTCAAATATAGAATACATTTAGTTTGAATTATTGTACATTGAGATTTCCAGAGATAGTATTTGTACTATTTGTCCGCGATATAGTGGCAGCCGATAGAGCGGGTATTGTGCAGTGCCGCATTAACAATGATCCCGGCACAAATAACGGCATTTCTCAGCTCGATAATTTCTTTATTCATTGCCGAGCTCTGGTAAAAATCGAATATTCTGTGAGAAAAGTAACTTAAATCAGCTCGTGCACGGGTCAGCCCTTTTGTGGTTCGTACAATTCCGGCGTAATTCCACATAGTCATCTTTATCTCCTGCCAATCCTGTTTCAAAAGAAGGGGATCAAATTCTATTCCGGATGCCGGACTGCTCCATTCCGGAATAGCACTGAACCTATTTTCTGATATCCGGTTTCTGCTTTTACTAATAGAGTCAGCACAATTTTTACCCCATAACAAACCTTCCAGTAAAGAAGTTGAAGCAAGCCTGTTTGCACCGTGCAATCCAGTGCAGCTTACTTCACCGATTGCAAAGAGATTCTTTATTGATGTTTTTCCACTTTCATCCACTTTTATCCCACCGCAGAAATAGTGAGCAGCTGGAACGACGGGTATAGGCTCCCGGGTAATATCTATTCCTCCGCCTAAACAGGTTGTGTATATTTTTGAGAACCGCTTTTCTATGGGTTCAGTTCCGGTATAATGGTTTGCAAGGTCAAGAAGGACATATTCAGAACCATCTTTTCCCATTTTATCGTAAATACTTCTTGCCACCACATCACGGGGTGCAAGATCCCGTAATTCTGAATAATCCTGCATAAATTGGCGCCCGTTAAGATCTGTCAGTCGTGCTCCTTCCCCTCGTAAGGATTCCGAGATAAGAAAACGTTTTATATTACGGTGAAAAAGCGAAGTCGGATGAAACTGTACAAATTCAGCATTTATAATATCAGCACCAGCCCTGTAGGCCATGGCAATACCATCTCCTGTTGCGGATTTTGGATTTGTTGTATGCTGATAGAGATTCCCGATTCCGCCGGTTGCAAGGACAACTGTATGGGCTGGAATCTTTATGACCTCACCGGATATATTATCCAGAGCATATACCCCCATAACTTCCCTTGCAGTATACAGCTCCTGAGTATCGAGAGAGTGATGGTTATTGGTTATAAGGTCAATAGCCGTGGTGTCAGTGAGAATTTGCAATCCTATTTTTTTCGCATATTCAATTAAAGATCGTTGAATCTCTTCTCCAGTCAAATCCTGATAATGTATAATTCTTCTCTGTGAATGAGCAGCCTCTTCAGTGTAGTCCAGCTCCCCGGCATCATTATAGTCAAATTTAGTTCCGGTATGGTTAATAAGAAAATCGAAGACCAGTTTTGGACCGTTTTTACTAAGCTCCCGCACAGCCTGAGTGTTATTATATTTACATCCAGCCTCAAGAATATCGTTTACCAGACTGTTTGCTGTATCACCATCACGCCAGGCGATAATACCGCCTTGTGCATGGTGTGTATTGGTGTCAGATACTGCCGGCTCCTTTGTAATAAGCAAAACATTTTTCCCGGCCTCTTTCAAAGCGATACCACAGGTGAGACCGGCAATTCCCGTACCGATAATAACTGCGTCATATATTGTTTTCATATTTAATTTTCCTGGACTATAGAGATCATATTGTTGAGGGATAGGGCCGCATCTTTCCGGATAGATTCAGGAACAGAAATAATATGATCCGGGTATTTTAGCAGCAAGGTATCGTCAGCAATGGCCTCAAGCATGTATTGAAGGTTATTAATGGTAGTTTTTTCCATATTACTGCAGTGTGATTCAAAAATGGGGAAAATGGATTTTTCAGGAAAATCTGCGGCAACCCGGGATACAAAATTATACTCAGTTCCAACTCCCCAGATGGTACCGGCAGGAGCTTTTTGAATGGTGTTGTAAATATACTGGGTGGACCCGGCATAATCGGCTGCTGCCGCAACTTGCTCCCTGACTTCCGGATGTACAATGACTCTTATTCCGGGATGTTCATCCCGGATACGTTCAATATGTTCTGTAGTAAATCTCTGATGTACCCGGCAGTTTCCATCCCAGAGAAACAGTTTGATATCCTCTGGTTTTCCAGTGGTCTCTATGGTGCAGTCCTGCCGCACTATTGCAATCTGTTCATCGGGTATGGAAAGTTCTCTAGCGGTGTTTATGCCCAGGCAGTAGTCGGGTAGAAAAAATACAGGAGTATTATTCTGAAGATAGTGGGTCATGATTTTTTGTGCATTCGAGCTGGTGCATACCGAACCTCCGTATCGCCCGCTGAGGGCTTTTAAATCGCCGTACGCATTCATGTAGACGACGGGTATGGCACTCTGTCCGCAGAACTCGTGTATATTCTGCATGGCAGTTTCCGCTTGATCAATCGAAATCATATCAGCCATCGGACATCCTGCATTGGAAGCAGGAAGAATGATTCTCTGGTGTTCTTTTGCCAGAATTGCTGCTCCCTCGGCCATAAACTTGACTCCGCAGAATACAATATACTCGGCATCGATGCTACTGACATCAACGGCAAGTTTGTACGAATCACCAATAATATCAGCACAGGCAATGATCTCCTGCTTCTGATAATGGTGAGCAGGAATTATAAGCTGATCCCCAAGCTGTTTTTTTAGTTCCCTGATACGTTTATTCATAATCTATTATTCCTCTATAGCTATTTTCGAAGAGAAAAATCAAAGGCGGTAACCGTATGTGTCAGTCCCCCTACAGAAATGAAATTGACACCTGTATCGGCGATTGAGGGGAGTCTTTCAATGGTAACATTTCCAGAGGCTTCAGTTTCTGCTGTTTCACCAACCATACGTACAGCTTCCTTCATCATCCGGAGAGACATATTATCAAGCATAATTCTGTCTGCGGCCGAATCGAGTGCCACTCTGACCTCTTCAAGCGTACGGGCTTCTACCTCAATCCGATAGGTATCACCCCACATATCCCGAATTCGCTGTACTGCCTGGGGAATACCGCCGGCGGCATCTATATGATTATCTTTAATCAGTCTTAGAAATCCACCGTCTTTGACGGTGGTGATGTGCTGATTGGCTGTGCCGCAAGAAAGGAAGTGTGGTAAGATGGGGCATGGGGAAATGGAAGAAGATAGCCCATGTAGTGTACCAGTGCAGTTATCACATAGTGTGGTGTCCTAAGTATCGGTTTCGGATATTGACGGGGCAGGTGAGGGACTGGCTTGACCACCGGATCCGAGCGTTGGCGGAATACAAGGGCGTGGAGATACTGGAGATGAGCATCTGCGAGGACCATGTGCACATGGTGGTCACGATACCGCCGAAATTGTCGGTGTCGGATTGGATGGGGCTGCTGAAGGGAAAGACGGCGATAGGATTGTTCCAAAAGTACCCGGTGCTGAAGAAGAAGCCGTACTGGGGAAACCACTTTTGGAGCCGCGGGTACTGCGTGACGACGGTCGGATTGGATGAAGAGAAGATACGGCGATACGTGAAGTACCAGGAAGACGCGGAGCGGCGAGAGGAAGAGCAGCAGGCGGAATTCGGCCTCTTTTAGAGGCCACAAGCAAGCCACCTCCTCTGGAGGTGGTCGTTAACTCATTACCATATCATACAGCCCCATTCGGTGGTTTTGACCGCCGCCGCAGGCAACAGCATATTTTTCCAGTTCCCGCAGACCGGGAATAGTTTTTCGGGTATCAAGAATTACCGCTCCCTTTGCAGCGAGTGTATACTTATGAGTCTTTGTGGCTATCCCACTCAAATGCGAGAGGAAATTCAAGGCAGTACGTTCAGCGGTCAGGATGGAACGGACTTTTCCGGAGATGACTGCAACAAGAGCACCGGGAGATAACTCATCGCCGTCATTTTTCAGGAAATTTACTGATATTTCTGCATCAACTTCGTTAAATACTTCAATTACTGTCGTGGATCCGCAAAGGATTCCGGAATCTTTTGATACCAGGTTGAAGATATCTTTCTCAGTGGTAAATATTGCTTGACTGGTTATGTCTCCTGTTTCGGAAAGATCTTCTTTGAGTGCACGAGTAACTAATTTTGTCATAGGTTTTCCCTCCGATACTGTTTAAAGAAACAGTATATGGTATTTGACAAATATAGGGAATAGTGTCAAGAAAAAATCGGTAATAATAGCAATAATATATAGTGAAATCCTCTTTTTTGATGAACCAACAAGAGGAATTGATGTCGGTGCAAAAAGTGAAATTTATACCTTGATGAATGAACTGGTTAAAGAGGGAAAATCAATAATCATGATCTCTTCCGAGCTCTCGGAAATTCTTCGAATGAGCGATCGGATCGTGGTTATGTGCGAAGGGGAATAGCCAGGAAGTCTCCTTTGAGGTTTCGGATCCCGGAGAACGGCCGGTATTTTGTAATAGTTGATACGAATGGAATCGGTGGGAAAGTAAATGCATCAGTGCAGACTTTTCACCCATTACCTGCAGTTAAACACAAGCCTGATGAACTTGTAGCAGTTGAGCTGCCGGAGAAACATAGTAAGATAAATATAAGATGGTAATGAGTATATAGTTCCTGCTATCAAATACTTAGATTGCTAATTATGAGTAACTGTTAGGAGAAGTATGTCAAAAAAGTTTTGTTTATCATCTCTGGTTATTGTATTGCTTGTCCTTGTCGTTACGAAAATAGTATAGGGGCAGTTTCTATTACTGTCAATTTTCACCTAGAATACACAGATTCTTCCTGTCTTGGATGAACTCCAATGTGGATAGCTGGCTTACGATGTTATCATTATATACCGTCCATCTCCAATGCGCAGGTTCTCCATCTGGGCACCGAGTCCTTTCAGCTTGCTTAGCTATAGGCCCTTTTCCTTTGGGAGTACCTTTGGGCAATAAAGAGTGAGGCAATTACCAGCTCTTGTCATTGCCCTCCCATATTGGTATGCTTTGTATGAACACCGATCCCGTTGGGACGATGATTCAAAGCCCACTGGTTTTTTACAAAAGCTTACCCGATCAGACTTGATCCAAAAGGACAGGTACTATGGACACTACTCAGAAAAAGGATGGAGTGAAAAACTCCATTACCTTAACCGCCCCTGGTTTTATAAAACGTAAGAAAACCCATCAAAAAATCTCAATGGTCACTTGCTATGATGCCGCCTTTGCGAAAATAATCACAAAGACCGACATTGACTGTGTATTGGTAGGAGACAGTTGTGCCATGGTGGTGTATGGTGAAAAAACCACTATTCCAGCTACCATAAACATGATGAGGGACCACACCAAAGCAGTGCGAAACGGTCTTCCAAATAAGTTCCTTGTAGCCGACATGCCGTTTCTCAGTTTCCGCAAAGGGATCCCATCCGCTGTAGAAGCCGCTGGAGAGCTCATGCAAGCCGGAGCGGATGCGGTAAAGATCGAGGGCCTCACTGGTCATGAGGATACTATCACCCATCTTATTCATTCGGGGATCCCCGTCATGGGTCACCTTGGCCTTACCCCACAGTTTTATCATAGCCTTGGCGGCTATAAAGTCCAAGGCCGAGAAATACAGGCTGCGCAAGACATCAAGTCCCAAGCGCTCAAATTAGAAGAATTGGGATGTTTCTCTCTCGTTCTCGAATGTATCCCCGAATACCTGGGAGGCGAGATAGCACGATCATTGACCATCCCCGTTATAGGAATAGGGGCAGGTCGAGAAGTTGACGGTCAGGTTCTGGTTCTGCATGACCTTCTTGGGCTATCTGATACTAAGACTACTTTCGTCCGACAGTATATTTCTGGAGCTGATTTGGTAGCCAACGCCCTTAATTCCTACTGCAGCGATATCTCCGACGGTTCTTTCCCCTCCGAAAGCGAGGTGTTCAGCGTATGAAAATTATACGGACACCCAACGAATGGCAAAGGGAACGACAAAGAATGGGCTCTGCCACGGTAGGATTGGTTCCCACCATGGGAGCCTTACATGCTGGGCATCTTTCACTCATTCGAAAATGCCGGTCAGAAAACTCCATCACAGTGGCCAGCATATTCGTGAATCCCACTCAGTTCAACAATAAACAGGATCTTAGTGCATATCCCCGCACGTTTGAAGATGACTGCCGACTTCTTGAGCAGGAAGGGACCGATATTCTTTTTTCCCCCGACTATACCGATATGTATCCTGATGATTTCCGTTACCAGATTAGGGAAACAGAACTGAGCACCCGCTTATGCGGCGCGACGCGACCTGGACATTTCGATGGAGTCCTTACCGTAGTCATGAAGTTGCTTACTATCATAGGACCAACACGGGCTTACTTTGGTGAAAAAGACTATCAACAGTTCCTGCTGATAAAAGGCATGGCGGAGGCCTTTTTTTTACCGACCCAGATTATGGACTGTCCGTTGGTGCGCGAGGCTTCCGGTCTGGCATTGAGCTCCCGTAATCGGCTGTTATCCGAAGCAGATCGACGCAAAGCCCCCAAATTTTATCAGGCGCTGTCCTCAGGGAAACCACTAGATGAGATACAACAGCTTCTTGAATCAGACGGTTTCACGGTGGATTATGTCGAAGAATATGACGGAAGGGTTTTTGGAGCGGTATTTTTAGAAGAAGTGAGGTTGATTGATAATGTCAAAAGGTAATATTCTCATCCACTTATCGGGATCCATCTCCTGCTTCAAGACCTGCACGCTGGCCTCGCTTTTAGTCAAAGCCGACTATTGCGTGCAGACCACGGCTTCGCAGGCGGCGTTACAATTCATTGGCAAGGCGACTCTCGAAGGCATAACCGGACGTCCGGTCCTGACCGACCTTTTTGGTGGGGTTCCTGACTTTACTCCCCATATCACGCTTGCCCAGAAATGGGCTGACCTTATCTTGGCCTATCCGGCCTCGGCCAATCTTTTGAACAGACTTGCCGCAGGTCTTTGCGATGATCTGTTCGGCAGTATTTGTCTTGCCAACAATTTCAACAAACCTTTGTGGCTCGCTCCAGCTATGAACAGTGAGATGTTCGCTCACCCCTCTGTCTGTTCTTCGCTACAAAAACTCCAGGATTGGGGGGCTTTGATTTTCCCCACTGAAGAAGGTAGGCTTGCCTGCGGTACGATAGGAAAAGGAAGGCTGATCGCCCCGGAATTTGTCTTTGCACAGATTGAGAGTGCTCTATGCGTATCCTAATTACCGGGGGAGGTTGCGAAGAACCCATCGACGGGGTGCGTAGCATTTGTAATTTCTCCTCAGGAAAAACGGCGGCGTTTCTTTGTGACCATCTTGTTGCAAAAAACTTTTCGGTGACGGCGGTTTTCTCCCAACGTGCTGTAAAGCCACAAAAATCCGTCATCCTGTATAGCTACAGGACATTTCAAGACCTAGCAGGCACCCTTCAACAGGTCCTTGGCCAACACTCGTTCGATATGATCATCCATGCCGCAGCGGTGAGTGACTTTAGTGTAGACACCGTCACGATCAATGGCATTGGGTATCCCTCAGGCAGTGTAGGTAAAATAGAATCGGGCTCGGATGTGGTGATCCGTCTGAAAGGGAACCCTAAGATTATCGATAGTCTTGCATCGTGGTCAAGAAACAAAGCTTGCAGAATTGTCGGCTTCAAGTTGACCAATGCCGCCCCTGGCAAAGTGCGGGAAGAGCTAGCATATGCCCTTCTTAAGAGGACGGATATAGACTTTGTGGTATCAAATGACCTATCTGAAATAACCGGGGACCGGCACCCGGTCTGCATATATCGAAAAAAGAGCGGTAAGGACCTGGAATGTAGGTATCAAGGGCAGACGAAACAGGAATTGGCGGACATCCTGACCATGATAGCCAACGAAATACAAGGAGACAGTGTATGATTCTGACGATAGATGTAGGCAACACCCAATTGTTGGGAGGCCTTTTCAAAGATGACAATCTTATCCTTCAATTCAGGAGGATAACGAGTCTGGGAACCAGCTCCGACGAGCTTGGGATATTCCTAAGAAGCGCCATTAGGGAAAATGGATACGACCCCTTTGAGGTCAGCGAGATTGTTTGCTGCAGTGTGGTTCCTTCCCTGAACCATTCCCTGGGGAGCGCGTGTTTGAAATATTTTAAGAAAGAGGCCTTCTTTGTGCAGACTGGGATAAAAACCGGGCTAAAGATTCGTTACAACAACCCTAAGGATGTGGGTGCTGACAGGATAGCCAATGCTATCGGTGGTATTTCGTTGTACCCCAATAGAGACCTCATCATAATCGACTTGGGAACCGCCACCACATTCGATGCCATCACATTCGATAGGAATTATCTGGGAGGGGCTATCGCTCCTGGACTCAAGATGTCTATGCTCGCACTTGAAACCGGGACTGCAAAACTTCCTTCCGTTGAAATCATATGCCCTGAAAAATCCTGTGGTAGTTCAACAATCGAAGCGATTCAGTCAGGTCTATTCAATGGTCATATTGGATTGATCAAGGAGTTTATCCAGCGGTTTGAAAGTGAATGTTTCAATGGGCGAAAACCTGTTGTTCTAGGAACAGGGGGCTTTTCCCGACTCTTTGAATCGACAGGGCTTTTTACAGAGATTCAACCCAATCTGGTTTTGCTTGGCTTAAAGAAAGCACTAGAACTCAATACATAAGGCTGCCAAGATGGCAAGCGTATCTCATAGGAGTACTTGTATGATAATTGAAGTCCTAAAATCCAAACTACATCAGGCGACGGTGACCGGAGCGAATATCAATTATGAAGGATCAATTTCCATAGATCCCTTTCTCTACAAAAAGGCTGGTATGTTTTTACACGAAAAGGTGGATATCCTCAATATGAACAACGGGGCCCGCTTTTCCACCTACATCATCAATGGTAAGGAGAGTGAGATCTGTCTAAATGGCGCCGCGGCCCGGTTGGTGGTGGCAGGCGATAAAGTGATCATCGTTGCGTACACGCATATAGAAAGCAAGGATGCAGAATCGTGGCAACCCAAGATTGTTATCCTTGGAGAGAGCAACAGCATCAAGGAAAATATTCCAAAAGCATGACAGGGAATACTTGTCCAAATAGTTCTTGCCCAATATACACCTGCTCGTTATGGCAGCTCAGAAAATCTTTTGCTGGCTGGTTTCCCAAAAGGACCGTACCCCTTCAAATATATCTTACTGCCAGCAGTATAGGTAGATCACTTATCAGCTTTAGGGAGAATCAAATCGATGCTCTCATGAGCGGTTTCATTTGTTTTCTCCTTCTCCAGTAGACCGCTTTGCCCTGGGAATTCTTCTTCGCACCCCAACTGCAGTTCTCATCGGGCGCGTTGTCCGGAAGGGGATTGCCTATTGACATGATTTTACTGAAGTGATTAACTATTATAGAATCAATCGTCAGTATAGATGATTGATTGAAACAAAGTTCTTCAGGGTCAGGTGTAATTCCTTACCGGCGGTAGGCAGCCATGCTGCAAGCCCGCGAACCCGTTTGGGTTGATTCGGTCAAACTCCGAAGCCGACAGTCAAAGTCTGGATGGAAGAAGAATTGAAATTTCTCCGATACAGGATTACTCCTGTGTTCGGTTATTTTTCTTTTAATCCATGCAATGTATTACCCTTGAAAGAATTGTTTCAAGGGGTTTTTTTATGAGCAATGAAGAACAATTTATGAGTAGGGCACTCGAGCTTGCAGAAATGGGAAGGGGATATACAAGTCCCAATCCGTTGGTGGGTGCTGTACTTGTAAAAAATGGGAAAATTATTTCTGAAGGCTATCACCAACGTTACGGAGGGCCACATGCAGAGATTCATGCACTCCAAGCAGCAGGGAAGGAGGCTGAAGGGAGTACTCTCTATGTTACGCTGGAGCCTTGTTCTCATCATGGCAAGACCCCACCCTGTTGCGAGGCGATTGCTGCAGCTAAAGTGCAAAGGGTCGTATGTGCTCTTCCCGATCCAAACCCGTTGGTCAATGGGAATGGGTTTGCATATCTTGAAAGACAAGGGATTGAGGTATCTTGTGGCCTGCTCGCAGAACAAGCCCAAAAGCAGAATGAGGTATTTCTCCATTTCATAAGCACAAAGACTCCCTTCGTAATCATCAAGACTGCAATGAGTCTTGATGGCAAGATTGCCACAAAAACAGGCGAAAGCCGTTGGATCACTTCCAAGTACTCTAGAACCTATGTGCATCGGCTACGGAATACGATTTCCGCCATCATGGTGGGTGTTGGAACTGTTTTGAAGGATAATCCACTCCTTACCACCCGTACTGAGGATGGTCATCCCAGAAATCCTGTCAGGGTGGTGATGGATTCGACCGGGAAGACCCCCTTGGACGCCAAATTATTCCAGACAATCAATCAAGCCCCTCTAATCATAGTCGCTACGACAGCGATTTCATCTAAGAAGGTTGAGTCCTATCGTTCTGCAGGAGCGGAAGTAATTGTGATTGCTGCGTCCGATCGGTTGCAACAGATAAAACATACATTGGAGGCCTTGGCTGAAAGAGGAATAGACAGCCTGCTTGTTGAGGGAGGGGGAACTCTTGCGGAATCCTTCGTCCGTGCAAACGCCGTACAGAAAATGTTGGTATTCATCGCTCCTACCATCATTGGAGGCAAGGATGCGCGTACACCTGTAGAGGGGGAGGGCATCAGTAAACTGGCAGAATCTAGCAAGTTCGAGATTGCAAGTGTATCTACCATTGGTTGCGACATCATGATTGAAGCATATCCGAGAAGGAGGACCTCATGTTTACCGGGTTGATTGAAGAAGTCGGTTCTGTTAGGGGACTTCAAGGAAATATATTACATATTGGCTGTCGAATGATGCAGGACAGTCTGGCACTTGGTGACAGCATCGCTGTAAATGGGGTCTGCCTTACGATTGTAGGCTACGATTCACTGGAAATTGGTGCGGAGATCATGCCAGTAACCATGAGCACTACAAATTTGGGTTTCTTGAAACCAGGCATGCAGGTGAATCTCGAAAGGGCTGTCCGGATGGGGGACCGGTTGGGTGGCCATCTGGTATCTGGCCATGTTGACGCAACGGCTACCATAGTGAATTCCAGACAGGAACAGGACGCCAGATTGGTTACGGTCAAAATTCCCTTGCATCTTGAGCCTTACGTCATCGAAAAGGGCTCCATCGCCATCGATGGCATAAGCCTTACCGTTGCCCATCTCGATCATACCCAAGTAGCGATATCCCTTGTCGGACATACGAAAACCCATACTACGCTTGCCAGCAAGAAGGTCGGAGATTTGGTGAATGTTGAGTGTGACCAGCTTGGCAAGTACGTCCAACGGTTGTTGACCACAGCAGGAAACAAAAGGGCAAGCCCTACAAAGGATACGATGAGTATGACGTTTTTACAAGAAAATGGATTCACGTTGTAAAGAGGAATTAGGAGAAAGGAATATGAATTTTTCTAGTATTGAGGAAGCATTGGCCGCTATCCGTAGCGGAAAGGTTATAGTGGTTGTCGATGATCAGCATAGGGAGCACGAGGGTGACCTCATCGCTGCCGCTGAATTGGCAACACCTGAGATCATAAATTTTATGGTAACGTACGGAAGAGGGTTGGTTTGTGTCCCATTGGCTAAGACCATTACTGATCGACTGAAGCTGTTTCCGATGATTGGCAGGAACGGGGATTCGATGATTGAGAGGCTTAAAGATCCTATGGGGACTGCCTTTACTGTGTCAGTGGACCATATCGAAACCACAACAGGGATAAGCGCTACTGATAGAGCCTTGAGCATCAGACAATTGGCAGTGCCTGCTTCGAAGGCTGAGGATTTCCATGTTCCTGGACATGTGTTCCCGCTTATCGCTGCTGACGGTGGAGTTTTGGTTCGTCCGGGTCATACAGAAGCAGCGGTGGATCTGGCTCGCTTGGCTGGATTGCAACCTGCAGCTGTCATTTGTGAGATTCTCAAAGATGATGGGACCATGGCGAGAACTGAGGATTTGAAAGTGTTCGCCGAGGCCCATGCCTTGCCAATAATCACGATGGCTCAATTGGTTGCGTGGCGGAAAATAGGGAAGGAATATGTCGTTCGGGACTCAGAAGTATCATTGCCTACGGAATACGGTATGTTCAAGGCTTATACATATTACCAATTCCCTTCAGGAAAACATCACATGGCGTTGGTCATGGGAGATCTTGAGGAATTGTCTTTAGATCCGTCGGTTTTGGTCAGGTTGCATTCAGAATGTCTCACAGGCGATGTGTTCCACTCCTTGCGTTGTGATTGTGGAGAACAGTTGCAGAGATCCATGAACATGATTGCAGATGAAGGGAAAGGAGTCCTGCTCTATCTTCGTCAGGAAGGACGAGGAATCGGTTTTCCGAACAAGATGAGGACATATCGTCTCCAAGAGACTGGTCTTGACACGGTGGATGCGAATCTTGCTTTAGGCTTTGATGCAGATGAGCGAGAGTATTTTGTTGGCGCTGCCATGCTAAAGGATCTTGGAGTACAATCGATACGACTTGTCACCAACAACCCACAGAAGCTGGCTGGATTGGAAGCGTATGGGATCAGGGTTGTTGATAGGGTTCCTGTTGTTATTCCCTCCAATGATACAAATAAGAACTATCTGGATACAAAGGCAAGAAAAATGGGACATCTTCTCTGAAGATACATCTCTAGACTTGATTAAGGAGCAAATGTATATGAACGAAAAGCAAATTTTTTCAGGAAATCTGGTCGCACAGGGAAAGCGATTTGGAATTGTTGTTGCAAGATTCAATGATTTTATTACCTCTCGTCTTGTCGATGGTGCCCTGGACTCACTATCCCGCCATGGGACACAAGACAGCGATATTGACATTGCTTGGTGTCCAGGGGCTTTCGAAATCCCCTTGGTAGCCAAGCGGATGCTCATGACAGAAAAATATGATGCAATCATCTGTCTCGGATGCGTGATTCGTGGGAGCACACCTCATTTTGACTTTGTGGCGAATGAGGTTTCAAAAGGGATCGGCAGGATTTCACTTGATTTTGCCAAGCCTGTGATTTTCGGGGTCCTCACTACCGATACAATCGAGCAGGCGATTGAACGGGCCGGTACCAAGGCTGGAAACAAAGGCTTTGATGCGGCCACATCAGCCGTAGAAATGGTCAATCTCTTGGAGTCCCTGTAATTCTTTTGTTTACTTTGTTTGGCAGATGATAAGTGTGAGGATTTGCTTCCTGCTTTATCATCTGCTCTATATTTAAGCGCATGGATTGCGAATTAAAATCTAGCAATCACCCAAGATCCCTGTTTGATGCGGTCTTGCTTCCCAGCAGCGAGCCCTCGTCGCCTTTCTCGACGGCCACCTTGATGCTTTCGCTGGTCAGGTCGACCAGCGTCGTGGGACTGGCAGCCTGGGCGAAGGAGCTTTCCTTGCCTGCCTGCAGCCGCGATCCCGTTCCTGTGTAAAATGCCATATGCGTTTCCTCTCTTGTTTAGAATTCCTTGGACCACTGCAAATCGATGCTTGCCTCGATGGCCGTGATGGTCGCCGAAGCGGTGACGGCAGGGTAGTAGTCCATGTCGGTGATGCGTGCGTCCTCGATGAAGCCTCCCAGGGTGGGGTCCCCTCGTAGGAGCAGGTACAGGGCTCCATACAGTGCGAATACACGCTTGACCAGAATCGCGTTGGGTGCACTCTTGCACAGGAGAAAGATGGTTGCGCGCATGGTGGCCAGGTCGCTATGCATGCCCAGCGGTTCGAGGTTCTCATAATCGGGCTGGATGTAAAGCATCGTGGGTCGCCGCATGCTGTCCACATCGGGGAAATCAATCTCTATGTTCTTATCGTCGAATTGCTCGATGGAAATCCCCTCTTCGCTCTCCTGCAATCCGATCAAATCAGTGGCAATCACTGTCTTGAGCCTTTCAAGCACCTGCATCTCAGTTATCATCGTTTACTCTCCTTTTCGATGCGCGCCACCTCCCGCTGTACCAGCTGATCGAGTTTCGTCTTGAAAGCCGTGGTAGTCAGGTACTTCTTCACTGGAGCGGCCACGAAATCGCGCTCGGGAAGCTTCACCGAGTGCACGCGCACCCATTTTCCGTCCTTCTGGAATGTGAGGTATCCTCCATCCTTGGCAGTGATCCTCGCTCCCTTGGCCAGGGCGTAGCCGTAGAATACTTTGGTCTCTTGTGAGGAAGCCTTGGCTTCGACGATGACCGCTTTGCCGCTACGGATCACCCGGCGGCTGATGCTCTTGTACAGCGCTCCACTACCTTTGGAGAGCCCGTGGGACTTGTAGGCCTTGCGTACCTGACCTCGTGCGGCCGTGCCGATGCCGCCCAGGATACGTCGCATCGCCTTGTGCCGATTTACCCCGAGGGATTCGAGGTACCCTAATGCTTCAGCCAGGTCTGTCTCGACCGATACGCTTTCGGTGCTGTACCGTTTTCGTCTTTCAAACATGTCAGAACCCCAGGATGCGCAAGCTATCCAGCGGTTGGAGGTACTTGCGGTAGTTGCTGTAATTGACGAACGTGCGGCTGTTGTCGGCAAAGCTCTTGCCTGTCAGGCCGATGTTCCCTCCGGTCTCGCTAAGCATGAGCGTGGCGATACGCAGGATCGAGACGACGATCACCGAAGGCATCTTCTCGATATCCCATCCAGCGGTGTAGCTGAGGTGGATATTGTCTTCCCCGATGGGGAACTTGGTGGTGTGATCCACAAAACGGATATGATCGTCACACGGTGCCACCAGCGTGGTATCCACTTTGACCATCCCCACAGTGAGCGCTTCGACACTGGTGATGTTGCGCGCACGTAGGTACAGGCGTCTAGAACCAGAGCCCGAGGCGACCACATCGGTATACTCCTGCTGCTTCGGATCGAAGCCCAGGTACGAGATCACGATATCCTCAGCGGTGGAGAGGAAGGCGCCCTTGAGCTCTACGGCCTCGGGAGAGTCCTCATAATTGCCGCTGTAGGTGTTGAACATGGCGATGCTTGCGATCATGCGCTTCCTCCATCATCAAGGTGATGGACACCCCAGCTCTCACCGGGATGCCCCCAAAATTTCTTATGCTTCGCTTACGGTCACCGTGCACGCCTCGGTCGCGGCATCGGCGAAAGACTTGGTGGATCCTGCGGTTGCCTCACTGACGACGCAGTAGTAGTACGCGGTTCCCGCGCTCGCCGTGGGCGCCTCGTAGGTGCTGCCAGTCGCTGTGCTGATCACGGTCCCCCCTGAGTTGGTCGCACCTGTGTTCGCATACCATTGGTAGGCCAGCTCTCTGCCGTCAGAAACGTCTGCTTGTACCTCTAGGACGACCGTTTCCCCTATGAGGGCGGCCACTTCAGTTTCCACAAGAGTCACCGTCAGTGTCGGGACCGTCGGTTCGACCAGGCCCGCAGCCTTGAGGTTGTCGATCAGGACGTTCAGGTCCTTGACCGCGTTCGCCGCGGTGGAGGCCCCCGATGCCGGAATGTACGGTATCGGACACGGTCGCTCGTCGGTGATGATACAGTCGGCAGCGAGGATGACCTCGCCGCCGATGACCGTCTTTTCACCGCCTTGCTCGCGGTAGTTCTTGGTGTTGTATCCCATCATATGCCCCCCTTAGGCCTTCTGCTGCAGGACCTTGACGGCCTCGCCAAGGATCAGTCGTCCATCCACACGTTGGGACCCGAGGAATCCCACCTGCCCGGTCGGGGCGAACAGTTCGCCCAGGCGCTTGAAGGTACGTCCCTGGCGGTCGGCGATCCAGTAGTACGAGAAGTCCCCGAAGGCCAGCGTCTTGGCCCCGCTTGCGATTTCGGGCATGTAAGCCGAGGTTTTCACCGGACAGCTGAGGATGGTGTCGGGGGTGCCTGCAGTCAGCGAAGGCTGCCAGATGTACTGTCCGTTGCCGTCCTTGAGTTTGCGAAGTGCCTTGACGGTGGCATCATTGGTTACCCACACTGCGTTCTTGCGATACGGAGATCGCAGTGCATAGTACAGGTCGATGACCTCATCGGCATGCAGGGCGGTTGCGGAAGCCGCGTTGACGCCGATTTGTGCACCCCCGGTGGCCGCGAGGATACCCAGCGGTTTGCCCGATCCGTCCCCGGTGAAGAAGGCCGCCTCTTCCTTGGCTCCGATGCGGCGGGCGAACTCGGTGGCGATGTAAGACTCGATGTCGAACACGCTGTCGTTGATGAGCTCCTCGGACACCTTGATGATCGTGCCCAGCTTGTAGGCGCTGATGGTTACCTGCCCGAAGCTGTCATCGCTCTCAGGATAGGTTCCCTCCTCGTCGATCCATGCCGCCTCGCCCTTGGATGCACTGATGGGGATCTTGCGATCGCCGCTGGCAGTCTGGATGATCCTGGCGATTGAGCGAAACAGGTTCTCCTCCTCCAGTGCCGTTACGAGGGTGTGCTCGAACTCGTCGGGCACCAGGTAGCCGCCTTCGGTGTCGGTTCCCACCTGCAATGCGTTACGCAGTTCTGGTGCGTTCTCGCGGCGTCTGAGGTGGTTCCAGAATGCCCTCCTATACTCGTCCGAAGCGCGTCCTGCTTTCTTCTCGGCCTTCTGTGCTCCATCGGGGCGGCTGGTGATCGGAGAGCCCACGTGTGCGTTCAGCTCACGCTCGAACGCCTCGATGCGCTCCTGGCGCTCGATCTCGTGGCCCAAATCCACAATCTCAGCCTCCATCCGTTCGTAGGTGGTGGTATCCTCGGCGCTCAGGATGCCCTTGTCGTTGCGCTTTGCATCGAGGAATGCTTTCGCCTGTTCCCAGGTCTTCGCGCGCTGAGCGCGCATGTCGTTGATCTTTCCCATTGTGTCTTCTCCTATTGG